>Ga0325404_1002305_pt1 | contig 20428 bp, 11 predicted proteins | sample PopdelMetagenome_18_FD_205664 | JGI IMG/M metagenome (GOLD analysis project Ga0325404, IMG submission 205664) | Populus deltoides microbial communities from Bellville, Georgia, United States - Xylem-Control-R1 | ecosystem: Host-associated > Plants > Phyllosphere > Stem > Wood/Secondary xylem... | reverse complement strand
AGAGAGAGAGAAAGAGGAAATAAAGCCAAGTGCCTCAATTATTATTTGGTTCGGAGAATGCCAATATTCTGCAATTATTTTAGAAAAAAAAATCTCTCTGGCCAGTCAAGAGCCAGTAAGTAATTTGATGGGAAAGGAATGACCATAAGAAAATAATAAATAAATAAATAAATAAATTTGCCACTTGCTTATGGAATTGTCGAAATTTAGTTGGAAGGTATAATCTGTGGATACTGCCTGCATCTTCGCGAGTAAAGCATCAAAGAAATGTGAAAACTGGGCATCAAAAATCAAGAATTTACGTGAATACCCCACGTCGAAAAGGAGTATACAGATCCTAGCTACGCTGTATAATGATTAAGGAAGTATGTTCTTTTTTTAAATAAAAAAACTTTTCGTGTTTAGAATTTAGAATTAATAATTAAAAAATTATTAAATCCATATGAACACATCGTATCAATTATTATGAGATGTGCAATTTTAAAATTATTCAGAAAAAAAAAAACTTAGTTTCAGTTATCGTATAGACCGACTTAAACACTCTATTTATTGTAAAAAAAAAAAAAAAATTCCATTCTGGAGCTTTTATAAAAATGGTGAATCTCTCATGAAATAAATCATATTTTTTTTAATAATTAAATACTTATTTTCTGGGATTTGCTTCAAAAACAGAAGCAATTATATAAACAAACACCCTTAAATATCATGTCTGATAATAAATACTTTCAAATGACCCGGAATCTATATAGAACAAATAATTAAATGATTTTTTTAGATTCTGTTTTTATACTGTGGTAACAATAATTTAAAAATTAAAAAAAATAACTTGAAATAAAAAAAATCAATTTTTTTAAAAAATATTTTTAAAAGACAAAAAAGGAATGATCGAAAATTCCCTTCCCTCTCCAATCCATTCAATTTCTCTTGCTGAAAAAATAAAAATAAAAACTAATCCCTCTAAATTTGAACAATTTAATTATTTGGATTTATCATTTACCTGTAAGATGATAAGATCTACCTTTTCGACGTATGAGATTATTTGGAAAATGAATTTGAAAAACTTACCGTACAAATTTAACATTTCTTTACTTTAAATAGATGAAAATTGAATCCGAAATATCTCCATAAAAAGGGGAAAAAATTACAAGCCATTAATTCTTATTCGAGAACCTCTTTGATCCGCATCCCACCAACTTCATCAGAACCACAGATGGCTTCATTCTTCCACTCGGACAATCATTTCCTACTTTCTCATATTTAATAGTCGCCGACGACCCATTTTCCTCCACAGACCTTTCCAAACTCTCGAAGGCTTTTGAACTAGATTTGAGTGATAGTTGAGAAGCCTCCTCCTTGCTTCCCAACATAGTGCTAAGCGCTCTGTGCCCAATTTCTCCAGTACCATCAATTTTCACTCTTCTATTATCATCTGTCTGTGTTGACACGTTACAAGTACCCTCGCCAGCAATTTCTCCAGTGATTTTGGCCTTGTAAACTTTGTATTCTTCAAGGTCATCGAATGTAGTCCATGAACGGTTTTTCCGTCTAATGGCTGGAGAATTCGAGTCCTCGCTTGAGCTGCTAATAATGTCCGAGAAAACTTTGGAGGTTCTTGATGATGTTGTATCGTACCGAAAGCTCAGAGAGGTTTCTAAGAGTAATGATCCTTTGAGAATGTATTCATGACCACCACAAGGGTGTATAGAGTCAGTTTCGGACAAGTCCTGCCACACAAATCCATTTTTGTACCTCCTAAAAATGAATCAGCACAAGCATGCATTATTGCTGGGAAAATGAATGCGGCCAAGCGAACCAGAAGTCTTAACACATCAATATAGTTGTTTTATTAGTTTTCTTACAATTAACTAACCGCGAATGATTGAAAGAACGATCAAGTTACCTTTTGGAGGACCAGGAATACATCCTAGCCATGCCTTGACCTCGGAGATGGTTTAGCCTATCTGTCACGTCTGAAAAATTGGGTTGGAATTAATTCATACAACACACACATAGCAGTATACGTTCAACATTAATGTGCTAAAGGGATCTTTAACTTTCAAAATTTCAAGAAAAAATCTCTTCATAAACACAAACACGCACTGTGTGTGCTTTTCTATGAATGGATATACCACCTTTGAGTTGAAGTCCTTGGGGAGAAGATAGAGGGACTTCCATAAAATGAGGATGCTCAAATTGGCCATTCCGTGTGAGATAGTAAACCACAGCTACTTTCAGCTCAGATTTTGATTTTGGCAGGATCGTCATCTTGGTTTTGTCAGGACTTGTTTCCCTGTCTCGATACTTGTTTGCCATTGATAACTCTCTTCTATCTGTGGAATTGGTGGCAGCCATTACGGGGATCAAGAGAAGCAACTCTGACAGTTGACAGGTTTAGGCAACAACAGAGTTTGATATAAGATGGAGAAGAGTTATTGATCAGTGTATGGTATTCAATGGTTTTGACTTTCGAGTAATCGAGGCTTTGAACATCTTGAGCGGGCAAAGAGAGACGTGGAAGTCTTGTTCAATTGAGGGAACAAATTGGAGGAAAGAATGGAAGTTTGTATAGCTCGAAGGTCTTGGAAGTTTGGATGGAGACCATTTGACCACCTTGCTAGCAAACAGAGATGGAAATATCATTAATGCTGTCCTATTATATGTAGATGAGGCAATGAGTACATGCCACTAGAATTAGGTAAAGTCTCTGGATAATAAATGAAAATAGTATAGAGCGAATTCACGAGACAATTAGTCATTAAATTTAGGGCCCAGTGTAAAAATGTTTCCTCAGAGCACTATCCCTTGCAATCTGGTCACGGACGACATTGAACTTTACAAGATCCTAATTTCGATATTCACAAGTCAAAGCCTAGCCCGTGAAAACATGAAATGCTTGTCAGGGGACAAAACTTAACAGTTTACTACGAGTTCCAAACCGAAAGCCTGGACATACGGAGGCCAGTATAGAATCTTCTAGGTCAAGCAAGAAATACACCCTGACTTGCAAGTCACTCTTACCTCAGCCTCACATATTATATCTACAGTTCATCCTATGTAGTTGAAGGTCCTTAGAGACCCCATGCTGGATTTGGGGCAAATAATGCCATGGTTTGTGCTTCAATATCAGGATGCTCCAACCATACCTGGTTTTCGCAAAAATGCTGGAGGGATTTGGGAAGCCAGACGTGCAGGAGGCAGGGTGCCGCAGGTCGCTTCTGTAGAACTTGATTACGCACAATAAATAGAAGCCTGTTTTAAGACACCAGCGTAAAGATGTTCACATTGTCCGCAGTTTCAAACACAAGACAGAGAACTGCTCGTGCATCAACAAAGTGAACTGCCGAGTATTGCGGATCAAGCTGGAGTTTCTGATGCGCTTCCTGCCAGCCGACAGCAATGCTAAGAATCTTTACTCTTGAACCAGGCGGCATTCAACTGACATTAGATCTAACTATTTCCAATCTTGTTGGGAGTTGAGACAGAGAAAGGACTTTCCATGCAGCTAAGAAATAAGCAACGAATTTTGATTTTGAATTAATAAAAATATCCAAGTTATGATCCAGTGCATTCAATTCAACTGATTTAACAGATTAACTTGGAATACAACAATATAACAACTAGTGCCTATGACTGGTCCAAAACAGAATATACTGGAATTCATAGAGACTCCAGCAAAAATATAAAGTAAGCAAATCTCTTTGCCTAGGTGAGTAAATCAGAAAAGAAAAACAAATTTAGAAAACCACTTATTTAACTTGTATTGGAATCTCTTGGATCAGTAGTTTGCTTCTTTGGGGAAGCCGTAGAAATGGGCCCCTTTTCAGTTTTCACCACATTCATAGCAGGTCCTCCTCTTCATCTTGCCACTGCTAATGCTCGGCACACCATCATTGACTTCATCACACTCGTGCTTTTGACTCCCTGGAGTTTTGCTCCCTTTTAGGAACCACACAACTTACCTTGATGCGTCTCCCACAGAAAATCTGCTGATCCAACTTTAGTGCCTTCATCAATGAGGCATTGTTAGAAAAATCAACATGACCATAACCACGGAACCCCCCTGTTTCCGAAACGTATAGATGATTTTTGCAATCTGAGAAAAATTTCCTCAGGCCATCGTCAGTTATATCCCATGACAAATTTCCAACATAGATCCTGTTGAAACCCTCCACAATTCCTGGGGCAAAATTGGCACCCTTGTTGGCTCTAGTTGTTCTGTAAGGCTGAATTTTCAGATAAAATCCGCCCCTGAAAAGTATTACAAGTTTTATAAGCATGTTGAGGGGGTGGGCCGTGGGCGAACACAAATAATGGACAGGTTAGTAAAATATTGTTTTTTAGTTACTCACATGTCAGATCCATCAAAAACCAAGGCCCGTTTGGCAGCAGCTTCAGTCTGCATGGAAGAATTGCAGTAGAATCAATAAAAGAAATCAACCTAATTAGGAGAGAAGTTTCAAACTTTCACAGTTCAAAATATTGGAACTTCATTTCAGTACATCTTAACATCCGTGTGCCTCTCCTAGAATCAACTTAATCAAAGAGTTATCTTAGCATTGCTCTGATTCCATCCATGTTTTATGCTTTAGCAGTGACTCCTTCACAGTAACCCACCAGTTCCCATTTTTTTATCAATTTCCAGCATTTTGGCCAGCGACTATGATAAATCGGACAAAATTTGATTCATGGTGATCGCTTAGTTTTATAGGGAAGCAGATTTTCCTGCCATCAAATTTTCAGCTTTTCAAACCCAGAAAAGAAGTGAAGATCTTTTAATGAAGAACAGTGCTAAGATTTTAGTGTTCTTTAAATCTAGATAATGGTAGATACCTTGAAACTAATGAAGGCAATTCCTCTAAATTTTCCACTGTCGGGAAACGTCATTCAACACGAAACACAGAATGTTAATGGGTCTAATTGTTAGCCCATTTCTATACATTTTTATGGGCTTATGTAGAGCACCTGAGCCCATATATCAGGGTGGGCTCAGGTTGACGCCCGAACCCGTCATGGAGCAACAACCATTTGTTCAGATTTGGTTTGTGAAAATAAGTTATGGTATTATTATGTCTTTAATTTCAAAGTCCACAAATCATATTACAAGAAGCTGTAGAAATCCAAGCGGATTCAATGCATAGCCAGCCACAAGATTCTGAGCAAAGTTTTGATGAATCTCATAATATTTTCGCCCTGCAATTTGATCACCTTGAGGAGCACTTGACATGTTCTTGGGACGTGTTATGCCATCGATCATATAATTTTTTTAACCTTGAGAAAAATAAGATATTAGAAAGTATAAAATTTAATATACACTGATTTTTAAAATATTAAACTAGAGATTTGTTGAGAGATTATTTTTAAAGAAAATATTGAGATGAAAGATATTAACTTGACATGGGCCAATTATTATTAACATGTAGAATTAGCAATTCAATGCATGAGGCGTAATAATTTTATGAAACTCAAATCAAAATAAAAAAAAAATCATAATTCTAATCAGCTAAATATTAAAGGTTAAAAATGAAAAGAAAAAATATTGCATTTAAAAAAGAACAAAAAGGGGCTTTTTAAGGTTAAAAATATTAATTATTATTATTTTAATTTCTTCATCTTTTATTTTTTAGATTTAATCTCTATTATTTTGATTATTATTTATTTTATTTGAGATAATTTATAAATTTATTTTTTATATTAACTTTGATCCTTATTTTTATAATTTTTATTTGCTTTATCCTTGTTATTTTTTTATTGAAATTTTTTATCTATCAAATTTGGTCTTCATTATTTTGATTGTTATTTATTTTATTTGAAATAATTTATAAAATATTAATTATTATTATTTTAATTTCTTCATCTTTTATTTTTTTATTTTTTAGATTTAATCTCTATTATTTTGATTATTTTTTATTTTAATTTCATTCTCATTCAAATTTTAATTTGTAAGATTTGTTCCTTATTATTTTAATAATCTTGAGAAAAATAAAACATTAATAAATTATTTTTCATGACATAATCAAATACTCGAAAATATTTTTTAATTTATTTTTTATTATATTACCAAATATTAGAAAGTAATTTACTTTTCAATAAACGGGATAAAAAAACCAAAGTCACGAGGCCTTTCGTCTCAAATGTCTCCTTTCTAATTTCTATGAAATCTTCTCCTGGACCCTAAACAGAGCTGGAATAGTTTTATTGGATTTGGATCTGGAGACGGGATATTGAGTATTGAGCTTGACTTTTCTATCCAGCATTAAAAGTAGAACTGACGTGTCGTTGAGGGTCATGCTCTAGGTACTGGCTCAAGGCTCCCTGTCCCCCATACCGGGTTCAAAAATCACAAGGAAACAAAACAAACCTGTCTTTCTACACGTAGTTGATAGATACTTAGATGTGATGCCCGCTACATGCCACGTACTTGTAATACGTTTGGGTATTATCATAAATTTATAAAACAAATTATAAAAATATATATATATAAAAAAACTGTTATAATTCATAATATTTTTTTTAAAAAAACTATAAAACTAAATTTTTAACTAACTTAATATTAAAAAAATAAAATCAATAAAGATAATTTAAAAAAAAATCATAAAAAAACAAAAAAAAAACCAAGCCGGGAAACACTATTGTAATCTATAGTGTTTCATGAGAAAATCTAAAATTGTAATTCTCAATCAGCTCAATATTAAAAATAATAAAATTAATAAAAATAATTTAAAAAAATCATAATAAAAAAAATAATATGGAAACACTATAGTAATCTATAGTGTTTTTTTTAAAAAAATACAAAACTAAATTTTCAATCAGGTTAATATAAAAAATTAATAAAGATAATTATAAAAAAAACATAAAAAGTTAAATATCGTAACAATTTAAAACATGTAATATAAAAAAAGCTAATTACTTTCCCACACCTTTTTGTAAAGATAATTTTAAAAAATAAAATAAAAAAAGAAAAAGTCAATTTTGAGAAAAGAAAAAACACATGTAAAACAAAATAATAGTAATAATAAAAAAAAAAACATGTAAAGAAAGCTGATTACTTTCCCACACCTTTTTGAGTATTGATTAATTAATGTAATAAATGCATTTGGATTGGAATCGAACGGACACCGCTGTAAGAGATGATGAGTGTGTTCGTTGGTTGCGGTTGTTTTAAAACACAAAACAAATATGCCTGATGTCCTTCACTATAAGTAACTAAATCATTAACATAAGTACAGTTCTGGACACCATTGTTTCTTCCTGAACTACTTCCAGTTCGACCAAAAGCAAGGAAAACTCGGCATGTTCAGCTTTGAGAGAACCAGATGGGTCTTCTAGATATGTTCAGCCAGGGGCATCTTCAAGAAACCTTTGACAGACCATTTTAAGGTATCATCACTTACTAGTTCTTTCTTTTTACGTTTCTGTTTGTTTACGCGGCGCACCTTCTTCAAAGTTCAAAGCATGTAATGGATCATAGTCAATTCTCTCTGGCCTTGTTTATTGAGCGAACTGGAGTACTGGGTTTTCTTCATTTTTCCATGATACCAGGGATCTTTCATTTTTTAATAATTCCTTTTTTTTATCCTATTGATTCTCTAAATGGACTAAAAGCATGTAAATTACTTGCACAACTAGTCATATTAAATAAAAACTTGTAAAGGTAGATGACGGTTTGTATAAAACTATAAATAAAATCTTTTAAAATATTTAAGAAAGATTTTTTTTTGATGTATGTTTAATAAGTGAAGTCTTAAGCAATTTTTATTTTATATGTAGTTATGGTCTTTTGTTAAGTGTGACTAATTTTATTTCATAAAAAATAATTAATAAATATATTTTATTTATTCTTAAAATCTTTTGCTAAGTGTAGATCTTGAGTTCTATCGGTTCATTTGTTCTCGTGTCTCTGTTGAACTCTTTGAGTTACTATTAGTTTGGACTAGGAAGCAGGACTGGATTTTCTTACTAGCTCTATTTATCTCATTGAATACTTGATTTATCACTGCTTAATTCTTTTTGTATGAATTAGGCATCGAGTGTATTAGTACTGACGTGTTCTAACCTATAGAAACAATTAAATAATATTATGTCAAGCTCATTCTGAAATGGTCAGAGGAAGCTACTCCACTAGACAACGATAACTTGACTCAAAGAAGAATTCCCTTGTGTATGCATTGAGCAACGGATTTTCGTGAAAGATGGTATGCGTTGACCATATTATAGGACAATAATTGATGAACAACTTGCAACCTCAACGAGGCTTTATATATACATCCAATATAGTAGATGGCTAACATGCATAATATTTGCAGTCTGCCTATGTGAGTGATCTTTTGCCTTTTGCCACAGGAGCTTACTGTTCTGTTCTACTGGATTTTGCATGTGCTAGTTAGTTATGTTGTTTGCGCTACTATTGTTAAAGCAGTCTGATTAAAATGAACTGAAACAAGACTAATTTTGATTTTCTTATTTTTGAACAGGATCCTTCTTACAGAAGCCAATATGGATGATTTGATCAGTAGTTTACCAGATGAGATCCTTTTCCGCATCTTTTCTTCACTCCCCTTTGAATCCGCCGCACAAACAATTTTTCTTTCAAACCGATGGAGGCTTCTGTGGGAGACTGCTTTAGTGCAACATGGCACTGAAGAGGATGTTGCTAATGCAATGTCTGGCTTCCTTGCCAATTTTAATGAGAAAGACCCATCAAAGAATACCAGGAAGTTTCGGTTCCACTTTTGCAACGGTAGTGTCCTCTTGGTTATCATTGCACGTAATGGCAGCCTTCGTCTCCATTTCTCTACTGGGAAACAAGAGTTTCCTCAGCAATTTGGCTTGCAATTAGAGTTCAATCATCAAAACCTAGCCAGCCAACCATCTCCGTCTTCCTTTTATGTTAAAAGTCTTCATCTGATGTCAGTGACCTATCTTACTAATGAGGTAGTTTCTTCCATAATGACAAACTTTCAGATTCTTGAGACCTTGAAAATCACTTGCTGCAATTGTTTGCAATCTTTAAGTATTGGCTCTGATACAAAGCTTTTAAGCCTAACCATTTTCGACTGTCCACAACTAAAATCTCTCCACATCAGATCTTATAAGCTTCGCACTTTCCGCTATCGAGGACCGCTACCTTGGTTTAGGCCTGAATATCACTTTAACCTGGCTGATGCCTTGCTTGATTCCAGACAAGGCCCTGGCTACAGTAGCTTCTCTGGCCGTGACTTTGACTCGGTTCTATTGACTATAAAGAACGTAAAAGTGCTTACTCTATGCAAATGGACTTTTGAGGTATACTCTAATCTTGGTTTTGATCTTTAGTCTTTCTTGTTAAGCAAGTTGTTAATTGTTTATTTTGACTGTTATTGTAAGAAAGTAAGAGCACGATTAGGAACGCGGCTGCGGCTGCATTCCCAAAAAATTTGAATTTTTTTTTGCTAAAATTTAATATGGTTTGTATGTTTTGCATCGTTTTGATGTGCTGATGTCAAAAATAATTTTTAAAAAATAAAAAAAACATCATTTGCATGCATTTTGACACGAAAAGTTATTTGAAAAGCACCCGCAACCACACTGCCAAACACGCTCTAAGTTTTAGGACTTTTTGCTGCAGGCGTTGATCTGCCCATCGCTATCCACATTACTTGCAGATTTCCAATTCTATAATTTAAAAGAGTTGTGGTGGATTGATAATTCAATCGGAAGATATGACAGCGAAGCTTTAATCTCTTTCCTGAAATTATGTCCTTCATTGCAGCAACTCTTCGTGACAGTAAGTGTTTTAAGTATATACAGAGGTCAGACTTTTTATTTCCTTCTTTATGACTTCCAGTTGAGTACACCACAGCAACTTCTTTTATGAATGTCTTTTTGATATACATTTGGACAAGCTTCTAGACAGCACTATCAAGGCTTGTGATCTCCGAGACATTGTTCATTGACAGGTTCTATTTATTTATTTTTTTAAAAAAAACAAAGCTGCAATGGGCTTGGTATATTGACAGAGATTTTACTAGTTCCTAAGAACTGCAAAATTTCCGATATGAACTTAGCTTTATTCCAATACCAAAAAATAGCATATCTAATAGATTAAAACCTTGATGAACTTGTGTCCAAGGGAATTAAATTATTTTCTGAAAATTGTTTTTCATATCTTAAACTACGATTAAGAGGTTTTATATCGCTGTGCAGATTGATCCTAAAAGCTACTTTATGAAAAGCAGCAGTAAATATTCTATACGAGCGGGCAGGAATACGCAACTGCATCATCTAAAACTGGTTAAATTAGACGGATTTGAAAATCAAGCAGATGAAGTACTCTTGGCAGAACGTATAGGAAAGGTTGTCACTACCGAACCACTTATCCTAACATCATCAGATCTGATTTGCTTGCGAAAATTTGTTGAGGTAAGCTCAAACCAATCAAAGCAGAACAGTACAGACAAATTGGAAGAGGTAGCGCCCCAGTCATGTGAAGGGAAGTGTTCTTATAAATTTGTGGAAGTTCAGGATACGAAGGAACTGCATCCTAAACATGTTCATATGGGTCTGTGAACTCGGATTCTGTGCATAAATCATATTCTGTTACTTACACTTATTTTCAAGTTGGCCACCTTTTTTTCGTCCATGAGGCCCTGCAGAATCTATAATGCAGAGGTTTCGTTCTTGTAAACAATGAGGACGCCAGTTTGTTTGAACTTTGAACAACACTTTATGATATGTTTCCTCCATGTTGTCAGAGTTTCAGTTTCTCACGAGTTCAAAAAATTTAAAATGAAAAATGCACTGATTTGGATGTTCTTAATTAAGAAAAGGTTTGCTTCTTTAAATCATGTCCCTGGCTTCTATCTGTCTATCAGTGATTGTTATACGTTCTCGTTTCACTTTCAGAGTTCTAGGATGGGTTTCTTACTTATTTAACTTGAACAAATCTTGATATGACATCTAGTATTTATGTAAGCCAACAAAAGAAAGAAACTTTCGGGCTGGATGGTTGCAAAGCAAACAAAATACTTCCATTGATTCAACAGGTAAAAGACGACACGGTCTCAGCCTACTGACACCGAATTAGTGGAAATAAGAAGAATACAAAACCTTTAACAAAACTACAAAAATTCGAAACTTCATCTCTCTTTCATCTGAAAGCGGAGAGATATTTAAATCTTAAAAAGGGACGCAATTCTTAGAAATCGTTAGTGGGAAGTCACGTTATCATTCAAGGGCAGCTATGGCGGCAACGATCACCGGACTGAACCAGTAGACTCAGTGGAGAATCCAATTCTATCTTGCCGCAGCAGGACCCAAAGAGACTGATAAAATGTTGGCACCAGCTATGAAATCATTGCAATAGGTGCAGTGATGCCCAAACCTCCTTTCTTTGGATCCTCTGCTGTGGCAAACACGGCGAAGACCAGTCCAGAGGTCACCACAATCACAAAACACATTCCATCACTCACACTCACACCTGATGATAGAGAAAATGCTGATACTTCCTGCAGTAAACAAAGTTTAAATTGGAATCAGGGATCAGTCTATTAAATAAATCAGAAAAAAACGTAAACTGTGTGCTATGCTACTTCTGGCCATCGCATCAAAATCAGCCCTTAAAAACCAGTAGCTAAACCGCAGTACCATATCCAGACTAATCATCATCGTCTGTTTTAAACCTATTGATACAGACAATGAGACCACGCTGTAGGTGATTGTTGGTACGAGCTTTAGGACAAACAAGAAGATAGCTGCTGTTGCGGTGATGGCAGTAGTGGTAGCGGAGGAGCTGACATCGGTAGTGTTTGGTAGGAAGGAACATTTAGATACTAAAATGCGTGTATTTAGACAGAGAAGGAGTATATATATCGGGGAGAAAGTAAGGGAAGGACATGCAGGGTAATTCTGTTCGAAGAGCTCTTTGTTTTGTTAGTTTGTTGGATTTCTGAGAGAGGACTTGGTAAGGGAGGGCAAAATCCATAAAAGGCTTCAACTGATAAGAAGCTACGTGTTAGGCCTTGAAAGTGCTTTGTCTTGCTAAGATCCCCAAAATGTGATCGACTTGGTTTACATTGACCAAGCTTATACGGGAATCCTTCATTATAATCCTGACGTGATGAGTAAAACAGTAACAGAAATAGCTACAGTACAGCTAAAAAATGCTCTTGTTACTATGTTATTATACCACCTGTGAAACACGGCAATCCTCACATCCAAACGAGACACTCTTTTGTACACAGACAAGCCTGTCTTTATTGTTCCAACTTTGATAGATGAAATATTGAGATCATAAGACATGTAGATGTCATAGGAACCAATGCTAGTTAAATATTTCGAAACTCATCCTCAATGTTATGAACATCTGAAGAATTAGTCCTTGGAATGAGAAAATTTGAAGATGAGCCTGTACAATCCAACTCAAAAACCTGAATGTCCGGTACAACACCTGCAAAATTGCCTTATTCAATGTTGTGTTAATTTCAATATTGAAGGAGCCAAATCTTATACAAGCTGGCAGGAGCACACAGTTACACATCTAAAACTGATAAGAGGATGGATTTGCAAATCACGAGGATGAAATCCTCTCGGCCGAATATATAGGAAAGGTGGTCACCACTGAGCTTATCAATCCTAGCATCGCGAGATGGGAATTGCTTGCGAAGTTTGATTTAGGCATCCTCAATCCAGCCAAATCAGAGCAGAATAGACCACTTGGAAGTGGCAGCACTCAGCCATATGAACATAAATGTTCTTATAAATTTGATGAAATACAGGATAAGGAGTGATGTCTAGGGTTTGGTGCTTAAAACCTTGTCCTGGGCTTCTTTCTGTTAATATTAATGCTTATAATCTGCATTTTTTTTTCACTTTCGGAGTTTTGGTATTGCTTTATTACTCCTTTCACTTGAACAACTTTCTGTTATGCCCTGATATGATTAAATGTGTCCAAGAAAGTCAGTCATCGAAAGAAGAGCTTTCAGACTAAATGTTTTCAAAGAAAACAGAACATTTCCATTGATTCAACAGGTAAAACACAATTAAACAAGGCACCATCCACTGCTGTAAAATAAATGGAAACAACAACAATGCAAAAATCAACAACAGCCAAACTACCCGAAATCCCAACCTTATCCCTCCCTGGTCTAAAAGGGGAGAGATTGAAATTTCAACAAGGGATGCAATGCTTAGAAATCATTGGTGGGAAGGGGCTCATGTCCACCACTGCCAATGAAAATGTTGTCATAGACAAGGGCAGCAATGCCAGCACCAATGAATGGACCAAGCCAGTAAACCCAGTGGTTAGTCCAGGTCCAGCTCACGACAGCAGGACCAAAAGAGACAGCTGGGTTCATGGATGCACCATCAAAAGCACCACCAGCTAAGATGTTGGCACCAACTATGAAACCAATTGCAATAGGAGCAATAATTCCCAAATTTCCCTTCTTCGGATCCACCGCTGTGGCATACACAGTGTATACTAGTCCAAAGGTCATCACAATCTCAAAAACTACAGCGTTCCATGCCCCCACCCCTGATGATAGCCCAAAAGCTGGTGTTTCCTGCAGTAGAAAAAAAATAAATAAATCAGAATGGTAACAAAACCGACTTAGGCCTGCTATCATGCTGGTATTCTAGATTGGCATTAAGCTGTTCAACAGATTTGTATGCTTAAGTTAATGTCTTACCAATCCACCGGTGGAGAACTTAAGAAGCAAGCAAGCAACAACAGATCCTAGCAACTGTGCAATCCAATACAAAATGCTCCTCAACAGAGTGATGTTTCCTCCAATAAGGGCACCAAAGGTCACAGCAGGATTCACATGACCTCCAGAAATGTTAGCACCAACCGAAACAGCCACAAAGAGTGCAAATGCGTGTGCCAACGCGGCAGCTACTAGTCCAGCAGGAGTAGTCGAAGCACTGTCTGTCAATTTGTCTGCCAAAACATCATGCCAATTAGTCCCTGTCATGAGTGAGCACCTTGCAGGAAAAAAAATGCTGCCTGTTGTTTTCAAAAGGTAAAATTGCATTTCTTTTCCATTTTATCATTTGACTTTTGCGGGTCAACTTCTCTAACGATGGAATTGCTTGTCAGTATCAATATATTACCAAGTATTTCTTGCCTGGAAATTCAATGCACAGAGTTATATGATACTATGATCTAATTTATCCACCCTGTAGTCAAATACTTTGAAATGTGAAACAAAAAAGAGCAACTAGAATTGATATCTTACTAAAAGCCATGCCAGATCCTGAACCGGCAAATACAAAAATAAGCATGGAGATGAACTCTGCCAAAGCAGCCCTCAGTGAATCTGGATGGCTTGCCTCTCCAGGTGTTCCAACTGCAATTCTATTGATAGGCATTTCGTTGAATCTGAGCTTAGTTTCTACTTTTGTTCAAGCTCTATATTTGTTTTAGAAGCTCTCTTGTCGATTTTCTTTCTTAGTTATAGCTAGTCTTGAGGGACACTTACCCTTTATATATACCTGAAATAACGGCTCAAGAACTGGTCCAACCGGTTACCTGGTAAAACATCAAGACCAGTAGGGAGTGGCATTTTATTAAGGCGACATGAAGGTGACTTTACAGCTAGTAAATAGGACTTGTGGGTTAATAAGGTGGTGACACGTTTGTGGTGGAGATTGAATTTAGCTTGGCAAGGAGGAGATTTGCGATCACCGACCAAGAGAGGTGGCGGGCCCGCTAGCGCAATTGTGTACCAGGCCAGTCTTTGTCACTAATTAATTGAGTAAACTATAACTTAGTCCTTGCTGTTTAACAAAACTAATAATTAGTACCTATACTTTTATGAATTTATATTTAATACGTATATATATATTTTTTCTAATTTGATTATAAATGAGTGATTTTGCTAATCTCATGTTTTTCTATTTTTTTTATTTCTTAAAAAGTAGAGCAAGTGAAAAAGAATTATATCAAATAAAAAAATTAAATTCATAGTCATGAGACCTAATTCAGGGTTTGCCCGACCTAAAACTTTGATCATGGGTTGGGAATTTTTTTTTATTTACTAAAATAAAGTTATCTTATTTTTTTTAAAATAAAACAACGTTGTTTTAGTTTTGTTTTTTTACCTTAAATAATATTATTTTAATAAAAATAAGTCATTTTAAAAATGAAAACCCGACATGTGCCATGCTCCAAATCAGCAAGTCATTGGATTGGCATATGCTGGTCGTGCTGATTTAATAATTATAATTTGATTACAGAAAAAGATGTTTTTGGAATAAAAACTATGGCGTTAGTTATAATACTATAGGAACTAATTAGTTGGCTTTGATAAATTAAAGGGACTAGCTTATAATTATTAGCTCCTAATAAATATTTTTCTGGTGTTGCGGTTCTACAAGTGATGGGCGGCAAGTTTTTGGACTTGGACAGGGACCGCCGACCTTTGAATATTCAAAATCAAACGTGTTTGTTTTAGGTGATGAGCTCGACGGATCACATAGCTGGCGGTTTAATCTCGTCGACTCTAAAATATATATATATATATATATATATATATATATATATTTTTTTTTTTTTTTTTTTTTTTTTTTTTTTTTTTGGGGTACGTGTGAATTGTTACCGGTAGAAAAAGAACGTTGCGAAGTTATGTGGACGGATAGTTTCGTACTGATCATGGAAGATGATTGAGCCGTAGGAACAAAATAGATTATCGTTGCTTGGTGGCAGTTAACTTTAAAAAAATAATATAAATTATATTTTAAAATTTTATCTAATAATTTAAATTATTTAATTAAAATAATTTTTTAATATATTATCAGAGCTAATTATCTAAGTGCTTATAAATTCAAATCTTACGATACTTATTTATTTAATAAAAATTAAATATAAAATGATGTGAATTTATGTTAATTTCAAGTTCAAAAAACTTTTACTTGAAATAGTATATTAAAGAATAATATAAATTATATCTTAGAATAATAAAAAATAATTTTTATAAAATAAAAAAATATTATTTTAATGTATTTCTAAGAAAAAAACTGTGAAAAACAACAACTACTATATTCTCAAACACCCTCTAAATTTTCTATGGATTAACTTCTAATTTCTCTATTTTAATTAGTAGCGTAAAGTGAAATCTAGATTGAACTTAAGATATCGACTAGACGATAATTCATACTTTCTTTCAAGCTTGTGTTAATTAAAGAGTTGATTATTTAATTTAAGCAAGATCAAGCAGTGCTTAGGGGGTGATAATCTGATTTCCACACTGGAAGACTTATTATTTTCTCTGTATGCATCGTGAAGGGGAGGTGCATGGGACGCATTAATCTCTGTGATGGGGTGGTTTTATTTTATTATTTTATTTTTTAAAAGCCAATCACGGGTCTTTGTATCAAAGGAGTGGGTAAGGTACTTTGTTGGAGCCATGGAGTGTTTATGCTAATCCATTACTTAATTAGCTATATAAATCCAAAATAAAACTCAATGATTCAAAGTCCATAGCGGATATGCCAATGATCCTCGAGGCACGAATCCCATATTAGGTAGAGGCTACATGAACATGCGGTGGGGAGGGTTTGCCCTCTAATTAGTATCTTTAATTAATTCTTGGAGCGCCATGATCCGAACTCCGAAGAATCCAAGCACCTAATACTTAAACAATTCAACAGGGTTAGGATGGTCGAACTTATAAAATTATTCGGCAGAATTTTCACTTTAAGATTTGTCACTACACCATGCAATTATGCAAGAGGCCCAGCAAACTTGTTATTAAATGGATACTAATTTAATCTAATAAGTTTTATTTTTTGTTAATTAGAAAAAAAAGAAATCTTTGCGAGGCCCCCATTTTGACACGAGGTGAAGGCAGCTCTCAATTTTTTATTTATTTTTTTTGCATATCACTCTCATTGACTGATTTTATCATGTGATAAATTAAACAAATCTACGAGCACCCTTCAAATTATTATTCTTTGTTTGCTGCCGGCAGAGGACAACATCACCGATTCTCATAATTGGACCGGCCATTTCTTCCATGCCCACAAATCCAGTTTCTCCTTCATCATCTCACGTCACTTGCCATGATTGAGATCTTTCTTTTTTTTCTCTTTCTTATAATTGTGGGTATCAGATTAATTTCCATACACTTTGATTAATCCTAAATAACCTAAGGTTAACAACCGGCGATCAGGACTCGAACCAGCGAATCAAAAACCTTGCATTCCCCATTGTCATTCCACTCCATGGACACCATTGAATGTTGTGAATAGAGACCTCAAATTTATATGGACTAGACTCTAATCGTGGCGGCTAAATTCCCAATGAGAAACTTTGCAATCTTGAACCAATCGGAACCTTAGAAGATAATGATCTGATATCCAGCTATTTGATGAGATTTGAGGCATAAATTACATTAATCAATCTATAATTTTATCGACTGGCTATTCTGAGACTGCTGAGCATTGTATTGTACCGTGCAATTTAATTCATATATTCACATAAATGTCTAGTGTTGTGCATCGATAGAATTGTGGAAGCCATGGAATAGATTTGACAGGAGGAGGAGATGCTTAATTTCAGAAAGTAAATTTTATTGTTTAAAACTGAACAAAAAAAAGATTATCAAATCTACGCAGGCCAGCAAATAGCCGAATACCAGGGCCCAAGGCAAACAAAGCCCTGTCGCCTATCCTTACTTCTCCTATATCACAAAAATCCTGGAGGCTCAGAAAAATGTAAATTCTCGTGGACAAACTCTACTCCCACAGTGGCTAATCTGTTTGCAGTTAGCTCCCGTGCTGTAAACATGAAAAACATCCACGACTTGCCAGTCCTTGCCTAAACCAGGCCAAAGTCAATCCAATCTCGACTGCCCATAGCTCTGCACTAACGGCACCAATCCAATAGACCCCAGCAGTAAATCCATGCAATTTTTTTTAAAAGAAATTAATGAATTTTTTATCGTGTTTTATCCAAATTTAAATAGGTTATAAGTCGACCTAGGTCTAAACCTCGGGTCGATTGAATGGACCTGCTAGATCAGTCTTAGTTCTATAAATATAATTATTATACAATTATAAATTTCAAAACTCAATATAAACCAAGTAAAAACAATAATATTCAATTATTTTTTAACTATATAAGTTTGATAACAATACATATTATGGGTAAAATAAATTTTTCATTTTATTTTATTATATTTTATCCATTATAATCAAATATGAAATAAATATAGTCACTCTCTATTATATTCAACTACCAAATATATATATATATGTATATATATTATATATCTTGTTTCTTCTGTTTTTGTTCTTTTTTCTAATATAGTAACAAAATGTTACTTATTTCATCATATTATACTCATAAGTTAAGTTTTTATTCATTTTTAAGACGTGCTTGATGAAGAATTTGCTTATAGAAAAATAAAGAAGCATGTGAAGGCAGGCAGGTCTTATCCTGCTTCTCTTGTATCCGGCTAAATTGTAAAATATACTAAAATTATACCGTGTTTCACTGTAAATTCACAGTGAAACGCTGAGCAGTTGTTTTTTTTTTGTTTTTATTTTCCTTTTTACTTTTTTTAAGTTGTTTTGTTTTATTTTTTTAAGCTGTTTTTTTTTATTTTTTTAATAATTTTTTTTGTTTAATTTTTTTTAATGTTTAATTTTTTTCTATTTAGTTATCAAACTTTCATGACACAGGTTCTGGGTTTGACAGGTTAACCCAAATTTTTTTCTGGTTTACTTTTTTATTAATTATTTTTTCGAGTGCAGTCTAAAGTGAAACGCTGAGCTGTTTTTTTTTGTTTTGTTTTTTTAAGCTGTTTTTTTTTTATTTTTTTAATGAATCTTTTTTTTGTTAATGTTAAATTTTTTCTATTTAGTTATCAAACTTTCATGACACGGGTTCCGGGTTTGATGGGTTAACCCGGATTTTTTTCTGGTTTTTCTTTTTAATTAATTTTTTTGTTTAATTTAGTTTGTTAATGTTAAATTTTTTCTATTTAGTTATCAAACTTTCATGACACGGATTCCGGGTTTGACGGGTTAACCCAGCTAATTCTGGGTTAACCCGTAATTTTTTTTCCTATTCAGTTATCAAATTTTCATAAATAGCTAAAAGGAATCAGTGTCAGTGTAGTCCACAGTAAAACACTGATTCCTTAGGCGTTTTTATTTTTGTTTTTGTTTTTTTAAGTTGTCTAAGTTTTTTTAGCCGTTTTTTAATGCTTTTGGGGATTTTTTTTTGCTTCTTTCTTTGTTTTTTTTAATTAATTTTTTTCGTTTAGTTTAGTTTGTTAATGTTAAATTTCTTTCTATTTAGTTATTAGACTTTCATGACACATATCCCGAGTTTCACGGGTGAACCCAGTTAATTCCGGGTTGACCCGTCAATTTTTTTATTATTATTTTTATAAATATTTTTGTTTAATTTAGTTTGTTAATGTTAATTTTTTTTATTTAGTTATCAGATTTTCATGACACAAATACTGAGTTTAGCAGGTTAATATGGTTTGACGAGTTAACCCGGATTTTTTTTCTTTTTAATTAATTTTTTTATTTTAGTTCAGTTTGTTAATGTTCACTTTTTTTTATTTAGTTACCAGACATTCATGACACGGATCCCGGGTTTAACGGGTTAACTTGGTTTGACGAGTTAACCTGAATTTTATTTTATTTTTTGCTTTTTTTTTCTTTTTAAATATTTTTTTCATTTAATTTAGTTTGTTAATGTTAAATTTCTTTCTATTTAGTTTTTTTTCTTCTTAGAGGTTTTCTTTCTTTTATTTTTTCTTTTTAATTAATTTAGTTTATTAATGTTAAATTTTTTTCTAAGTAGTTCTTGGCTGATGCCTTTAGTTTTTTTTTATGTCTTTGACTGTGGATTGCAAATTGCAGTCCATAGTGAAAAGGCTGATGCCTTTTATTTTTTTAATTAATTTTTTTGTTTAATTTAAATTATTAATGTTAAATTTTTTTCTATTTAGTTATCAAACTTTCATTACACGGATTCCGGGTTTGACAGGTTAACCTGGTTTGACGAGTTAGCCCAGTTAATTCTGGGTTAACCCATTAATTTATTTTTTTCTTTTTAATTATCAAACTTTCACGATGCAAATTCAAGGTATGACGGGTTAACCTGGTTTGAAGGGTTAACCCAATTAATTCATATTTTTTTTCTTTTTTTTATTAGTTTTTTTCTTTGTGTTGGTTTTTTTTTCTTTTTAACTAATCTATTTAATTATCACACTTTTATGACACAATCTTGCAGCCAGATCCACGTCCAATGCTATTGGGTTTGATATTGCAGTCCAGATACTTTTATGCTAAGGGTTAACCCATGTTTAATGTTATTATTAATATTATAAACATTACTCTTGGGTTAGGCGTTGCAACCAAACCTGAGACTCTTGGGTATAACTTTGCAAAAAAACCTAACACTTTTAGATCTTGGCTATTTTTAAAATGC
>Ga0325404_1002304_pt1 | contig 20438 bp, 13 predicted proteins | sample PopdelMetagenome_18_FD_205664 | JGI IMG/M metagenome (GOLD analysis project Ga0325404, IMG submission 205664) | Populus deltoides microbial communities from Bellville, Georgia, United States - Xylem-Control-R1 | ecosystem: Host-associated > Plants > Phyllosphere > Stem > Wood/Secondary xylem... | reverse complement strand
AGCAGCAGCAGAGAGATAAAGAGAGACGTGAGGCAATTACAGAGAGTCAGGAGTTGAGTTGAGGGGTGTTCCTCCTCCTCCTTTGTTGTAATTGTATTTTCTCTCTATATAATGAAATTGGTTGCGCTGTGGATGTAGGCAATTGCGTAGAATTCTTATGCTCTCGCAGGTCCTAACACTTTCAAGTCCATTATCTTAACTTGATCATTAACTTCTACCATACCTGGTTCTCATCCAAAGGAAGTATGACAGGCGAGCTTTCGCCGCTGAATTGATCCACGGTGCTGCATTATTGCATGGTTAGAGAACAAGATCAGCCTCGTTAATAGCTAATAGAGGATAGTAAGAGTATGTCCGCAAAACTAGTCATGATATGTGACAGTACAAAAGATTCACAGAATCAACAGATATTCAAGCAAGACATCTAAAACCCACATGAAATTTAGACAACAATCACCTATGAACAAAATATCCATTTGAACGCCTGCAAACATAGTTAACTTCAACTGCATCTCCCTCTTGAGCTTCCGGCCCTTCCCCTTCAATAATCTCTATATATAAAAATTATTAAGTTGTAAGTTCAAGTAATAAGCAGCTACTTATGCAAGATTAAGAAAGTACCTTGAAACCTAACCCCACTGGCAAGCTTCAGTGTCCTGGACTCTTCAAATTCCAATCAATACAATCATATCAGAGCTACTAAACAGTATTGATAAAACATCTTCTAAGCCCCCAAAAGATCAACAATGATAAACAAATGAGCTGGTAGCTACGACAAACAAGAACTTACCGAATAACTTCAGGCTCCTTCATCTCTGGCATCGGGGCAGCCAAAACTGGATTGATGGACAATAGGAGAGTATTGAATCCACAAAACTTCAGCACCATCCTCCTTGACAATCTTTTTATTTCTAGTGAAGAAAATTTGCAATGCAAGTCCATGGGCATCGCATCCTTGGGTCTGGTACATCATCAATCAATGTGAACCACTTAGCTGTTTAAGCTGTCACTACACTTCTTTTCTATGTTAAACATAGTATTATAGCATTCTAGTCAATTGTCCTCCATTAACAAGCACTCAAGCAGCAGAACCATCAAGCAAAATCTTGTGTTCCCAAAATCCTAAAACTGGTTATGATGAAATAAAATGATCAAGAACAGACCACTGTACTATTACAGCCTGATAATGCACTATTCATAGTACTACAAGTCACATAAACTTCATTCTGGTAATAGTTGAATGCCAAGAAAGTGAATAAGAACACATATACATTAATTACATGATGAAATGAGAAAACAAAAAAGCAGAAATCTTTGAGGATATTTACCTTGTAAATTTGGAAGCGCAAGGGAAGTGAAGCAAGGTTTGGAATGGAAGTGCATACATCGTCGAAAGACAGCATCAAATGGATGGTTTCAGAAGGTGTTAAATAATGGATAACAGGATCAGCTGAGTGGACTTGGTTTGTTGAAGTACGAAGGGACTAGACCCTGTCAGGATACAGTAGCTGGCATGAGTATTATTAAACCAAACCTGGATAACGGGTCAACTCGGTGACCCTAACCCGGACTGGGTTTCATGTTGAACCAGGTGAAGAGTTGTCGACTCGGTCAAAATCTGAGGGAGACATGAATTGACTTTTTTTTTTATTATTATAAAAAAAACCAGAATGAAGGGATTTAAATCTTTTTCAGAAAACACTTAAAATGAAATCATAGATCGATAGGTTTACTCCTCTAATCTATAACTCAAATCTTGGATCAATTAGGATTTATAATTAGTTGACATTTGGCAATTTTTAGCGCCCCGTATACATTTAGGATTGTCCCTTTTGGATTGGCCCATTCTTTGTGTGCAACTTAGGTGAGTAAATATATATTTTTTTTTTTTGGATTCGAGTAAACTTTATTTTTTGAAAAGCATATTTTGTGGGTCTAGATAAGGGAGTAAAATCCCGGCTATTTCAGGCTCTTACAAGAGATGCACACCCTGACTCGAACTCGAGATCTGCTATGCAGATCTCAAACTTTTTGCCATCATGCTACGCCCCTTGAGGACCTTAAGTGAGTAAATAGCTAACTTACCATATAAGTATTTAAAAATATAATTGTGATTATTTTAAAATATTTTTTATTTTTTAAAAATTAATTTTAATATTAATGTATCAAAATAATCAAAAAATACTAAAAAATATTAATTTAAAGTAAAATAAAATAAAAAATTTTCAATTTTTTTAAAATATTTTTAAAACATAAAAACAAACTACCATCATTTATTTATATATATATATATATATATATATATATATATATATATATATATATATGAACGATGGTAGTTTGTGTTCCAAATACAAACACAAATGACAGAAATATAGTTGTTAATATGGCGATATAGAAGAGATAAATACAAAAGGAGTAAAAATGTATTTAATTTAAGATTAAAATGAAAATATAAAAATAAATTTAATAATAAAAAAGTTTTGAAATAAAATGTCAACAATACATGTCCTCTCTATTCTGGTATTAAAAAAAAAACTAAAAATAATCGATTTTCACCGTGGATAGTGTTTTTTATTGTTTTATCTTTTATTACACTTAATAATTGTCTTGAAAGTGGGGGTAGAGTTGTCTTTTCAAGGAAATCCAAATGTCATTTGTATATTTGAGCGGTGCAGGTCTAGTTATTTACTCTTTAAAATTTACAGAAAAAATATTTTTTCGTTTTCAAGCTAAAAAATTGACATTTGGTTCATGGTCTTTTGTGTATTTTCCCATTAATTTGCACAGTTAATTATCGATTCTACTTTTTAAAGCTCAAAAATATTGACCGTCTTTGCATAATTTTGGAACAGTTAAATTACATATATAACCTTTGACTAAAAAACACAAATAAGGCTACTTAGGAGGACGTTTTAGTCTTTGCAAATTGGTTTTTTTTTTTTTAATATTCATATGCCCTTGGTCCTGTTTAGTAATTTCTATTTTTCAAATATTAATAAATTAATTAAGAGGCTAGGGGGTGTTGTTCACACGTTAACGTCCTATGCTCGATTCTAGAGAGGCGTGGAAATAGCCAAAAACTTTCAACCCCCGTCTCATCTGATGTCATAGGTGGCGACATAACTCCTAGGGTGGCGTGTGTAGTCAGTACTGCAGCGGATAAATGGCTATGGAGTTTTTTTTTCCTTTCCTTTCTTTTCACTTAAAAATTTAGTTGTATCTTCTCGTTTATATTTTTTTTAATTTAGTCCTCATTATTTTTTAATCTAATGCTTTATAAAGTTTTTTTTTCCCTTATCATTTAATCTCATTAGATTTTTTAATTTAATGTAGTTTTTATTTTTTTATTGTTATTTTTTTATCATTTTCATTAATTTATTTTTTGATTTTGTCATTTGGGATTTAATATAAATTTATTTAGTTTTCAATTTTGGTCCTCATTTTTGTATTGCTTTTTTTTTGTTCTTTTCTTCATTTATTATGTTTTTCAATTTAATCTCTGATTAGTTTATTTCAATTATTTTTTGTGTATGGTCTAGTCCTCATTATTTTATTTTATTTTGTTTTAATTTTCATATGATTTATAATTTTGCTTTGTGATTTTTTTGTGCTTGTCTTTTACAGGGTAATTCTAATCTTATAACCTAGTATACCGGTTTTGATTATGAACCCGGTTTAAGTTCAGTCTTTTTTTAAATACTTTTTAAAAAAGCTTTGTTTGTATTTTATTTTCATTATTTGACATTGACTTATTGGGCCTTAAATTTTCATGATTTGTTATGCATTCTTTTTTATTGGGTTATTCTTGTCTCATATTTCTGGTCACAAGTCAGTTGAGTTAACTTAAGTTGACTCAGTTTTTTAAAATTTTATTTTATCATTTGTCATTGAATTATTGACCCTTGAGCGTGTTTTATTATATATTATTTGGAGAAAAAAAAAGCAGTTGACGCATGCAACACACATATCTGGGCGTGATGGTTTATATCGAGTGCGAGTTATTCAAGTTAACTCGGGTTAACTTGCATTTTCTTACTAATTTTTTTTATTCAACCTTGGTCTTTTTTGCTAGGTGTTTCTTTTGAAAGTCTAATTTTTTTATAAGTTTTTTTTTTTATTTTATCATTTTGCATAAAATATTTTTTGTCTGATTATTTCAATAACAGGTTAGTAAAGTTAACCTGAGTTAGCTCGAGTTTTTTTTTATGTTTTTTTGTTGAACTTTTATTTTTTGCTAGGTCCTTCTTTTGAATTTTTTTTTATCCCGATCTTATATTACGGGTTGTGAACTCATCAAGTTAGCCCGAGTTAACTCGAGTTTTCTTATTCATCATTATATTTTTTGAATTCTTTCGTATTTCACATTAGATTATTATATCTTAAACTTTATAATTTTTTATATTTTTTTATGTGGGCTGTTTTAATCTCGAGTTGTATTTTAATAAATTTAACCTGACTTGTCTTTAATTATCACTATTTAAATATATTTTTTTGCATGGAAAAAAATTTAAACATGCCCGCGACATAAAAAAAAAAAAGACACTAAGAACCAAAACGCTACATTACATGTACATGTCTAACTTTTATATTATATACTATGACAGTGTATATATATATATATATATATTTTCAGAGCAATTGCTTCCAACAAAAAGACCAAAAAGCAAATACTAAAAGCAGGACAGTAGCAATTTTCTATGACACCAAGAATTGACTTGAAAGTCAACTTGACTATAGCAAGCTATATTACAAAGAATAAGATATGAAAGACTACCAAGATTACGTCTTAGTTCACTCCACTTGCTGGTAAAGATAATGTCGATATAATAACAGTTACCCCAAGCACATAATCTGATAGAACAAAATAAAAGAATTTTGGAACGTTATGATAAAACGCTGTAATGAATATAATCTCTAGCTTTTGCTAGACGCCTACCTAGGCCACTCCATTGTGAAATCCAGCATCTGCATGCTGTTTGCTGAAACCATTGCGGCAGCAGGTTCTCAGTCACCCTTCATGTTGAGGTCTAACAGTGTCTTCGTCCAAGGAGGAAGGTCGTCTCTGTGCATCTTCCGCTACTCTCAGTTCCAAATCCTCCAAGGCCTGACTACTGGTAATAGAGGTTTCAGTAGCATTGGTGCGCATCCAAGCTTCATGGAGTTGCAAGACATATTCCAAATGCCACAAAACTTCCCCCATGGTTGGACGATTCTTTCCCTCGTCAGCAAGGCATTTTTCTGCTATCTCTCCAAACTTCTTCAATGACTCCGGGCAAGAATTTCCTCTGAGACGTGGGTCAATGATGGTCTCGAGTGACCTCTGCCGCTGCCACTTCATTGCCCACTCTGCGAGGTTGATCTGGTCTTTTGGCAAGCTTGGATTTATAACAGGTCGAGAGCATACAACTTCAAACAACACCACGCCGAATGAGTAAACATCAGATTTCTCAGTCAAATGCTGTCGACGGAAGTATTCAGGATCAAGATATCCAAAGCTCCCTTTCACTGCTGTACTGACATGTGTATGGTCCAAAGCTGGACCATCTTTGGACAACCCAAAATCTGCCATTTTTGCTACAAAATTCTCGTCAAGCAAAATGTTGGTTGTCTTAACATCCCTGTGAATTATTCCTCGATCTGCTCCTGTATGAAGGTAATGGAGTCCCCTGGCAGCACCAGTGCATGCTTCTAATCGCTGCTTCCATGTCAATGGAGGGAAACCACTCCCAAAAAGATGACTTCTAAGAGTTCCATTTGCCATAAACTCGTAAACCAAGATCATCTCATTCTGTTCATCGCAGAACCCGATCAACGAGACCAGATGCCTGTGCCTTAACTTTGAGAGCATCTCAATCTCCGTTTCAAACTCAGCCAGGCCTTGCTCGGATTGTGGGTTTGACCGCTTGATTGCTGCAAGGGTGCCATCTTCGATCTCCCCTTTGTATACTTTACCAAAGCCTCCAACTCCAATCACCAAACTGTCATCAAAATTGTCTGTTGCAGCACGAATCTCTGACAATGTGAACCGCTTGCCAACTCTAGTAAATGCTGCCACGGATCCATTCAGAGTTTGGGCCCCTCCCTTAGCATTAGCAATGTTACTTAAAACAGCACCATGCATGAATAGTGGCCGCCACCCAGGAGGGTTGTCTTTGGTATTGCTCATTTCATTTCTCTGACTTTTACAGAAGCAAAAGATGCAAGCACATGCAATTGCAATTATGAGAGCAGAAGCTACACCTGCTCCAATCCCCAACCAGAGAATCCAAGATTTTAAATGACTAGCTGATTTCCCAGTTGGACCAATTCTGTCACCGTATGCAAGATTCCCACTTCGGCTCAACTTGAAAATCTCCAGCCCATTCAAGAGAGCATCGGTTCCCGAAGCACCAACTGCGGTGTCAGGACCCAATTGGATCCAAAGGGTGTTGATTTTGGCAGATATCGCATCAAAATAATCCTGATGATACGCTATGTTCTTCCCTCCTGATCGCGCATAAACATCGAAGTTATCTGCAGCAGTCTTGTTGTTTATATAGACCTTGAAAATCCTCTGGTTTGCCTTGTCATATACCAGCTCACAAAAATGTAACCTAATTAAATAATCAAAATCAGGATCTACTACGAATTTCCATGACATGTTAAACTTTTTCTCCAGGACTTCTGTATTGGACATTATTCTTGCTGTTTCATATACAAGAAGAGGAGCCACCGAGGAATCATTGTTCGAAGCATAAGTGACATTAGAACTATTCTTGATTTCAACACCAGCATCGGCTGTGATCATGTAGCTGGAATCCACTTCCCATTTCCTCCAAAGATCTGAATCCTGATCAGGTTTAATCTCTTGTCCCCCGACATTCAACCTATACATAGTTTCAATCCCCCTTCCGCTCACATTGGCATCACTTCCACCCACTCTACGAACCAAGTCTGCAAAAAGTGTACCGATCACAGGGACAATCTCCATGGCATTTATGAACCCGAATGATCCCTTGGATGGAATGAACTCAACCACAAGCACATCATTGATTGCTAGAATATACTCTTTGACTAAGGACAAAGAACTTGAATTGCTGTTGGAATTCTGCAAGGGCAGATATTTGTCTGAAATCTCACCGGGAACATTGAAATCAGCCAGCAGTTTCAGACCATTAGCCACGACACTAAACAAGGACTCGTTCACATTATGATTCTCAATAGGGAATGGACAAAAATGGAGTCTAACAAAGTAGTTTCCCTGCACTCCAGAAAAAGTATAATTCAAACCATTGTCAAAAATTCGGGCAGTTCTGTAGAGTGAATCACCATTTGCTGTAGAATCAGTGGCAGCAACACCGGGAGAACTGACAGTGAAATTATCATTTGGGACCAAATCACCAATCCATCTCCTGCCATCTACATTAACACTGCTATTTGCACCACAGTTTACAAGAAAAGACCTTGACTGAGCTTCTCCACTGCTAACAGATAGGAATACTATGACCAGAAATACAACACCCAAAAACCCTCTTCCCTGGACCTTCTCCATTACCATCAATTTCCCTCAAAAACCTCGAGTCTTATATTCTAACTTCAAATATAAAATCAACCAAAAGAACAGTATTTCACAAAACGCATGAAAATCCCATCTCTTAAATCACCCAAATTACCTCACCATCATCATCAAAGGTTCATAACAAATCATACATTAAAGCATCATCAAGAAATCTCAACAAACTTCAACGATGCATTCAAGTTCCTAGCAAAAACATCAAGTTACCTTCTTTAACCCCGCATAGGCATCCGAATTATCACTTTCAGAGACTTGAAAGCTATAAACCAAGAATGCTTATCAAAAACCAGCAGCACACCCTCCTTTGAATCGACCTTCTCCGATCAACAACCACCCCGGTTAATGTTCAGATCTGAACCAAGAAGAAACATGCAAGAACTGGATACAAAATGGAAGAGAGAGAGAGAAAAATGGCAATGAGATATAAAGTAACAACCTTTTTGCTTAGAGAAAATTATTACAAGAAACAAAAAAAAAGTGATCTTGTAATACTATATGTGTTTTATATAAACAAAGGAACTAGAACATGGGTTGTTATTAAATAAAGGAAGAGAAAAAGGTTCACTTCTTTCCATCCTGCTTCTTGTTTGTTGTATGCTTTAAAAAAAAAGACAAGAATCTGACATAACTTACACTTTATTGTAATCTTTTGTAACTGTTGGCATTTGGCAACTATCTATGAAGTGGCAATAATTTTCTATTTTACATTAAAAAAAAAAACACGAAAACACACACAAGAGACACAAAGACGCCATCTTTTGTAATCTTTTCAATATTATTTTTCATTACTTCATGATGGGTTTTGGCTGCTCTTTCGCTCTCACCAGAGATGGGGTTCCATTATTTGTGAGGTGGGTCACATGCAGATGTCTCTAAGATGATGAGCAGTGATGGTGAGGATTAACAAAACTGCCCCTTGGGTTTTTCTGAGCACTGTCTGCCCTCTTGTCCGTACCAAGAGTAGAGTCCTTGAGAGAGTTAAGGCCAGGGTCCTTGTCCTTCTCTTATCTTTATGATCAAGTAAACCAATTAATGTTTGCCATTACATGCTTGCATGTCTTCCTCAGTTCCTCTCTTCACAACTCTCCATCAACTGCAGTTTTACATGGAAAATGTAAATTCTTATGAATTATAATTAGTACAATATTCTCTATCTTCGTCTTTCCAGTCAGATATGTATTTATACTGACATTATTAATGCATTCACCCAAGAGAGTTGAAAACCAAAAGGGTAATTATATCACTAATATTTCTCATGATCATGAATCTTCAAGGGGACACTTGTTTTTAAATTTATTTGGCTTGAAAATTAGTAGTGGTGGGTGGACTGCTTAATCCATGATATTTAATACAAGATAACAATGTTGGTTAGAATGATAAATCAAATTACAATTGAGTTGGTGCATTATCCATTCAGGTGTATGATTTGAATTTGATGGACCAACAACCATGAATCTAACTAGTCATTTCTCTATCTTTGGAGTTAGCAGTTCCATATTTTCTTGAAAAACCATAGAATTTATAGAGAGAAATCGATTCTTGATTGGTTATTTTGTGGCAGGTCAGAAGCATAATTCCATGAATTGTACATCAAGTTAAACATAGGGCTCCACCACATCAAATCAATCAAGAAAAAAAAAGATTCACTGTGCCAATCTATCAAATTATATTGGCCCATATGGATAAAGTCTATATAGTTTATTGTATCATTTACCAAAACAAGGGTCTTTGTCACTTTTTCTTTTTGAAAATCTCTCTCTCTCTCTCTCTCTCTCTCTCTCTAAAAAAAACAATCTTATGCAAGAAAAAAATTGATGTGATACGGCAAAAGGCATCGTTTTAAATCAGGTGTGGTGGCCGGTTCGGTTTAAAATTTGGATTTGAGGTTTTAATTGAATTGTTTGGGTCAATTTTTTTGTTTTTAAAAAAAATCAAAATGATATCATTTTAATAAAAAAACAAAAACAAAAATCAACGGGTTGCAACTGGGTTTTTCCGGGTTAGTCGGGTCAATTAGGTCACTTCGAGTTTTTTCTTTTCCTATTTTTTCTTGAATTTGACTCAGTTTTAGCCTTAGATTTGTCAGGTTCCGGGTCGACCCGCCAAACCGGGTTTCAAAACTATGGTATTAGGGTGCTGGAACCAAATATTTTAAACTAATATTTATAAAACCTGATCCAATATATGATATAAGTCATGAATTTAACTTATAAACTTTTTTATACTTGATTGATTCAAAATACTTTATATTAAGATTTTTTTAAAAAATAACCAATATTTTAGAAAAATCAATTTCAATTATAAATAAAATAAAAAAACAACTAAGTTTAACAAAGTTAACTTCCTACCCAATTTAACATAAAAGCTCATTGTAAACCATATTCTGAATCAACATGTTAATTACTAGGTTGATACATTATGAAATGCTAAATTTAATAACTATACTTGAACATTATATGATCACTACACATAGGATTACACATTTTTTTTTTTAGATTTGAGGAAATCTCACCCCCTGGAAAGCGCACTTTGTGGGCCCAGGTGTGGGAGTAAAACCCCCGCTGTCCCAGGTTCTTACAAGAGGTGCACGTCCTGGCTCGAATTTGAGATCTGCTGTGCAAATCTCAAACTTTTTGCCATCACGCTACGCCCTTTGGGGACATAGGATTACACATTAATCTCAATTAAATTACAAATGAAATGAGATTATTAGTAACCTTTAATTTTCATGCTTGGCACCATTTTGAAGGCTATGTACACTCCGTAATCCTAATTATCAATTATCCCATACATTTTTTTTTTATATTCATTAATTAACAATCTTCCAAGGCCATCATAGGTCCAAAATAGGTAGAGGCCTATCCACAATCCACTAAGGCCCAAAAGGGGATCAAGCCCTAAAAGGAGTTAAGGCCCATCTACAATCCATCCACTAAGGCCAACAAGTAGCACAAAAATCCAGTCCACAGAAGATAAGCTTGTGGTTTTGTACCTCGAACAAATGCTTAAGTCGAAACACTTTGGGTTTGATTGAACTATGCAGTGATTTTCATGTGTTTTGGTATAAAAAGAAGGAAATAATTGAATTGGTTTAATTATGTTCAATGGCTAATTATTTTATTATCATTTTGTTTCTTTAGTCAATGCAAACGAGAAATGGAAAATTTATAGTTATTTTAAATATATTAGAAAATAATATAAATTATATCTTGAAATTTTATATAATAATTTAAATTATTAAGTTGAAATAATTTTTTAAAAATATTTTTATTTAAACTAGAAAATCTTAGAAAACAAAACATAGCTTGTTGCAATTTCACAACTCATTCATTATTAATGATAACATTTTAAAAATTATTTGTACTTTTATTTTGGTTTTTTGTTTTTATAATGTGGTATTTTATATATATATATATATATATATATTTATATTTATATAAAGTGGTTGGCACATTCGTTGAGTGCACTAGTGAGCAATATCATATAAAAATTTAATTTTTTTATTTAAAATTAATTATTTTTTATATTTTTGATTTGTTCTAATATTCTAATATAAAAAATAATTTTTTAAAATATAAAATTTTATTTTAATATATTAAAAAAAAAACACTTTTAAAAATATCAACTACCACATTTTAAAACACCGTCTGCTTAACAATTTACTTTTTCCTCGTACCAAACATTCTCAGTAACTGTCAAAGTCTCTTATCTTTTTGGACAAAACCATCGTACTCTTATTTGAATTTCTATCCCTTCATCGCTTTTCGGTTTTTTATTTTTTAATCCTCTACTACAAAGAGAGAGACAGAAACTGAGAGAGATATTTTGGTGTATCAAAGATGAATAATTATGGGGAGAGCAATGGAGATTTAAATGTCCATGAAAAACAAGTTGAAGGTCGTGATCATGGTGAAAATGGAGATGGGTCTGGTAATGGAGTCATTTTGGGGATTGATGGTGGCACTACTTCAACTGTTTGTGTCTGTATTCCTTTCTTTCCTTCCTCCAATACCCTCCCTAAGCCTCTCCTTGTCCTTGGACGTGCTGTTTCTGGTTGCTCCAATCATAACAGTGTTGGAGGTAATTTCTTTTTCGTTTTTTGGTGACCCTTTTGATCATTTGGTGTTTTTTGAATGGTGGGTTTATTGGTTGGTGTTTTAGTTAAATTTTGAATCTCTGGTTGTTTTTTATGTGAGGTGTTTTTGAATTTTGATTATGGTGATCATTAGGTTATTGATTTTTGGTGAATTGTTGTGATTTGAACTGACCCAGATAGGAATTTGGTTGAGTTTTGGCTCGTTTCCATTTAATCTGACTCAAAGTTCTGTACTTTATAAAATAAAAATATGGAATTAGACCTCCAGCTGATAATCTTAGGAGATCTGCTATTAAAATTTGAGTTCTTAATTTCTTAATTGCTTTGAGTTTTACAAATGGGAGCTGATTTTTTGGTACCAAAAAGTATGCTTTATGTTTTTGTCCCTGATTGAATCTGATCGTGTCATTATATGGAGAAGTTTTTAGAGTAATTAAGCAGCTGTAGAGTGGACTTTTCCTTCTGATTGGATGCTTATTTGAACTTCATAAGTTGGTAGCTTTTTGGATTTCTAATGAATAATGTTTATGCTCTTCTATGTGTCAGCTCCTTTACAGACCTTAATAATCAATATTTTCTGATAAACCATCTGCTTCACTTATTATAGTATGAATGATAATATATTGTTAATTAGGCTTATGCCATATCCTTTTCTGTTCTTTATATCATTGTTGAATACTAAATATTATATCAGCTCTCCTCTCTCTCATATTGTCAATGTTGAAAATTCAAAATACCATACAAGGCAAAACATCATGTCATTATTTGTCTTTTAGTTACTGTTCATGTATCATATCCTACAGAAACTGCTGCCAGGGACACGTTAGAAGAGGTTATGGCTGAAGCCCTTTCAAAATCAGGTTCCAATTGGTCCACCGTTCATGCTGTTTGTTTAGGCGTTTCTGGTGTTAACCATCCAACTGATCAAGAAAGGATACTAAATTGGCTGAGGTTGTCACCTGGATATTGCCTAGCACTTTTTTTATTTCCTGTGAAGTGACCTGACCTGTGGAAATTGAACACGAATTCAATCTTTTTTCCTTGTCGTATGAGAACTTATTGTTGTTCATTGAAATCTTAAATTTACTATCTTGTTGCATTTCTTGACGTGTTTTTAGTTGGACCGTTCCCCGTTTCCTGTTCATGGCTATAGATTCCCACCACAATTACTATCTGCTTCTTATTTTCCTTTTCCTTGCTTATAACAACGCATTATTCCTGGATAACTTGTTCTGAATCAGATGACTATTTTTACAGAGAAATATTCCCTAGCCATGTGAAGTTGTATGTTCAGAATGATGCTGTTGCTGCTCTCGCAAGTGGGACCATGGGAAAGCTTCATGGCTGTGTTTTAATTGCTGGTACAGGGTGCATTTCTTATGGATTTGCTGAAGATGGCAGAGAAGCTCGAGCTTCAGGTGCAGGACCTGTCCTAGGTGATTGGGGGAGGTATGTGCTGCACATTTGATGTGTTGTTAGTTCTTTGCCTAATGCAGTCAGGATGTATGAGATACAGTTTGAGTTCACTTTCCTTTCTACTTCCTAAATAATCAATAGTTTGAATGTTAATTACTTTGTATTCTGAAAATGACAATGGTGCTTTTTCTTTCTAATGGCTTTTAATATCAGTAAGTTTTATCTTATAATTTTTGTAGTACTATGTGTTAATTGCAGTGGCTATGGAATTGCTGCAAAGGCACTAACTGCAGTAATAAGGGCTCATGATGGTCGTGGTCAACAGACACTGCTAACAAATAAGATTTTAAAGGCACTCTGTCTTTCATCTCCAGATGAACTTATTGGGTATCTCTTTTAATGCTCTTGACTCTGATTATCTTTTTTGCATTCAGTTATTGGTTTGAGCTTTGAGCTTTGAAATGTCAAATCTAAGTATACCTCACAGTGAGTGTTTTCTTTTTGTGTCCTGTGTATTTTCTGTTCCCTTTCCACTTCTTTAACCAACAAATGGTTCGAAGCACATGATATTTAGCATTTATTGAAATGGCTATAAGAGATATCCTACTCCTCTGAAGCATCCTGAATATCATTGGTTCGACTGATGCCTATCTTTTCACTGCCGTTTTAGGTGGACTTATGCTGATCCATCTTGGGCACGCATTGCAGCTCTCGTTCCAGAAGTGGTATCTTGTGCTGAAGCTTGCGATGAAGTTGCAACTAAGATATTAGTTGATGCAGTCCAGGACTTGGCTCTAAGTGTGAAGGCTGTTGTTCAAAGACTTAGTTTGTGTGGTGAAGGTGCCTACTGTGCTTATTCAAAATGTTGCTTAAGATAAACAACATTTTCTTATAAATTTTAACATGGGCGGATGACTTGTATGAACTCTGGATGCCTGAACTGTAGTCCAAGCTGTGATGTTCTTTAGCCTTTACTGTAAGATGTGATATATTCCATATAAACTGTTCTAACAATAATGAGAACGCAATTTTCAACAGGCTGTCTAGCAAAGTCTGTTTGTTGGCTTCTTTTTTTTTTTTTTCCTTTTATTTCATGACCTTCACCTTCTTAAATACACTTTTTTTTTCTTGCAGATGGAAATGGTTTTTTCCCTGTTGTGATGGTTGGTGGTGTTCTTGAAGCTAACAGGACTTGGGATATTGGGAAAGAAGTTGTGAAGTGTATTCAGGAGCAGTTTCCAGGGGCTCATCCTATTAGACCACAGGTTAGCATCGATTCACCTTTCATTCTTGATGCCTTTATTCCTCAACAAACTGCAAAGCTGATTTCAGGCTTTGCTTTCATTTTTTTCCAAGTTTCATCCATTCCCATTGTTAAATCTGAATGCATTGAACCACATTGCAATTGATTCAGTGATTACAATTTGAGAGTAACATTGTAACTTTTAAACTATAAGCCAGATAAGGGGATTAGGAAAACCCTAGGACTTAATAGTACTTAAATTCAAAACACAGTTTGTTGGCATGAAGGTATTAGTCATCGTGCAAGCAAATGAACGGTGGTCTAATCTACATTATTCCTTAATTGGAGTAGCATGACAAGTGCTTTTTCCTATTTTGAATCTTCAGGTGGAACCAGCTGTCGGGGCAGCTTTGCTGGCCTGGAATTTCTTGATGAAAGAATCAACAGAGAACTGCGATAGCTGACCCGGTTTGTTTTAGGGTGCTGAATGTTCGACTGACTGTACAGATCTATACAGGAAGATTTCTAGAAAATAAATTTTCTTCTGTGAAATTCTTATGTGCATTCTGCCGAATAAAATTTATCAAGATAGTGAAAAGAAATGAAAATCAGCTACTTGGTCATGATATCCTTTGGCCGTTCATTACTCTTAGTTTCCACATGATTTGGAAGCATATTTCTCTTTTACTCAATCAGATCTATTTACAAATTACAAAATAGATAAAATAAAAGTTGGTGAATGCTTAATACGCATGTTCTATTGTTTGATTTTGCTAAATACCTCTCCTGTGGAGACTGGCCCGTAATGGCCGATGTTGCACATAATTTACGTTTGTGTTGCACACCAATTCATCTTAACATATTGATTACCTTGCATGGAAATTGCTCATCAATTTTACTAGTTTTGAACAGGAATCACTTTTTATTTGCTTGCACGAGAATTCTTTTCTTCTTGGGATAAAAGCTAACGTGTCTCAGGAAGAGTTGAAATACGCCTAGCAAATGATTCACTGACTGCAGAAATAACTATACATTAACATGGAAGCCTATGGTATGAAACATGGAATAAATTCAATACATAAAAAACAGCCAAATATAAAAGAGCTATAAGAGGACTTCTAGAGACAAAAGGAGCCTTATTCTTTGATTACAAAAATACTATAATCTATGCGGGCAGCGGAGTGGGAACAAAAAACTGTCTATCACAGAACCATCTTGTGGTTCACCGAGACAGGCGGTTCAGAACCAGGGATGTGGGACCATACTGTCTCGCAAAAAAACAAGTTCCCTCCAGTGTCTGGCCCCTCTTGCTGCAACTGTTTGGCATCACACTCTTTTATCTTCAAATTTCTTTGCATTGGAACCAAAGGCATTGCTTTGCAAGGAGCTTGCAGGGTCATGTGTGTAAGCAGTCATAGATTCTCCATTCAATTCTCTTCTAATTAGCTTTAGAATCTCAGTAATCTGCAATGTAGTAAAGGGTTAGAATAGATGAATCAAAATAGAAATGTCTCAAGGGTATTGATGGAGTTTATTACAATATCAGTAATGCTTAACCATGAAAAACACATAATTTTAAATTTTGGCCACAATTGATATGCAAATGTTCAATAATCAATTTGTTTTGTGTTAGAATCTATTTACCTTCTTGTTTTATTAGTTTTTTTTATATATATAATTAAAATTGAAAATTTTGAATGGTTGAAGCCTGAATGAGATTCATTCAAGATCAGGAAATTCGTAACATTTCCTTGTATGCAGTGTCAAAAAAACAACATGAAGTGATGAACTCTGTGCCAGGATTATTCCACTTCACAACTTCAAAAAAGAATCAAATGCAATCACACAACCAAGAGGTAAAATGAAAGCAAGCAAACACAAATTAATTCCAAATACATCAAAGAAGTGTCGGTGGAAGAAGAGAAGAGCATCTTACTCCAGGATAATGTTTCAATATCAGAGAATAATGATCCAGTGCTATGTATATCTTTTCAAGAAGACGTTGAAGATTTTCCACCTTATCACCTAAAAGATCAACCTGAAATTCAAAGAAACAATCTAATAAACTAATTAAGAAAAATGAAAATACACATTCTTTCAAGTTCATGTGTGTACATTTTCATGAAGTAGGATTAAATGAACCTGGGGTTACTACAAAGATTACCCAAATTTACAAAAATATAATTTGTTCACTGAAAATTTCTCCTTTTGAAATAAAAAGCTCCACCAACCTAAATGGCAGATAATCTTGGTCAAGTAGCATCGAGAGTATAACCCCCCCCCCCTCTAAATTCCAAAATACTTCCATAAGGAAGACGATTTCTAGGGTTCCAATTCTTTTTATTACTTCTCAAAGTCCCTAATGGTTCAATAGTGCCAATGAGGATGTGAATCAAGCCATCCCTATCCATTAAGCCACTGCATTAACATCTATCCTACAAATTTTATAGTTTTAGAATATAGCACGAAAACTGTATCCAGACATCTATCAGCCACGAAGACCATTCCAGGAAAAAAAATATTAAAAAAATGCCATAGTGACAGTACATATTATTATTGTGAGACATGCTATTGATTAGAAAATCTGAAATATACAATGAGATGCAGTAGCAACTTCCTCAAATAATGAAATAACATAGTAGTTCTACTTATGTGATATATGCCACCGTTTAAGTTCTTGGAATTCATCTCCAAACAGTAAGTATAGTCTATGCAAAAAGATACAAACCAACCATCAGTTTACTTCCTGATACTTCTTCTATACAGTGCAAGTTATTATGAGAAGATGGCAGGCCACTAAAATATATGAAAAGTCTTCAAAAAGTGTGGATTCAAGGGCATACCTCAGCTTCAGCCTTTTGAAGGTCAGAACATCTACTTTCCAAGTTCTTCTTGTACAGAAACCCTGTTCTTTTAAGTCTACTAACCTTCTGAATAAGAGAACCAAATTGTGAATTCAGGTTTTCCAACCTGCAACAAATGCCACATATTATTATGGCTAGTTTCTTATCAATAAACTTACTCTGCTCCACAACAATTTTCAGTAAAAACATCATCCTCGACAGCATCATAATCCTCAACTCTTTCAAGCATTATAGATTAATGATATGAAAAATCAGGTAATATAATAGAATGGGGGCATACCATTTCTCACACGCATAACATAAGCACCAGGATCATTTATATTATGAAGATGAGTATTCATGGGTGCAGTGTAGGCTTAAGCATTTAAGGTTACCATTTTAAAAAACAGGACCAACCATGGGAAATCGCATAACTTTTATATAAAAAAGAAGGCAATGAGCAAGTACCTCAAGCTTTCCCTTTCGATTTCTTTTGTGGCTCTGCTTTCAAAATCAGTGACTGCTCTTGACAATCCATTGACAAGAACAATAGTTGAAGCCAGCTTCTCCCTGTGCTCCCTTTCTCTTGCTTCAACCAATGATAGCTTCTCTTGAGAAGCAGCAAGTAGCCTGCTTCTCTCTTCAGCAGTTTCCCTCAAGTTCTCTGTTAAAGGACCCTGCTGATTTGTCTGAGCCTTTAAACTGTCAAGCTCTTGAGAAACCAACTCAAAATTCTCCTTCTCTTTTTCCAATTCATCTACTGATTCCTGCACTAGTTTGTCCTTTTCTTTAATTGTTGCTGTTAGTAAGTGTATCTCTTGCTCCAATTTTTCCATGGCTTCCCTTTCAAGTGACAATCGAGCTTCATTCTCATCAATATATTTCAGGTTCAAGCTACTAAGTTTCTCCTCAGCTTCCTTGAAGGCCCCTTGAAGACCAATTTCCAACACCCCTTGCATAATAATGGACTCCATATCTGAATCTTCAATTTCCAACTTGCTAGCAGGTTTCACATTTTGAGCTGCCTCTCTGAAAATGTTTTCAGAACTTCCCTCCATACTATTGCACTCCAGGTCTGATTCTTTACTGAAGCATTTGATCTGGCCCATGAATTCCTTGAGAAGTAATTTATATAGATGTTCACTGATTGTAGCTTCAATATGTGCATCTTCTATTGAGATTTTAAGATTTGTGATCATTCTGAACAAGTTTACCTCAGTCCGAGAATGCTGCAACGTTTTCTCAGCAGCATCAGAAACTTGTGAGGAAAGGAGCTTTATTTCTTTTTTCTTTTGTGCAAGCAAGTCCTGTAGTTCACAGTATTCTATACGGAGTGATTCTGGTCTGTCCTTCATAGTGTCAAGACTCTCTGCACTGTCGCTCATTGCAGGCAATTTCTCATTTTCAATGAGAATGTTGTCCAATTTCAGAATGACTTCAGGGATCTTTTTCCTCAGTGTGTCAAGATCCTTATCCTTCCTCCCTGGAAAAGTAGATCCCCTTTCTTTCAAGTACACCCCTTTTAAGGCGAATAGCTCTTCAGTTATCTTTTGCACTTCTGACTCGTGGTCTCTCTTCATTTTAGTCATCTCAGTCTTGAGATAATGAAACAAATCTTCCTTGTTCTTGTTCTTGTCCTTTAGTAGCTCAGCAGCTTCCAAATTTTCTGGCATAGTAATTATTGACTCATCATGATTTCCATTTGAAAAATGATGACCTGAAGACTTCCGGTGCTCCAAGGAACCATGAGAAATCAGCTGCCCACTTTCAGGTACAGAAAGTGACTTGGCAATAGCATCCAATTCCTGACGTAAACTTGAAAGCTCTTTCACCTTTTCAAGCCAACTTGCACTTCCGTTACTGTAGAACTGAGTATTTTGATCACACAATCTCTGTTGTTCAAGCTCTTCTTGGAGACCCCTAATAGAATTCTTGATCACCAGCCCTTCAATTTCTGCTTGAAACTCCCTCTCCTGCTGCCACTCAAAGAATAATGACCTGGGAAAATGAACCATATCTTCTGCATGTTTGCAGAAAGAGTCCAGAGTAGTTCCTAGACCATCAACCATTTTGTCCACATCACTCCATTTATCAGGCACCTTTTCCAGAAGAATACCACCCAACCCCACAATTTCAGAAGATGAATTCCTCCTCATAGAATAGGACCCTTTAACCTTATGAATTTCTTTCTTGAGATTTGTAAGCTGCCCTGTAACATCAATTTTAAGGTTTCTCAAAGATTCTTGTAATCTATCATGCTCCACAAAAGTATCTGAATAAAGTTCATTTTTTCTATTTTTTTGCTCTTGGTGCATCCCCGAACACACAGATCCATCATCTGAACCCACAATGTAAAGATGTAATCCTTTCTTCAGTCTAGTCAACTCCAATTCTTTCTCAGCAATCTTCCGGGCTGCCTCTTGTTCAACTGCAGACACTATACCCTTAATGACTGAATCACTCACTACTCTTGAAATGGTCAGCCTATCCTTAATATCCTCCAAATACAAATCCAAATCATTAAGAAGATCAACACCCAAATTCTCATTCTCCTCGCCATCATCCATAAGCTGAACCATACTACCATTGCATGGGCTGATAGTAGGATCCATGATAACCGCTGAACTCCCCAAAACCTCTTCACTCCCCATTCACTCTCAACTAAACACCATCAAATCTCAAACTGAACTACCCATTAACGTCAATAAACAACTCGAACTCATTAAAGAATTCATTGCAAACACAAAAACCCTGCAAAATTTTGCAGTTCAACAAAAGAAAAGTGTGAGAATACACAACCCAGAAAATTCCACATTCATACAATTAACATGCCAATACCAAAATGCCATATTTACTCAATTTATTTCAGATAAAATATAAAAAGAAATAAAAAGAGTTTTGAAGCTAAAAGCCTAAAAGTGCTTCATTTAACAATAACCCAGAAAACAAAACAAAACACAACCCAGCAGAAACTGAGCTTTTTACAACTACATGTACACAGATAAAAATAAAATATTTTCTGCCTTAGCGGCAACAAAACCAAAAAGCTTCAAAACCCAGTTCATTAAAATTAAGCTAAAACTAACCGAACTAAATCCCAAGCTAAAACCACCTTGCTTAAGCTTAAATTAACAATTCAAGTGACAAAAATTTAGTACTTAAAGAACTTAAAGGCTCAAACTTTTCATTCTATTTCCTTCCATTTTCTCAACTACCATGCAAGACCAGCAAGTAAACCATGCTGAAAACAAACTTCACTTGAGCTTAATTAACACTACAAAT
>Ga0325404_1002299_pt1 | contig 20462 bp, 18 predicted proteins | sample PopdelMetagenome_18_FD_205664 | JGI IMG/M metagenome (GOLD analysis project Ga0325404, IMG submission 205664) | Populus deltoides microbial communities from Bellville, Georgia, United States - Xylem-Control-R1 | ecosystem: Host-associated > Plants > Phyllosphere > Stem > Wood/Secondary xylem... | reverse complement strand
ATATATATATATATATATATATTTCACCATCGAAATTAATCAAGAGAAGATGAAACAAAGTAAAAGCCATGTATGGATTATTTTAGAATCTCCATTGACTTTATTTAAAGCTTCTGTGTATAGACATAAATGTCAGGAAGGGTCGACACCACATGATCACTATGTGGCCAACTCTTTATGTGAAAGCTGCTGGCTCCGGTTGGAAGGATGCATAAACATTTAACAGTAATTAAAATTCAAGTCTAAGGTAGTGGCTCAAGTGCTAGCTAGGTGTATAATTTATCTTATTATTTTTGTTCGAATTTAAAAATAAAATATAAGAGATTTTTTTTTTTATCATAGATGCATCAATTATGTTAGAGTACTATATAATCTAAGAACAATGGCAAATATATTTTGTCTCGAGAAAACTGATCGAAAATACTTCATTGTTTTTTTAAAAAATAGAAAGTTAATGTTACTATATATGATATACCCATCTAGATGGTTCAATTTGTCATTAAAAATGCCATTTAAACATACACTGCCATATTTTTAATTTCTAGCAAAAATTGGAAAGGAGAAAAGTAAAGGGAGGGGCATCAAATCAATGGAGGGCATGCTTGCTTTTCAGGAACAGGTGCCTCACAAACTTGAATGCGCACCCGTACCCCTTCACATGTAAATATAATAATATTTCAATACTTTTTAACATAAATAAATATAAAATATAAAATTTATGTATTAGACAATTATAAAAAAAAAAAAAAAACTCCATCATTAACCGAGGATGTGAAACATAAATGATAAAAGCAAAAGATAATTTTGTAAAATACATCTTTTATATATATCCTGGCATAGATACACTTTCCATCAATGTAGCAGCATTCAAGTACCTAGTTTTTCATGTACAAGTATAAATAATTAAAACGTAAACCATCATTTATTTTAAAAAAAAAATTAAGGGGAAAGTTGACAACTGATTAAAACTCCGGGATCCGATCTATTCAGGAAAAACCCTGTAAAAATTAATCTATTATTTTTTTTAAAACGATTTATTCTGAATTAAAAAAAAAATGGATTAACCCATTTAATCTCTTAACCCTTCTCCTGAGCTGAGTGCAGTTTAATAATTATGAATGTATTTTTATAAAAAAATATTATTTTCATACTCTTGAAAGTATATATTACATTACACAGATTCATTAATTAATTACAGCAATCAATAATTATAACATTGTGAATTCATCAGGTCAATCGATCAAATATTTGTGGTCGTGTGGACATACAGAATACGATGTAGACTTGTATGCAAGATCCTTTAATTCCTACGGTTTTGATTGGTCGAACATGATAGAGGTTACTTGGTTTATCCTTTTTAGCTGGGCAAAAGCAAATATACACATGCTATCATTTATTCTAGTTGTTATGAAGCTAGCTAGCCAGCCAGCCAGCGTTTTGATTTCTGTATCACCAATACTTGGTTTAGGTGAAATCTTTATTGCAACTTTAGACTTTTCCCATCCAATTCACATAAATCTGTCTACATATTTAGTGCATTGTCTGCTTCTCATTACCTCTTCTCTACAAAGTCTCTCACTGATCTCTCTGATCACTCTCGTACTTGCATGAATATTATTGTTATTATATATGATCTTAATTTGCAGTAGTGTTTTTCTAAGTTTTCTTTCCCAAATCATGGTACAATCCAAGAAATTCAGAGGCGTCAGGCAACGCCAGTGGGGCTCTTGGGTGTCTGAAATTCGCCACCCTTTACTGTAAGCCTTACCTTCACCTACTCCCTTCATTAATAAGATCATCTGCCTCCTTAGGAAAATATAAAGAACGTTAGGGTGGAAGAATCTGTGTGTTTTGTACCTAGATAGCAACAAGCCACATTATAATGTTCTAGCTAGATCTCTTGTTATTTATGATCCCTCATTCTCTTTTGCATTTCTCTTGAATGTGGAGAGAGGAGAGTACTGTGATATGGGCTAGCTAGGGATGTTTCAATGATTTTTAGCTCTTAATTTCTTAATGTTTGTGTGTAGGAAGAGGAGGGTATGGTTAGGGACATTTGAGACAGCTGAGGCAGCAGCAAGAGCATATGATCAAGCAGCTATATTGATGAATGGACAGAATGCCAAGACCAATTTCCCAGCAAGTCATCTTGATCAAGACAGTACTAAGCTCGGCAAAGATAACAACTCTCCCTTGCCTGCCAAGGCACTGGCTGAGCTTCTCTACTCAAAGCTAAGGAAGTGTTGTGGAAAAGACCCTTCTCCTTCACTCACTTGTCTAAGGCTCGACAATGATAACTCTCATATTGGCGTGTGGCAAAAGAAAGCTGGCTCTTGTTCAAGCTCGAATTGGGTCATGAGGGTCGAGCTTGGAAATAGCAACAGGAAGAGCACACAAGTTATGGAGGAATTACGACCTTCATTGTCATCAGAATCATCGTCAAGAGTTGAGATTGAACCTGAGATTGATGGTACGGATGAAGAGGATAAAATCGCTATGCAAATGATAGACGAGCTACTTAATTGTAATTAATTGACCTTCATGGAACCTCTATTTCTTGTGGGGTCTAGACACCGGAGCTTCCTTGACCCCTGTTCGTGCCCGTGCCCTGCACAGTAGCTAGATCGATAGTATGTGAATCCCTATATCTCCAAATCATCACCTCATATATACTTGCATTTGCCAATTTCCTCACAAATATATATATATATATATATATATAGTTGTGCCAATCATAGAATCCAATCTCATAATCTCCGTGTGGCTTTAGGAACTTAGTCTTCGTGATTGGTGACTGGAAAATATATATTCTACAAACCAATAAACACCTGCTTTAAGCCCAGACACCATTTCTCAATGCAAGCTGTGTTGATTAGACACCACAAGCCTAGGTATTATAACTTGTGGAGTACTGTGTATAAAGCCAGGTTGCCTGATGTGCAAGGAGAATCAGCCAACATGGTGAATTCTCATGGTGTATATCATCTCTTATTCACAGCTGCAGAACTATCTGTGGAAAGGGAATAAATATATACATATAAGATCCTTTCCTTTTCTTTCATTTCTAATTAAGAGTGGCTTGATCAGTTTTAATTTGATGAGAGAAAGACGTGGGGTATACATACCTACCTCCTTGTTTACAGGTGTGCCAATTTACTCATAAAAATGTAAGTATTTGAATACTATATTATATATATAAATGTGTTTTTATTTAATTATGTGCCACATAATATAATTAATGCCGTTAATATAAAATATATATATATATATATATATATATAGATTATGAATTAAAAAAACCCTAAAAAAATTAAGTCAACCCAGGCAAAATCACGGGCTAAGTGACAAGATTGAAATAAATAAATAAATAAATTAAAGAAAATCACGAAACTCAATATAAAAAAACTCCAACCTTAAAAGATGAAATTAAAATAGAAGATTAATTATCAATCAATCTAATGTTGGAGGATGAAATTGAAAAAAAAAATCAATTCAAAAAATTTGCCAAAGTAAATTCAACAAAGAACAACAAATAAAAAGAACTAAGATAACCCGAGTTATTTTTAAAATTTATGAAAAATTTAATAGAAAGCAAATAAATAAAAATACCACAGCTCAATTTTCAATTGAATAAATATTAAATGATGAAATTAAAAAACATGAGTTTTAAACAAAGAAAAAAAAACAAACAAACTCAGTTGAACCTCCTAAATCTGGGTTAATATCTAAAACATGTAACCTGTAAAATTCTACACTCAAGCTAAAAAAAGAAACTTAATTCCCAACCAATTTAATGTTTAACGGTGAAATTTAAAAAAAATAAGAAAAATAAGGATAAAAATTAATAGGAAAAAATGAAGGGGGTGAAATTGTAAAAAAATATTTTTAAAAACTATCTGAAATAAAATAATTAACAATCAAAAAAATAATGATCAAATTTAAAAGATAAAAAATTAAAAAGGTGAAATTGAAAAGGAATTGTAATTTTATAAATTGTTTCAAATAAAATAAATAGTAACAAAAGGAATAGAGACCATATATGAAGGAATAACAAATTGAAAATATGTTTTAGAGTTTTAGGGGGCATGTATAGAAATCAAGGAGAGATAAAAGAAATGGAAAACAAAAGAAAAGGTTGTTGTTGGTGCCAAACCAGAGGAACGTTAAATACACGCGCCACCTCATCATGGATGAGATATTGAGATGAATCCAACATCGTCATGAAAGGCGGTATTTGGTCACCGAACAGCACTGCACACGCTGCTGTAATGGCGCGGGGGATGCCTACTTGTTGACATGTTTGCTACACACGTCATTAGGTTTTTTAATAATAATTAATATTTAGTCAAATATAAAAATGCCTCGAGTCAACTTGATATTAACAAAAAAAACCCTAATGAAAAGATAAAAAAGCCCATGAAAGATAGTTTAGTAGGTTTTTTTTTAAGGGTAATTGAATAATTTTATTGTGCTAAAAAATAATAAAAAACCCATGAACATCATTTTTTTATTTTAGGGGTTGCTAAGTCATTTTATTGTGTTAAAAAAAGGAAAAAGACTAATACACCCCTTCACAATTTAAAAATAACAATTGAATCATGGTGAAAACAGCGCGTGAATAGTGTCCTAAGTATAAGGGTACATGAGTAACTTCCTGACAGTTTTACTTTTAGTTTTCTTTTAATTTTAATTGAAGATGGATGCAATCAAGGCAGGCATTGGCTAATTTTAAAAAGAATGCTTTGTGTGTTTTAATCTTAGCTAAAAGCCGATATTTTATAGTAGTGGTTATATTGTTGATGGTTTTATATTTTTCAAAATAATAATTTTAATAATAATAATTCCTGCGAATTCCTGGTCGTTCGGGTACTTCCAGCCATTTGGGCCACAGGATCCAAACAACCAAGATTTTTAATTGTTTGAGCCCGAGGCCCAATCAGCCACTCCTTTCTCTTTCCCTCCCTCTCCCTCTCCCTCTCACAGACTTTCGAGTTCCAAGAAGCTTGAACGTGGCGCTGCATATGGCCACACGCGCATAAAATTTTCTACACAGAGCAATCACCTTCTTTCCCGCCATTTGTAATGCCCTGCCTACGTGTCACCTCACATGACATCATCAATCACCGTCAACCTCTTCGTCCATGTAAAGTTAGAAACTACCACCAATGGCGAGAATGAATTTCTCCGGCAATCAATTTTACTGCAACCTCATTCAAGAATTATAATAAATACATCAGATCGACAAACAAATTCAACAATCCAAGAGTACATGTATTTTTTTTTTACATTTACTACCTTGAATATTAAAGGATTTCTCGTTGATAAAAAAATAAAAAAAACTTATTTTTTCCAGGAATATAAAGCTCATATTCAAGCTTCGGTCTAAAATGGCATCACATGAGAAGCTCAAGTTATGCAGGGAGTTCATCAATTATATGAGCTTTTTTCTACAGAACATTGAGTTGATGCATGACAGAAAAGCATTTTTCAGACAGCTAATTAATCAAAATGTACCATCACCGTTGTAAGAATGCTCTGTAATTAATCAAAATGTACCATCACCGTTGTAAGAATGCTCTGTAATACTGTACTTCAGTACTTGTGCTTTAATTTCCACAAAATATTAATTAATAACACTTTGACAAAAGAAAGAAAGTAGCTTGACGTATTAATTACAGGAGGACATCTGTGGACAAATAAGTTTTGGAAATCATTTTTTAAAAACGTGTCATAAATAGGGTGTAGAAATTAATTAATTTTTTTTATTATTAATATGAGTGTCGGGACCAGTTTGTGTGTATCTCAACTAATCTTATGGATTTTAAAATTAACGACCATGTAAGTCTCTAGTAATTATTATATTAATGAACACCGAGAACAAACCTAAAACTATAAAAAAAAAAAAACAAATCTTTTAATCTAATGCTTTTATTCTTCAAGTTATAACTTCTTCTGTTTCGTATGATAAAAGTCGAGAGGTCTAAATTAATTTCACAGCAGCTTGAATCGCGATCCCAGAAGCTCTAGCAAAGAAATAAAGATGGATTTGACAATGGGAAGGGACAAATCTTATAGAAGTAGTTGGAAGATCATAAATGAATGCTCCATGTCTCATGGTAGTAAGCTATCTCCTTCTGCCGGCAACGTCAACAAAGAACAGTATATAACATTGCTGCTTGTTAATTAGGGTTTCAAAGAAAAATGGGTGGGTGGGTGGGTGGGTGGGTGTTAATAAAGAAGCAAGCCATTGATGTAGGTAGACTTGTATTTTGTAATAATTTTTTTTTTTTTTGGATTCGAGGAAACTTCACCCTCCGGAAAGCGTACTTTGTGGGTTCAGGTGAGGAAGCAAAACCCCGGCTGTCCCAGGCTCTTATAAGAGGTGTACGTCCTAACTCGAACTCGAAACCTGTTGTGCAGATCTCAAACCCTTTGTTATCACGCAACATTCTTGAAGTACGTATTTTGTAATAATGTTCAAGTGTTCGTCGGTTCTTGTCAATCGATCCTTCTCCAAAATGCTTGTCCAGGAGACCCCTCCCTCTTTATGATCCCATTTAATTTGTAGGGCACATCACTTTTGTTGGTGCCTATATATATATATATATATAATCGTGGACACTGTTTAGATGTAAAACAAAAAAAAAATGAAGTATTTTAGAAAATCAACATTGGAAACAAATATTTTCTTGTAAACCCTAAGAAAAAAATGAAAAGGAAAAGTTAGAAAAAAGAAACAAACAAATAATTCGAAAAGAAATGTTGCTGGCCGTTCTCATCTCCAATTCTGAGGGAAACATTCTTATCGAATTACGGTACCATTTTTAATGTACATGAATTTGTGTGTTCTCATATGTGTTGTGAAGACCACATTATTTGTTTATTTCTCCCTGTAATTTCATTGAACATGTAGTGATAAATATTGCAGATATCAATGAACAAAATCATAAATTCTATTTTTTAAATCAAAATTGATTTATAAAATGGGTTACTTTGTAGATTTAAGCTAATGATCAAGCTTCATCTGGGAAATAGGATTTGTTGGTATTTGATAAATGTTAAAAGTAGATCTCCTTTAAGCATAATTAAATTGCAGATTTAATGGAGTTCCAGCTGAGGAAAGATCACATTGGAGAGTTTCTTTTAGTTAAATTGGGTGCTGGCAATCTTAAAGGAGCAAGAAATGAAGAGCTCTTTGTTGCTTATGTGAAATTTATAGTTAGATAGATAGAATATGTTTGGTAGTGTGGTTGCGGTTGCTTTTCAAATAATTTTTTGTACCGAAATGCATGTCAATGGTTTTTTTTATTTTTTAAAAATTATTTTTTATATCAGCACATCAAAACGATCCAAAACATATAAACCATATTAAATTTTAATAAAAAAAATTAAATTTTTTAGAAACGTGGTTCATACGCATTCCCAGTCTTGAATTGCATGTTTGAAATGCCATATATATATATATATATATATATATATATATATATATACAAAAAATTTTTTTTTTTAATTTTGATCAGGTTAGTTTATGTTATTTATACCGTGATTGGAGATGTCTGTCTTTACGTTGTTGGCAAAGATGAGTACGATGAAGTTGCTTGTAAATATATTTTAGCCTACTTATAAGACTAGCTTGACAGAATTAATATGGAGTTTTACCTACACCGAATCAATGGAAAACTGATTTTTTTTAATAAAAAAAAAAAAGCATCATTTCATAACCTTTTTAAAAGAAGATTAAGTTGACTCGAATTTAACTCCAAATCAAGTTTTATAACTATATCCTAATACAAGAAAATGCTAAGCACAATCATTTCTATCATAACCGAGAAACATTAATTTATTTGATTAAATATTTAATATGAAAAAATAAAATATATGATTGAAACCAAAGTAATTCCTTCTTTTTTCTATGATTGAATTTTGTGTGCAAGTTGAACATTTTTACTCATGGTGCGTTTGCTGTCCTCTAGTGGCTGAAGTGATTTTCATCATCACCGCATCAATCAGGGATGTATGCCAAAAACCTCCAAGTGAGAGGTTGTTTCCTGACAAGTATGGAGGATTTGTTTGTCTGGAAGAAATTGTTTGGAAGGTATGATTTGTTCTTGGACACTTTAAAGATGGTTTGCATGATTGCAATACATCATGTTCTCTGTCACTGTTTTGTTGCAGTGTGTTTCTTGATTTTGCATTGAAATGTTTTTTTTTTTTTTTTAATGTGAAGGGAGTCCTGGAGAACACAGAGAAAGAAAGAACCAACAGGCTGATAAGGTTGAAGCCTCCCACCAATATCTGGTCCGAAACCTGATTGAAATGCTTGTTGCAATCTCAGTTATGTTCATCCCCTGGAGTCTGAGCCAGCTGTGGTTTCTATTCAAGTTTGAAACTTGAAACCAAAAAGCTCAGCTGAGAAATAATATAATGGTTTGAGTACTTTCTTTTGATGTTTTAGACAAGAGATTATCGTGTAATAAGAAGAGAGATTTCTGGTTTTTGGTTTCCCGCCACCCTTCAGCATCATGCGCAGTTGGTAACTCATCTGCATTTTTAGGTTAAGACCTGCACCACAGCATAGATCAGAATGGCATCAACTGCACACGTTATCAGTCCTGATTCAGGACAAGAAGCTACACTACACACTGACCATTTGATCAATATTCTCTTCTTGCTCCATATCTCTAAGGATTATAGCAGGGCAACAAACATACAGGCACGAAGATCTCTAAGCGAGAGCTGATTGATCCTTCCTTTACTTTGTACTATTATGAGTTGTTTCTGGCTTCCTGCAGAAGACCCAAATGCCTAAATTCAAGAGCTTGCTGGTAAACTTAAACACGCAACTAAGAAATTATAAACCCCGAACAACAGCAATCCACATCACATGCAATACGAACTTATGAGAAACTAAGTTTCACTAATTAAAACGAGTTCCATTGAGACCAGATGCGGTCCTACAACTGCGGGAACCCTAATGGCTACATGGAAGATTGTTGCAGTTCAACCCTACTGCTCCATGTTGTGGACTGAATCAACATGACTTTCTTGAGCCAAATATTCATGCCTGGACAAAAAATGTCAACCAGACTTTCTGACCCGACCTTAGGAAAATAAACCACCAGATCATTCCATACAGAGAAACCAGCTGAAAAGACTATTGTTGCAAGAGGAACACTATTAACAATAGTGATAATGCCAGTTCAAAATCCATCATCCTATACCACAATAAAAACACGACACTTAGCTATTAACAATATTATGGCAGAGTGGCCCTGCAGCCAAAAAGCATGACCGCTACAAAATATAACTCAATAACACCTTCAGATGCTGGTCACATCCTATCAGCAAGATACTTGGCTAGTGAATTCACAGGCTTAGCAGAGTCAACATTTCCTATTCTGCTATGCCGAATCTTGATCCGAGCAAGGTAATCAGCTGCAATCCAAGCAAAGCTCAGCAAAACTGAAATACCAGCACCATCTGAATCTTGCAACTCCAGTGACTTCTGAATCCAATGAGGATGGTAGGTAACCTGATACCAAGCGGACGCCTTCCGCTCATAAAGCATGTTCTTTTCATCATCGTCGAGTTGCCCACAGTCCAAATCCATTCTCTCAAAGACTTGCCTAAATTCTCTCTTTAAGCAATTGTAAGAGTGTTTAAGCCTCTCTTTCAGGTCCCCTTGCTTCCTACTGCTGCCTTTCGGCATTGACCATACATGCCCTGTTACAACCTCTTCTTCCCTCTTCACTTTATACTGAGCAAGAAGGCCATTCAGCTGCCCATTGTATGAGCACTTCCGATCCCATGCATCACTGATATAATCAGCAGCTCCCAGAACTTCAAGATCCAAATCATACGGGATGTCACCAGGAACAAAATTAAGCTCAGAAGATGCAGCCACATCATCGTCATCATAAGCATCTTTTATCTGGCGATATAGCCTTCCCAAAATTTTCTTTGATTTATAGGACTGGTGCTCCTCTTTCCCCATAAAATCTGGATAAATTTTGGGTTTCAAATCCGAAGGCATGGAAACAATTTTCCCAGTCTTGGGAAAATCAACAGCTGTGGCAGCTAACTCTGCTAGAGTTAGGCACTTCTCATCCAAAGCACCATACTCACTCAAATCAGCACGAACTACATGTGCATTGCAAATTGCCCCTAAATTCTCGTTCGCCATGTTTTTTGCAAAGAATTCTACAATGTCCTGTGTGCCAAACATACAATCATTAGTAATTTACTCAGTGGCAAACATGTAATTCTACATGGTTTATCCCCCAAGTGTAGAATTAATAAAATGAACTACAATTGAGAAAGTGTATACTATAGTTAAAACATTAATTAATCCAATAGAACTTTGCAGACACAACAGAAAATATATACCCTTCTTTAAAGTATGCTTTTCCCCTCATATCTAATATTCCAGTTCAACAATATAGTAGAATTATGCAGCAATGCTTCTTTTTTTTTTCTGTTTCTTTTTAAAGAAAAAGGCTGATACCCAGTTATCGCATGCCTATCCACAGAAAGACAGTTTGGAAAGTTCTATTGTTCAGCATTCTTCCACAGAGTAATTGCTATTAAAATCCGAACCTGCACTGCTATAATGCCCAAAACTTCAAACATTACATAAACCAATCGCCCCTGATGATTGGTGCATGCAATTGATTAAGAAAAAAAAGTAAAAATGATTGGAGCGGTGCCATCTAAGGTGCAGTTAGAACACTCGTAATTCAGAAAGTTAGATGATATATTAAACTTAAGAACTGCATTCACATATCCTGGATTAAAAGTGGAAAAGGAAGAAAAGGCATTCAAGAATGTTCACGAATTTTAAAACTGACATTAAGGTTTTCAAGAGCCACATGTCAATTTACAAAGGAGGTGAGGAAAGTCTTTCTCAAGGGTAACAGGATTAACAAAGTTTTTCAGATATCATAACGAGCACCACAATATTCCACAAACTTCAGAGAGGAAATTTGAATAAAGCACATAGCTACCTGGTGATTGACAGGCCGAGTAAGCTGTTTGGCTTCTGCAGCATCATACTGCATGGGTATCCAGCTCCTCTTACTAGGAGGAATAAGGTTTTCATCCCAAGTGACAAAGTAGAGGTCCCCATCAAGGTCACTTCCAGAAGCTTCATTTGCATGGGGCCTTTCACCTTTCTGTGGGAAGACAAGGCAATCATACAAGTGATGAAGTCCTGGGGCATCAACCGCTTCCAGAATCCTTATATCTCCAGGATGAAGACAAGGATTCTTAGCTATTACCACAGTCCCTTTGACGACTTGAAGATTTTTCTTGGTCTCACTAAACTTTGAGCCATGCTTCACAAAACAGTTTTCCAAATATGAGTTGGAGACTTGGATAAAGCACTGACCTTGTTCAAGCACCCCTAGCTCGTCCAAGCAGCCCATCAACCATCTCCCAGATGGAACAAAAATTCGAGCCTTCTCTCTGAGGCCCCAAAGCTGTGCAGCTCTTACACAAGTTAGCATGCCTCGCAAATGAGGTTCCTTCTGAGGCTTGAAACCTGCACTCAACATTATAGCAGCAACATGCCCTTGCTCAGCACATGATGCGGTGAGGACATCAAATGCGACATCCGAGTCCACAAGCATTTGATTTAGCTTGGAGACCATAAGTTCCTGCATCTTCCAGAAGACTGCATCAGGAACGTTGAGAGCTGAGAGCAATGTAATGATCTGCCTGTTTAAGAAACCAGGTTGAAACCTAGTCCAAGAGCAGATTTCCAAAATAGTATGGTTTGATTGGAACTTGTTCATGCTCGACCTCAGAGATAGGCGGATGCCATCACCTTGCTCTGGCCAACAAGCCACGACTCCTTTGCAACCGGCATATCTGATTTGGTAAGCACAGGGGGGATCAAAATCAAATTTAAGTTTCTCTGCAACTTCCCTGGCAAGATCTGGAGTGATCATGCCAATGCCATCGGAGAAATCATAGCCATTCCTCTTAATATCAGGAAGATCAGAATTAACCTCCTCTGGTGGAACTTCTATAGTTGCATAAGTAGAGGAGAAACACTGACCCATTCTTGCAGCACACTTTGCAATGTTCTTATTGGTGAACTTTCCCATCCAACTTTTAATAGCCATCACATTTATGTTTCTGTCTTCAGCAAAAAACCAAGCAGAACGGTCCCTCAATTGATTGGATGAGAAAGCCAAAAAGGAGTATCTCCGACCACATAAATAAAACCCTTCAGTCAAAATGCTCCTCACTCTTTTGAAGATTCTTGTTTTCTGAGGGAAGGAATAAGAAGTAATGGCTCTGACAATAGGAGCAGCAAAATAGTTTAGAGCATTTGAGTTCATTGTCTGCAAGCCCTCATCCATGAAGGTAACTCTGAGAAACCGATCAGCAACATCCTTGTATTTCCTCAAAACCCTATTCGAGAGTTCAACTTCAGGTGGAAGGCAGTAAGCTTTAGTTGGAGTGATGACCAACCTTCTAATTTCTGCAATATCATCCAATTTTTTCTGATTTTTAAAAAGTTTTGGGTTCTTCAGCAACCATTCTTGAGCAACTTTCAGCTTCTTATAAGCATCAAACACTGGGCGTCTGTAAGGATAAATGTGCTTCAGTGCAGCCACATTGACTTCAGTAGGTTGATTTCTCAATAAGTCAAAGAAGTCATTTGATAATTGATGCTGATTGAATATGCCTTTATGCATGACAGCATTCACTAAAAACAATACATCAAAAGCTATTCCCTCCTTGTGATGAATACAAAAGAAAGGATCTGTCATGGGCATTCCAAAGTCTGGTTCATCCCGAATCCTGATCGGTCGTCTGAGGTATTCCTCCTGCACCCTCCTTTCCTTGAGAAAATCCACAGCTTTTCTCAACTTTGGACCATGACGAGGTGGGATTGAAACTCTATAAGAATGGCACCGACCAATAGCCCCACTGGCTGTAAAATCTGTGGTTCGGATCCAAGGATCATCATCATCCAACAAATCAAAAGGAACTGATACTTCGATATCATCATCAGCAGTTCTATACCAGACCCGAGGTGCAGAAGCCAGCTGCAGCAAGAGAACTAGACATGATGTTTCTGTGTACTGTTTGATCTCATTAATGTCTCTCACTAGGAACTCGACTTTAAAATCACATTTTATAACAGCATGTTCAGCTGTACTTTTGAAGGAGAAAGCAGTATTTCTAGAGAAACAGAACCTGCATGTTCCGTCAAAAGGATCCACTAGAAAATCAACACCAGTAGGAGGTCCTCTCCAACCAACAAAGAACTCGTCACGGCTAACCAAGGTCCCTATCTCAACACCCACATCAGATAGCTTAAAGGGAGTTGTTTTCCTCCTCCTCTGATTCAAGGTGAAAGGATTTTCAGGCCCCAAGCTAGCCTTCAATCCTTTGTTGTTCAAGAAGAGCTCACATCGGTCTGCAGCATCAATAGCCCAAGTTGCTGATTGAGGCAACGCAAAATGCACAAATGCATGGGGCTCCACTCTCCTATAATCTTCTGTTCTTGTGATCTTTGTGATGTCAGTAATCTCAAAGTTGGGATAGGACTCAGGAGGGGTCCATGATGTTTTCAATCTACACCGCCAAACAAGTCCTATCTCTCTTTCCAAGTATTCCAAAAGATCTTTTGCAGTGACATGAATGTCAAACCCACCAAGACTAACTTGGGTGACCACTGTTTCCTTTGCACTTCCTTCTGTCTCCATTCTATTGTTAAAGATTCACCGCTGCTAAAGATTATAGGAAGATCTTCTAACAAGAACCTGTTAAGGGAAACATGACAAACAGAACGAAGATATTAAAACATATGATTTCTTGTAAAACGCTGGCAACATCTATCCCACAGATTCTCTCAAATAAACAAATCAAAGAACAAATTCACAAGTGGCAACAACTAAACAAAATAAATCTTGAGATTGGCAATTTTTCAAGACAGAATTTTGGAAATGTAATAACCAGCAAAGGCATGTGCCATGTCATTAATCACTTACAACACAGAACATCAAAATTTCACAAGTGGCAACAACTAAACAAAATAAATCTTGAGATTGGCAACGTTTCAAGACAGAATTTTGGAAATGTAATAACCAGCAAAGGCATGTGCCATGTCATTAATCACTTACAACACAGAACATCAAAATTTCATTCTTTGGCCGTAAAAGAAAGTATTCAACTTCCCATACAAACAACCAAGTAATGCACAGACATGGTCTCTAATACTTGTCAAAATCACCAAATAGAAACAGCGCATTTGAAATTTCGGGGATTTAATCTATAACAATACCTAATTCCATTGTCTTTCCACTTTCTCAGAAACCATAGAGACTTTCAAATGAACCGCATCAACCTACTTCACAAAAAGCCCCACACTAGTTAACACATAAACAATATAAACCAAACGTATCACATATCATACATTTCAGAATAACAAAATAAAAGCACTTTCTTTTAAGCAAAATCATTGACGCAAATTTACGAAAAAGAAACAACCCATTTGAGAAAGTTTGGGGTTTAGCATAAAACAACATCCAAATTCCAGTTTTCTTACAATTTATTAGTGACCAAACAGAATTTCAATAAACCTCATAAACTCATTACATAAAAAAGGCCCCATGTTTCCATAGCAACACCCAGGACAAACAAATTAACATATAAACAATCTAAAACATTGTATGACATGATCATATGTTATTAAAATAACAAAATCTAAAAAACTTTCTCATTCACGTAACAAATTTACCAAATAGAAACAACCCATTTGCGAAAGTTTTTAGCTTTGCCCCAAAAAAATAATTCCATTTTCTTTACTCTTTCTCAGCAACCAAACAGAATTTAACAAACCCCATAAACCCATTTCATACAAAAGCCCCATTTTTCCATAGAAAAAACCAGGACATACTACTTTACAAGTGCACGATCTAAACGATGCATCACATAATCATAGATCATCAGAATAAAAGTACTGACCTTTCGGTTTTCCTCTTTCAATGTTTTGATCCTGATCAAGCTAGAATTGACACGATCTTCATGGGTTTTGAGTGAGCAGAGAGTAAGGAATGTGCGAGTTGGTAAGCAACGAAAGCAGTGGTTGGGAGTTACTGTGGCGGTTGTTTTAAAAAATATATATTTTTAAGATTAATATATTAAAATAATTTAAAAATATAAAAAATTATTTTTAAAAAAACATGATTTTAATTGCTATTTATAATTATTTCAGGTTTTTCAATTTATTTTTTTCAACGAGATCATGTTGGTTTTGAATTTCAACTTCATAATATTTTTATTTTATTTGGAGTTTTTTTATTAGCATTTTTAGATAGCAAGGGCTTCTCGAGGTTCATAAATATTTTTTTAATTTTAATTTATTTTTATTATGTTATTTTATCTGCATGGGTTAGAAATTTGATATATTAACTTGGTTAATTTAAATTTTTTAATTTTATTATTTGCATGGTTGTTTTATATATGTTGATTAATTTTGACACCAAATCAATTGGTTTTGGTTCAAGCTTAGGACTAAAGTTAAAGCTAAAGAATAATAGCAACAATGATCTTTTTACCCGATGTTCTTTATATTTGTGTTGATGGTTTAAAAATTAAAAATATTTATTTGCATGTTAGACAATAGAAAGGGGATTTGAAATAAATTCTGATGTTGTTTTAAGTGAAATTAAATTATTATATAACTGAATATTACTCAGATTTAATATATAGTATCAATAATGATTGTCATGTATTCTCAAGTCAATTTATTTATCCTAACTTTTTTTAGTAATTTTAAAAATGCATCTCTGTATAACTGTATTGATATTGAATTGATGCATGTAAGTTATCCTGCCTGGATATTAATTCCAAAATTGAATATATAAAAAAAAAAAACACTAATCAAGTGTTCTTAACCATTAGGTCAATTATTTAAGTTGATATAGACTTTATTTGTCCTGGTTACTTAAAATTAAGAATAGATGATAGTATAATAAATGTGTATAATTTGTGGATTTTTATAATAAAGTTTATACAGTCCAGATTAAAGATTCATTAGGTCCAGTCAAGTTTAAGATACTCTCAACTCAATCAAGTCAGTTTAGATTCAATTTGATTCAAATCTCATTAGGGTTGCATAATAGCAACATTAAAAATATGTTTGGCAATATTAGAAATATGTTTGAGCTTTATCTTATATTGGTTATGGGGCTCAATTATTTGTATGGGTTTTTGGCAGCAAAGGCTCCTAGTTTGGCAACGAGTGATTAATTTCCAAAGTTTTAAAGCAAATAGGACACTTATTTTGTGTATTTAAGTTGTTATTATTTGGGTTTTGACTTGGATTCATGGCATCTCATTAGTCATTGTTTCATTAAATATTTTAGATTTTAGTTTTAGTTGGGTTTTGTTTTGGGTCTCTGGTTTATGATCCAACATGGGTTTATCAGGGTTGTCTGATGATACTATTTAAGTGTTTATGTACCATAAATTTTGGTATATTTGTTATTTAAATAAAATTAATGTGTTTGTTTAAAAGCAACATCTATCTCTTTGTTTATCAAAAAACAATTCAAATTATTAAGGTGTAATTGACTTCATGGCATTCTTCGTATACTTGTTGTTCTTGGTTCACATATTCATCATATCCAAGTTCTTTACAATACCTTTGATTTAAGTAATCTTTGGTTTAAAGTTTTTTTCACAATTTAATTTATAATTTTCTAAGTTTATTATCTATTTTATCGTGGGTTTAATAGTCTTTACTAGGTTCGCATGACAACTATTTTAAGAGTTATTTTTTTAAAAATAAACACATGAACCCTTAAAATTATAACAATTAGGTAAAATTTAAAAAAGTGACGTCTATGATATATAAATATTGTTGAAGTACTATTTAAACGATGAGATAAAAATTATAATATTGATATTAATTGATGACATGACACTACTAACATGAAAATTAATTTTGGAGGGCAATTTCTCTTTATTTATTATTATTTTTTTTATTTAAAATAAATATAAAATTCAATTAAAAATAGTCTAGCCTAACCTAATAAACCAATAGTTCTCTTATTATATAATCTAAAAAAATGTTTTTATTTATATTTTTCAAAAAAGCAAAAGAAAGAAAGAATTGTTAGAAGATTTTCATTTTGTTATAAAAAATCAAAACCATAATTGATAACAATCATCTTAATTTTTTATATTTGTGATAAAAATATTACTTTAATTTTATTTGATCAAAATATCCTTAAAAAATTATATTTATTAACTAAAAATTATATTTATTCCAAAGAAAGAGTTAATATTATTATAAGTTTTAGTTAAACTCGATGCTTACCATCATAAACAAAATTCAACTTAAATGTAAATGACAAAAAGTTGACTGAAAAAGTGAAGAAAAGGAAAGGGCCAAAGTACCCTGGCAGCTGGCGAGCCTTGACGGCTTGGTAGGCCCATGCACGAAAGAATATTAACCAATGAAAAGATAAGGGATGATTGTAAATAAATCCCCTTTCCATAAACACATTTTCAATTTAGAACCCAAAGTTTGAAGTTAAGCAATTTTATCCAAAACCATCATTCGTTACCCCATCGAAAGAAATCAACGAAGACCATAAATTACTAGTTCCATTAAATTAGTAATTTGATAATGAAGGTTGAAACTGCCTTCTCTTAAATTTTAATTTTTTTTATTAAAAATTATGTTTTTTAATTTTTAGATCGTTTTGATACGCTGATTTTAAAAATAATTTTTTTAAAATAAAAAAATATTTTATTTTAATATATTTTTAAATATAAAATATTTTAAAATTATCATAGTTCCAAACAACTCTGAATATCACGCCCACACCATGAATAAATAGCTCCAACGTGACTCATGGCCTGGAGCATAATTTACTTAATTTTTTCCAAATAACTGATAGGAACAAAATTGATTAAAATCTAATAGTTATAGACTAAAACTGGTTAATCTCGAATGCCGGGGACATTATTGAAACCTAAACTATAGTTTAGGGATCAATATGTCGTCTCACTCTGAGGAGAGAGGATATTCGAATTCTTTCGAATATTCTATCCTTCACTATTTGATTCTCTCGCGCATTTTCTCTCTCTAACCAATAAGCAGCCACCTCTAATCTCTCTCTCATCATTGCCTCTCGTAATCAACAAATCAAATCCCTAATTACAATCACTAATAGCTAATCTCACGAGCAATTAACGATAATTCGACGATCTTGTCTTCTCCGGCCGCGGTGATCAGGTGCGGTGAGGAGCAGAATGAAGTTCTGGAAGAGCTTAAGTAATTTAATAGAAGAAACGGTGCCGGATTGGAGAGATGAGTTTTTATCTTATAAAGACTTGAAGAAACAGTTGAAGTTAATTTATCCTAAAGATGGGGATAAGCCGCTGAATAAAAGGCCGAGATTGGATGATGATCAAATGGACGGTGGGGATGGCGATGGCGGTGAGGTGGAGAAGGAGGTGATTGATTTTGTTAGGGTTTTGGAGGATGAGATGGAAAAGTTTAATGCTTTTATTGTTGAGAAAGAAGAGGATTCTGTTATCAAATGGAAGGTATAAATTTTTATTTTTTTCTTCTCTGTTTTTTTTTTAAATCAATTTTGTTTTATTTTCTTGGTCTTGATTTTTATTGATATCAGATGCTTAATTTTTGTTTATCTTTTATACGAATAATGTGTTGAATTTTGGGTAGAAATTAGAATTGTGTTTTTTTTTTTTCGATTTTTATGGATTTGCCAAAGGTTATTTGCAAAAATGAAATGCAAAATTATTTAACGAGGCTGGATTATACTCCCTCCTTTGCTAGTGGGAGCGAGTAATCAGGAATATTGAATAAAATTTTGGGGTTTTGAATTGGATTTTAGAAGATGAGGAATCGTGTGTTCTGTGGTTGATGTGGAATTGAAAGTGATTCGTTGACATGAACATAAATAAGAGAATTTTATGAACTAGAAATGCATTGTTTTTATACGGAAGCGGTTGGATTTGGGAAAATGTGGCTGGAATTGATTTTATTCTAATTGAATTGTGTTTTTTTTTTTTTTGGTTGTGCTTGTCATGCAGGAGCTACAAGATGGAGTAGAGAAGGCGAAGGATTCGAATGAAGAGCTGATGAGAGTAGGGAGGGAGATAGTGGATTTTCATGGAGAGATGGTGTTGTTGGAGAATTACAGTGCCCTTAACTACACAGGTACTTGTTTCCTTTTTCTGTGGTTGGTGAAGCCCCATGATCTGTGTGGATTAAACACGATGGACAGTTTTTTCGGTGACATGGTTATTGCTATGATAAATGGCTTACAAAATGACTGTCTATGGCTAACAAGAACACATATGTTATAATAGTAGCAATCATTTTGTTGAGTTGACATGATTATGGAGTGCCACTTGATAGAAATTGATTAGGGTGGATGCAAGCTGCTGATGGCAAAATTGTGACCCAACTTTACCCAAACTTATATAGAGCTAAGTCTCTAATATTTGCGTGGATGAGGGTTGCTTACTTAATTGGAGGGAACAAAGAAACTTACTACCGAGGCAGCTACATATCTTAAACTGGGCTTAAGTTGTTGAATCGCTTGAATGGAAGTTTTTCTGATTCAACAACTTGAAATTATTCTTATGAAGTATTCTGTGTGCAGGGCTAGTGAAGATATTGAAAAAATATGATAAGAGAAGTGGAGCTCTGGTTCGCATGCCCTTCATCCAAAGGGTAATGCAACAGCCATTCTACACAACTCATGTACTTACCAAGCTTATTAAGGAGTGTGAGGCGATGCTTGATCGAGTTTTCTCTAGAAATGAACCATCAGTCTCACCTCATGCAACTGAGGTAGAGAGCCGTGACAACAAAACTTCAAATGCAATTGCAGAGAGCTCACTCAGAGTTCCCAACGAACTCCCAGAAATAGAATATACGGAGAGCATGTACGTGAAACCAACACTGTCAGCACTTCGTGTCTTGAAGGAGATTCGGAGTGGAAGCTCAACTGTAAACGTGTATTCATTGCCCCCTTTGCAGAACAATACTCAGGATGGGGATTGGAAGAAAGTTACTGTCTTGGAACAAACGGCCAAATAGACTTTGTTCTGTTTTCGAGAAAATCAGAATTGCTAACTCGTTAATTTTTCCTTACCTATATTGTACACATGGATTGGCAGTGGTGTGCTTGAGCCATAGCTCTCGGTATCACTCCATTTTATTTTTGTAAATTCTTGAATGTTGGAATGATGCCCTATTAGTTCTTTGTGGAATATAAATGTGGCTGTGACTGTTATGTTCTTGACAACGAAATAATCATATCATTTTTATCCATCCCGTACTTCATATCTCAGAGACGATGGCTGTTTCTTTTAAGAACAACAATGTGAATCTCTTATCGGTGGCATCTGTCAAGACTCGTATGGTTTCTCCTCAACTCGTTGTTTGGATTGTGTGC
>Ga0325404_1002298_pt1 | contig 20464 bp, 18 predicted proteins | sample PopdelMetagenome_18_FD_205664 | JGI IMG/M metagenome (GOLD analysis project Ga0325404, IMG submission 205664) | Populus deltoides microbial communities from Bellville, Georgia, United States - Xylem-Control-R1 | ecosystem: Host-associated > Plants > Phyllosphere > Stem > Wood/Secondary xylem... | reverse complement strand
CTATATACTATGGAATGAGAATTGACTAGATTATTTTGAGGTATCCATGAAATTGAGGCATGTAACAGAGAAACTATGAAAAAGTTCTGGGAATTATGAGTAAATAAATTATAAAAGATATATATATGTTCAATTTTAACTTTTTCTTAAATACATGTGACAAATTGAAATAATAAATAAATAAAAACTCTTGATACTATAAGTTTCATAATATAAGATTTGTCGATTGAATATGTAATTATCTCTTTTACCTTGTATACATGTATTAAATTTCTTCAAATTAAATTTTGAGTTAATTAAATTTAACAAAATCATGTATTTTTAAAAACTAGAAAATGATAGTTTAATGTCAAAAAAAAAAAAGAAAGAGAATTTTAAGTATGCAGAATATGGCATATTTTTTGTTGATTTAAATGTCATATTTATTAAGATTTTGAAAAGAGATGTTGAATTCCACATAAACCCTCGCTCACTTGGAGCTGGTGCATGGTTATGAAACTTGGCTTTGCCCGGTGCACTATCTCGACCAAGTTTTAAATTATAAGAACTCGAGTTTGTAATTTATCAAGTCAAACTTGTGAAACTCGTCAGGGCAACTTGAAAAATTAGTTATGAGATTTATTTTTATATATATTTTTAATAAATTTAAAAATATATAAAATTAATTGATAAATACTTAGTCTCGCATATTTTTTTTTATAATTTATATTTACATGGATTATTTCTTAACCTTTTGATGTGAGATAATTACATATAACTTATTTTCACATAATTGTTTCTTAGTTTTTCAATGTAGATTAATTTTTTTTTTTACTTTTTAATATGAGATAATTATATTGACTATATATACATGTATTATTTTTTTTTATGTGGAATAACTATATATAGTTATATCCACATGAATTTGTTTCTTGATTTTTTCAGTGTAGCATAATTATAATATCTACATTCACATGCATTTTTTGAAGTGAGATAATTATGTTAAACTACACTTTATATTTTTTTTATAGCCTATATTTATATGGATTATTTTTAAATTTTTCAATGTGGAATAACTATATATAATCTATATCCACAAATTATTTCTTAGTTTTTCAATATTAGATATCTATACTACACTTTTTTCAAAGTGAGATAACTATAGTACACTTCACATTTTTTTTTTTATATAGTTTATATTAACATTCATTTTCTTGTAATCCATATATATTGTTTCTTAAATTTTTGATGTTGGATAACTATAAATTGTTACGTTCATAATAATTATTTCTTAACTTTTCAACGTGAAATAATTATATTACACTTCATTTTTTTTTTATTATCTACATTAACATGTATTGTTTTAAAATTTTCCATACAAGATATTAAAACTGTCATAACCCAATCTTGGGTTATTCTCCCAAAATCACTCTTTTTTTTAATAAAAATAAAAAAATAAAATAAAGGTTTGCAACATGGAGAAAGCAAGCCAAGGAATTAAGCAGCAATTTTGGAAGAAACTTTAAAGCCTAATTGTACCCCATTATGCCCAAAAATGAAGAAAAACACAAATTCAAGGTCAAATTAAATGATTATTGGACGAATTTGCATAAACATTAAGTCTAAGGACATAATTAAATTTTTAATAGGCTAATTTGATTTAATCATGGGCCAAATTGAATTTTAATTATGTTTAGAATTAATTTGGATCCAATTGAAGGATTTAATTAAGTGCAAGGACTTAATTATACTTTAAATGGGTCAAATTAATTTTATTTTGGGGCTTAATTGATGAAAAATTAAGTTTAAGAGACTAATTTGGGCTTAAATGAGAAGATTGGAATTTTAAGAGACCAAATCTAATTTTTACCAAGATAATTGATTGAAATCATGGGTCAAATTGCAAGAAAATTGAAGTTTTTGGGTCAATTAAGGGTTAAATTGACAAAATTACAGTCAAGGACCAATCGACAAAAGGCGTCAAACTATAGGGGCTTAATTGACGAAATCCGGGGATGAAATTGAAGGAATTGAAAGTTTAATGGTCAATTAGGGGTTAAATTGCATAAATCTGAGACTAAGGACCAAATCGCAATAGGCGCGTAACTTCGGGGTTCCAATTGAAGTTCATTAGGGGCTTAATCGCATTAAATCGAAAGTTTATAGTCAATTAGGGATACCATTGCACAAAAGTGTAAGCGGGAAGGCTAAATTAAAGATCGGGAAAACATCCTTAATTTAACCCAAAACGACGCCGTTTTGAATTTAAAAAAAAAACAGAAAGAGAGAGAGGACCAGACGATGAGTCGTCTGATCACTGTTCATTGTCTTTCCTGATTTTGCCTGAAAATGACAGCTTAGAGAGCTACTTTTAAGGTGCATTTAATGCCTCATATGTCCATCAAAATTGACAAAACATACACCCAAATGGTCACTTGACATCCCTTTATCCCCTAGTATGATCCGTTCAGGCCTATTAACATGAAATCGGCCCCGGCGCCGACCTAAAGAGGTCAACTCAGGCAGCCTTTTCTTGCATATTTGACAACTCATGATGCACACTTTAAACCAACGGTTGGGATGCTTCCCAACCAAACCAAAGGCCATGATTTGACACCATTAAAGAAAAAATGTCCCTCTTCCACCTCTTATAGATAGGAGTGCATTTCATGGCCTGAGCAAGAAGAAAATTGGGTCTAAAGTTGGCCAAAAACCAGCCCCTTTGTCCCTGTTTCTGCAGTTTGTTTTCTCCCTCTCTCTCCCTGCCATTCCAGCCACCAACCAGAGCTACCACCAGCTCTACCACAAGAAGCCAACACAACCACCAACCAACCACCAAGAGCTACCATGAACCTTTCTCTCTCCTCTACAAACCAGTTTCTTCTTTCTCCCATAGCGACTCCAGCGGCCAAAACTCTCCACCAACGCTGCCATCAGCCTTTTGTCTTCCACGACCAGACCACCTCGAACCTCACTCCAGGCCAGTGACAACATCTTCTTCTCCTCTGCAAGGTTGCCTCCCACTTCACTCCGCCGTCTGCAACTGCAAATCTACATGCAGAACGTGAACTTACTGTTCATATTTTGCAAATAATTCATTTCTCACTTGGGTCGGGCCAATTCTGGCCTAGCCTAAATGTTTGGGTCGGGTTCGGCCCAAAAAAAGAAAGAAAGAAAATATGTTGGGCCGAGATCGGCCCCCTGTTTTCTGGGTTTGTGCTTGGCCCAGTTATCTGGGTCGGCCCGACCCACATGTTTTAATAATATTTAATTAATATATATAATATTACATTATATATTTCTCTTTTTTAAAAAAAAATTCAAAAATCCTTTGAAAAAAATTGTGACTTTCTTACCCATTTTTCTATCAATTTTGCATAATATCGGGTTGTATATTTACACTGTAAAATACAAATTCGGTATTAAAATACCTGGTTTTCTCCGAAATTTTTTTTAAAAAATTCAAATTATATTCATGTATAAGGCCAAATCCTAAAAATTTTCCAAGTATATTTTCATAAAAAAATTGCATCTTTCTCATGTTTTGAAAATAAGAAAAAATGATTATCATAACCGGTTTATGATCATCCATTAGGATTTGGCCAAAATATCAAAAATCTTTTTCCAATCTTTTTTTTAGGGTCTAAATGTAGACTTTAATATCTGTAGAGTGTAAAATTACATGATAAAGTATACTCTCAGGTGTTAAAGATACAAGGTGTAGAAAATGCGATGCTAAATTCAAACTTTAGAACGATTAGGATTTAAACCAATAAGGTAAAGACTTTCTGATAAAGAGAAATTTACCTTTAACCTTAGAAAAAACCAGCAAATATAAACTCGACCTAGAAAAACAATCAAACAATAATGCAGCTTACCTTAGGTAGGGTGTACTGGGGTGATGCGTCTTCCCCTTGTACAACCAGCCCCTTACCCAGACTCTCGCAAACCATAGGTTCTTAGTGACCATAATACTAGGTGGCGACTCCTAAACATTAATCATAATTTTATTATTAAATCCAAAAACCCTTCCCAACACACAACATCTCATACAGAGAGGCACGACAAGTGCCTTCGTTGTCTCCAGACGACGTCTCGGCGCTCGCCCCTCGCGACAAAAACTTTAAACATATATATTTTTTTATTTTTTCAAGTTAACCCGAATTAATCTATCTGACCCGAAATCTATTACCTTGACCTCGTAAACCCCGTGTGAGTTTAATAACTAGGAGGTGCTAACTCCAATCTCCAACTTCAATTATTAAAACCTCACACTCTCTGTAAAATCAATTCCTAAACCCCAAATCCTAGCCACGAGAGACTGTGATCGAGACCGAGAAAGACGCCGCGATAAAGAAGATCGTACCCGAAACATCCGCTTGCACACGCACTCATCAAACTACACGCGCTCTTGTTCTCACTTTCGAGACCAGTCTAACAGGTCTCCTCGCCACTGTCACCGTCACCATAGCATCACAGCTGGAAATGAAGAAGTAAAAAACAAACAAGAAGGAAAGCGAGATTCGATTTTAAACCCATTGTAACACTATGACTGTGTTTTGTGCAATCTCGTTTAAATAAGCATGAGTTAAGCTATAATGGCCATGCGTGTGGTGCCACACTGGCAATAGAAATAGAGAAGGCTTTATCTTTAAATTACCTAATGATTGAAACAGAATTGAGAAGAAATATAACAGTATTGAAAGATTTGCTCCATATTCCTCTCGTCTCTCTCTTTATGTCCTATTTTCAACACATGCTGAGTGTGTAAATCTTTCTATTTCTTTCTATTCTCCCCCCTCCATCTTTCCTCCATTGTTATACCTTAAGGCTTACAGCTTTAACCTGGAGCAAAGTGGTATTAGAGTATAACATCTTTGGACATTAGCAAGATGCCATCAAAAACCAGGTCCTAAAATATAAGAAGATTGGATGATTCTTTGGAAGTTACTAACCAAAGAGTCAATGGGATAAAGTTAAACTGAATGCTCAATCAGATGACCTTGCTCAACTTAAAGCCATGATGAAAGAAATGGCTACCCGGTAAATTTCCATTAAACAAACTCTGCAAACTCTAGTAGGTGAGACAAGCTCATCCCAGAACATCTATGTTTCCCAAACTCCTGCATCACCCAACAACTAAGACTAGATTAGGGAAGGGTTCCAATATTCTTATAGGTCACGCAAGCCTAGAAGAGATTTCCCTACCTGTAAAACCCCGGGTAATATTATTGATATTAATAAAAGTCAAGATTACAAAAAATGAGGGAAAGTGATAAATTAAATTATAAGAATAATGATATATTCGAGAATCTGAATTGAAATGTTTTGTTTAGGTGTTAAAATATATAAAAAATAAATATAAATAAATAAATAAACATGAAAATGTGAATGAAATTTTTATGAAAGTGAATTTCATGAAATTGAAAGTACTAACGAGTAACTTGGTGAAATTCAAAATAACCTGGGTAAGATTTACCCAAAAAGGTGTTAAGATTCTGGAAATTTTACCTAAAAATCATAAAAGTTACTAATGAGGGATATTGAAGGTATTTTTAAAAAGTTAGGTAATTATATGTGTGCAAGTATGTGTGTGTGTGGGGGGGGTTGAGGGGCATGGAAGGTATTTTTAAAATAGTTATATATATATATATATATATATATATATATATGATTGTAAGTAAGTGTGTGCTGGAAGGAAACAAAAAAAAAAAGAATATACTTACTTTTTCAAAGAGAAGGAAGCATTCGACTAGGTGAGGGGGGAAAATCCAAGCAAGGAAAATTTCTCAATTTAAAAGTGTTAAAGCTTTGGCAATTGCTTGGTAGGGTGCCCTCACACTTTTAAATAAGATTCTTGAAGAATTTATGCTTTAAATTGATTGAACTTTGTGAAATGAGGAATTAGGATTCATGATAAATTTTAGGAAAAATTACAATTGGTTGTAAAATTGTGTTAAGATTATTGAAGTGAGTAGAGAAAGTAAGCAATTATGGTAATTGAAGCAAAATTTTAGGTATTCTTGAAGAAAGGATTTTTGAAAAAATAATAATAACAAAAATAAATTTAAGATTTTTGATAAGATGATGAGATTGTATAGGAAAGAGATGATATTAATGTTAAAGAGTGAATACATCATGCAAATTTTTTTATGTTTTCCTTTAATTTAAATTTCGGTAAAAAGATAAATTATATATATATATATATATATATATATATATATATATATATATATATTGATTTTGAATGATGAAATGAATTGTGTTACAATGTAAAAATTGGAAGAATAGGAAGGAAATTTACAAAAGAAAGAAGGGAATTTTCATATTTCTCTATAAATTTTATTTTGGCAAATGACAGGATAATTGAAAGGATTTTATTTATTGAGTGTGTCAATATGGAAAGTAGAATAATGATGTGATATGACACGACCAAAAGATTGATGTCTTCTTCTAAGTGTAGGAGTGTCGAAGTAATAAATAACCCAGCAAGACTTGAGCCGAACCACATAGAAGTTAACTATATAAATTATAAATAATAATAATAATAATAATAATAATAATGATGATGAGTTAAAGAGAATTTAAAGATTTAAGATTAATGTGAAGATTAAACAGTGATAAAAACAGTTGTCAAGATTAGAGGATCCACTAATGGTATTTCAAATAAATATAATATAAACTCTTTTTATTACTCAACTGGAAACCACACACAAAGGAAGTTCCAATCGAATGATAAATTGTTAACATGATTACATTAATTATCTTATTCGAGTAATGCCAACACTTGTAAATGTGGTCAGGTATTCATGGTGATAACTTATGTTAACAACAAATCAAGTTCCTTTCATAGCTTAGGTGTCGGTTATACCATACAGTTGGGCTATAAAAGTGTCAAGTATTTATTGTACCAAGGGTTGTTCAACACAAATCTAGATTAACCATTTAACAAGCAAGGTATTGAGAGTGAATAAGATAATAAATACAAAACATGTTAGTATCAAACATTAAAGTCCAAGTTGAGTTTATACTATACTTATTCTTACACCATTAGTGTAACATTTTTACCTTGACATAATAAACTTAGTTGAACATTATGAATAAGAGAAACATAGATAAACAAGATAAGAACATAATTATATAAGTATAGTAAAGGAAATGAAAAGCATAAACAAGAGATTAAGGAAAATATAACATGGAATAAAACTTGAACATTATAAAATACAAAGAAAGAAAGAAAGCAAGAATATGATCTTGATTTGAAAACCAAGATACCTAAATGCATGGCAAATGTCTTTTTTTATAGGCCAAAATTCAGAACTATTGATTTGATGACTAATTGTTGAGTGGGTGACCACCTCTTGACTTGGTAACAATTCTTATCTTCTTGTATGCAGAAAACGTCATTACTAACATCAGAATTTGAGCAGATAGTCTCATGAAAGTTCTGGGAAATTGTCTCTGCTTTCCATAAAAACATGAAACGGTGCATTTGGACTTTTAGAATTCGAGATATTGGCTGAACACTGAATAGTGTCTGGGCTGCAGGACAGATTCTAACTTCTCTGTTGTTGCTCCAATTTGAACTTGAAAACGATCCTTTTGAATATTAGACTCTCATGAAAGTTTTAAGCCTATGTCTTAGCTTTCCATACATATAAACGAGATCTGAATCCAAGTTCTACAGCACCAGTTATGATCCAATAACCAAATAGTGCTCCAGTTTGGATTAAACTAGCATCTCTTTTCTAAGCTTAACCCTTTCTTTATCTTCTCAATTTCAGTAGTTAAACTCATTAATCAATCCTTTGATTTATGTGATAGGCTTGTATTTAAGATGAACATTTACTATAAATTAAAGGTATCTTATATTATTAGACATGTTATTCTAAAACATGCTCTAGTTAAGGAGATATTGATACTTCAAGTGCAAAATGATGATATAAAATCTTGATAAAAATGCAATTTTAAGTACTAATCATGATATACTTGTCAATTCAAGAGAGGCTGTCAGGCCGACACCACAACAGGAAACTTCGGCGTGAGCTCAGTCTTTAAGTAATTACATGGTGCCCAAATTTATTATTGGTTAATATATATTTTTATCTGATTAATTATGGTTGATAAATTAGTAATTATTATATTGTTTACTTGAGAAAATAAGATATGCGATGTGATGAATTAATTATTGAATTAATGGGATTAATGCCTTGGTGAATAGGCGTGATAAGGAATTAATTCCCTAGTTAATGGGATTAGAACCCTAGTAAATGGGCAAATCATTGAACTAATTCCTGAATTAATGGGATTAATGTCCTAGTGAATGGGCGTGATGAGGAATTAAGTCCCTGGTTAATGGGATTAGTACCCTAGTGAATGGGTAAATCGTTGAACTAATTCGTGATTTAATGGAATTAGTGCCCTGGCAAATGGGCGTGATGAAGAATTAATTCCCTGGTTAATGGAATTTGTACCCTGATGAATAGGTGAAACGTTAAACTAATTTTTGAATTAATGACAATAGTGCTTATTGAATGGACTAGTGAAAAATTAATCATCTATTAGTGAAAGTTGTTGTAACCCAATTTTTGGCCCATTGGTTTTTATTTTAATTTTACGGGGTTTAAAATGTAAAATTAAAATATCAAAGATTTATTTCGATGAAAAATATGATTTGTCAGCTTGCACGGAAACTAGCGACTACAATGTGCTTTTATTATTCTATCCTTATCTTCAAGATAATCCTTACCTTCAAGATAATGATAGTTGTCTGCTTTCGAATTTGATTATAATTGGAACTTAAAAAAAGAGAATGAGTTTGATTGAAACTTAGTTTCTCACATGCGATGGGACTCTTGCACTATAAATACAGATCTCAGGGTATGTATAAAAGGGGAAGGGGAGGAAACCCAGGAGAAGGCCATTACCAGAAACCCTACAAAAAAATAAAAAAGATATTTACAAAAAAAAGAGGGGGCGCGACCGAATCCTAGACTAGCCGTCATTGGCCCCTCCCCCAGCTTCTCTCCTCCTCTTCTTTCTCAGTCACCAAAAACAGCCAGAGCAAGCCCTCTGTGGCTTTTCTTTTCCTCTCTGACTTGAGACCAAAACCGCCACCACACCAGCCTTGACCTCCCCTCTCAACTGAACATACATCCCCAACCATCACCATCTTCTTCGCCTTCGTTTCCCAATAATAGCACAAAGCAACAGCACAGGAAAAAAAAAGACTACGGAAGACACAGAAAAACAGAAACAGAATGGAAAGCAGCAGTCGGGCAACCCTTTATCACCATCGTCATCGTCTTCGCCTTCACTTCACAACTGCATCAACCCCAACAACTCCCACACCATGAACATCCAACAATCTTCTATTGAAGCAGCTGCAGTGATCTCAGCAACACTGGAAGCCGCCATCCTCAACTGCGATAGCCTTTTACCCTATCGTTTTTGTCCTCACCAGCGCAGCGTCTTCAATAGGACCAGCATCGCAAGCTTCCCTCTGGTAGCAGTAGCATGCAACTCCAGGACGACCACATCACAGAGAACATCAAGTGGGATTTTCAACCGTGATCGGTTGCCTGATCGTCACCATTGTCTTCACCTGCACTCTGCAGCTGCACCAGACTCGTTCTGTATTGTTACATAAAAAAATTCATAAAAAAATGAGGAAGCACAGGATAAATGAAGAGGAGGGAATACCAGTGGAGAACAAAAAGAAACAAAAGAAGAGGAGAAAGCAGTCGACCAGTCTTCCTCCACCAACGCCTCCAACCGCTGCCTCGCCAGGTAAGTCTTTCTTCCCCTGTTTTGCCAAATTAATTACCTTACTACTGTAGCATGCATGCGTGAGTTTGTTCACGTATACATGCAACAGTGGGCAGCCGAGTCACTGGTTTGGACTAGTGACCCGACCCTTTTTTTTTAAGTTTTGAGACCGGGTTACATAAATAACAAAAAAATGATAAATAAAGAAAAAATAGCTTCTGTTTCGTTTAATTCAAATTTTTGTGAATTTATTCATTGGCGCCAGAGTCAAGAATATCGTACTTTTTGGGTTACATAATATTTACTAACGCCAGAGTTGGAAATATTTGTAGGCAAATATTCATTGACACCAGAGTTGAGAATATTATAAGATGACCAATAAAAACGGAACACAAACAAACCTTTAGCAATTTAAGACAAAACCAGTAATGCAGCTTGCCTCAAGTAGGACGCTTAAGGGGTGAGAGTATCTTTCCTTTCGAGTAACTAGTCCCATACCATAGAATCTCTGTTAACCAGTTAGGGTTTCTAGTGACCATAATACTGAATGACGACTCCTTGAATAAGACCTTTTTTTTTTGTCTAAAGAACAGGATGCCAGATATCTGTTCTTTTTCCAATTCAGTGATAATTTTTAAACAATCGCCGCGATGTCCGGGCACGACAAAAGTAATGTCGTGTTACTTGGGCGATAGAAATAATTATATTTTTGTTGATGTTAAAAAAAAAACAAACTCATAGATTATTTTGAAATTTAATTGATATATATAATACTAGATGAGCCAGTTAATTTAATGATCTTTTGACTAAATTTTCAAAAAAAAAAAAAGAAAGGAAGAAAGAAAGAAAGAAAGTAGAAATAATTTTATGGTTATCTTTTTTTCATTTGTCTAATCGAATTATTGTATTAAATAAATTTTCAGGTACATCCCTCTATCAGACTGAACAATAGATTAGTTTCCTTATATTTTGTTGGGCATCTTTTTGTAATGAATGAATTTATCATTTTGTTATGTAATATAATGCGTCAACAGTTTATCGAAAGCCCTTTTGTGTAGTATAATCTTAATTATGAATTTCTTCTTTAATCATGTACTTTTTTCGATTATAATTTCGTTAATGGTCCTTATTTGTAAATTTTTGAATTGTGTAATGTATTATAGTTATAATTTGTAGAATAATTCTTTGAATTGCATCCATGTAAATATGGGATATTGAATTGTTTAGATATGTGTGAATTTGATTATTGAGAAGTTGTGATGTAATGAAAGGAGGAAGTTCTGGATGATAGGATGTGTAAGAAATTTGATAATTAGGGATTGTGGAAGAAGAGTCGATAACTTGATACCTAAATATATAGAAGAAACTTTGCTGAATTTTTTATTGATTAAAAAAAATCCCTAATCTTAATTGAATTATCATGTCCTTGATCTTTATTTTGAATACAAATGTTAGGGTTGTTACACTACCTTTAAAGGAGAAGAGATACATAAATGGTTGTACAAATACAACCAATATTTCAATCTGGAAGAAATACCTGAATCTGATAAGCTGAAGTTAACCTCATATTATTTGGATGGCTTAGACCTTTACTGGCAGTAGAACTTCATAAGAAACTTGGAGGTACAAGAGGTTTCATGGGCAGAATATGTGGATGCCCTGTGTTATAGGTTTGGGGGACAAAAAATCCTTCAGAGGAGCTCATTGAATATAAACAGGAAGGTGAATTAGAAGGTTACATCAAAGACTTTGACATATTGTGGAATAGAGCTCAAATCTATGAGAGACAGGCCTCAGTATTCTTCTTGGGGGGTTTAGAAATAGTGATTAAGAATTTGGTGAATATGTTCGAGCCTAAATATCTCAAACAAGCCTAAAATCTAGCCAGGTTACATGACAATACACTCACTTACAAAAAAACAACCCTACATTACCCAAAACTTCAGACTTAGATGAGTCCCAACCCATAGACTGTAAAATTTACCTACCCTGCAAACACCAACAAACCAAACTCTAATCACACCCTTAATACTTTTAGACCTTCCCCGCATGCCTTATTACCTACGCCTACAAGACCACTAATCAACAACACCAATATTTACCCCACCCACAAACCCATCAGACCTATTAGAACCAAAGAAATGGATTACAGGAGAGCCAAAGGTTTATGCTTTTGGTGTGATGAGAAGTGTGTTCCTAGACATAGGTTTAAAAACAAGAAGTTATATTCATTGTGCATAATAAAAGATGATGAGGAAAACTTAGAAGAAGAAGAGTCTATAGAGACAATGAATGTGGAAGTTCTTACTCCTCATTTATCATTACAGGCAATACAAGGTACTACATGGTGCCACATCATTAAATGTGGGGAAAGATAAACAAATGTTATATATTCATTTTGATTGACTCAGGTAGTACCCATAATTTCCTCAACTTTGACCTGGCCAACAAGCTGAGATGTCCTCTGACCCCAATCAAGTCTATGGAAGTAAAAACAACTAATGAAGGTACCATATTATGTGCAGTCGTATGTAAGAACCCAAAATGAAAGATACATGGTGTTTAGTTCCAGGTTGATGTCTTTGTTATGAAATTATAAAACTATGATATGGTTTTAGGCATACAATGGTTGGAATTATTAGGAAATGTATTGTCCAACTATAAAGACAAATAGGTATCCTTTTGGTGGCAGGGCAGAGAAGTAACATTGAGAGGAGACAATCCTAAACTAGCTCAATCCATCAGGCTAGAGGAGCTAAATAGACTACTAACCAATGAAACCTTACTAGCATAGGTTAGGCTCTGCAATTTAAAAATATCAGGGAATGCTAGCCCGAAACTGCATACTCATAAGATATACCATCCTTTTAAGGAAAAAGAGAATTCACCCTTACAAGCTCTGCTGGAAGCCTATCAACATATTTTTAGTGATCTTAAAGGGTTATTACCAGTCAGGAGGCACAATCATAAGATGTCCTTGAAGGATGAAAGCCAAACTGTCAACTTGAGACCTTATAGATACTCAGGGTTATAGAAAGATATGTTGGAGACACTAGTGCTGAAATGTTGGAGGCTAGAATTGTGCAACCTAGCAATAGTCCTTTTGTTTCTCCAATTGTGCTTGTTAAAAAAAAAGACCAGACATTGAGGTTTTGTGTAGATTTTAAAGCTCTCAACAAGTTAACTATGAAAGATAAGTTCCCTATTCCTATTATTGATGAACTGTTAGAAGAACTATAAGGGGTAACTATCTTTTCTAAGATTGATTTAAAGGTAGGTTACCATCAAATTTGAATGGTTTCAGAAGATATCTTTAAAACTTTTAGAACACACAATGGTCATTACAAATTCCTTTTCATGCCTTTTGGACTTTCTAATACACTTACCACTTTTCAAAGTTTAATGAATGACATTTCTAGGAATTACTTGAGGAAATTCATTCCGGTTTTCGTTGATGATATATTAGTTTACAGTAAGGACATGACTGAACATTTATATAATCTTAGAGTGGTGTTTGATCTGTTATGTGCTAATCAACTAATTGCAAAGAAAAGTAAATGTGTTTTTGGAAACAATCAAATGGAATACCTAAGATATGTGATCATTAAGGAGGGAGTATCAATAGACTCACATAAGGTTGAAGTCATGTTGAATTGGCCTATACTTACAAACATCAAACAACTTAGGGGTTTTTTAGGATTGATTGGTTACTATATGAAGTTTGTGAAAGGATATGGTGAAATTTATAGACCTCTTACTCAGTTATTGAAGAAAGACTCATTTGGATAGACAAACACTACTATCATGACATTAAATCATAATGCCAATTCACATCCTAACCACTCATGGGTTAACAACACTCTTATTTGAAAAGGGAAAGTGATAGTGGGACAAGTTCTAAGCCTACAGAATAAGCTCATCAGTTTATACTGTAGTGGGTGGTATTGAGGAGCCACTGTTACCTCAAAAAGGTTAGGGCAAGTGTTCTATTGGAAGAAACTATAGAAGCTAGTACGACAGTATGTTCGAGAATGCTCAGTTTATCAACAAAACAAAGCTGAAAATGTAAAGTCCCCAGGAATATTACAACCCTTACCCATGCCCACAACTCTTTTTGTTGACATCAACATGGATTTTATTGAAAGGCTATCTGAGTCAGATGGAAAGGAAGTAATCTTTGTGGTGGTAGATAGGTTTAGCAAATATGCACACCTCATGATCCTCTCCCATCCATATTCTGCCATTACAGTGGCTAATTTTTTTTATGGAGAATGTCTATAAGCTACACGGAATGCCAGCCACGATTATGAGCAACAGAAACAACATCTTTCTTGGTCAATTTTAGAAGGAATTGTTCAAGCAGCAGGGGGTCAACTTGTAGTATTCCACTGCTTATCATCCCTGATTTAATGGCCAGACTAAGGTGTTCAACAAATTTATAGAAGGATATTTAAGGTGCATGACAAGGACTATATCAACACTATGAAAAAAGTGGTTAAGCTCATGTGAGTGATGGTACAACACGAATTACCACACTTCTATGGGGAAAACACCTTATAAGATACTGTATAGAGTTGTGCCTCCAATTCACATTCCCTATACATCTAAAGACTTGCCACTGGAGGCTATGGATCAATACTTAACTCAAAGGGAGGGTATGTTCAAGTTAATTAGAAGTAATCTACTACAATCTCAAAACATAATGGCTCAGCAAGCAAATAGGAAAAGGATCGAAAGAATGTTATCTGTGGGGGGAATTAGTTTATGTGAAGCTATAACCTTATCGATAATAATCAGTTCACAAATGAGTTTCTCAAAAATTATCAGCAAAATACTATGACCCTTACCCAATTATTAAGAAAATTGGGACAATTACTTATAAATTACAATTACCTATCACCGTTGCAATTCATCTTATCTTTCACGTATCGCGACTAAAGAAACATGTAGGAAATCATGTTATCCACTCTAATCTTCCCAATCTTTTGGATAGGTCCCTTCTGCAACCATAACAAATTATCAATAGAAGAATGGTTATAAGAGGAAATGCTACAACAACCTAGTTCTTGGTTTTATGAAAAAACTCACCCTTGATAGAAGCGATCTGGAAATATGCTGAGGAATTTTGCTTGAGGTTTCCCGAGTTTCACCTTGAGGATAAGGTTAAGGTCATGGAGAGGGCATTGTCACAGCTGGAAACGAATAAGTAGAAAACACACAAAGGGGAAAGTGGGGTTCGGTTTTAAACCCATTATAACACTACGATTGCGTATTGTGCAGTCTCGTTTAAATAAGCATGAGTGAAGCTAGAATAGCCACGTGTGTGGTGCTACGCTGACAATAAAAATAGAGAAGGCTTTGTCTTTAAATTCCCTAATGATTGAAACATAATTGAAAAGAAATATAACAGTAATGCAAGATTCGCTCCCTATTCCTTTCGTCTCTCACTTTTTGTCCTCTTCTCAACATATGTTGAGTGTGTACATCTTTCTGTTTCTTTCTATCCTTCCCCCTCTGTCTTTCCTCCATTGTTATACCTTAAGGCTTATAGTTTTAACCTACAACATAGAGGACTCCATCCCCTCATCGCCACGAAAACGATACCAACACGAGAGCGATGACAATAGAGAAAGGAAAAAACAAAGAGCGGTAGTTTCAGATTTTGTTGATGGGATAACGAGAGAGCAATTAGAGAAGAAAGAGAGTGATAATAATGATAATGCAGGAATAAGAGAGGGTGGGGGTTTGATGGATGAGGATGAGATCGAGATGATGAAGCAGTTAGGGATTCCAACAAGACTCGATTCGATTCAAGGGAAGCTGGTGTTTAGTGTGAATGTTAGTAGAGTTAGAGCTGTTACAAAACGACAGCCTAAGTAATAAATGAATTGTAGAGGAGGGTTTAAATAGCCATTGCCCCTCGAGAGGAATCACTAATTTTTGTTTTCACAAGGTGTGGGACTTTGACTATTTTTCTGTTTGTTTAGGTTTCATTGATTTTCCGTAACATGGCTAGAATCGTGCCATACATGCTACGTGGGGGAAAGGAAACCAAGACCTGGTTGTGGGTTGCGGTGGTTATTTACAATTATTAGTTTTGTTATTTTAAGTTATTTCCTGATAAGTTAGGAATTCATGAGTGCTCATGACCACGTGTAAAGTGGAGCAATTCCATGATCATATAGTGAAGCATATTCCTATTTTTATGTTGAAGTAGTGGATGTTGTTATTCACTTGTAACTCTCTCAAACCTAAAACCTATAAAAGTTGATGGTATATGATTGAGATGGGGATGTTATGAATGAAAATAAACCTTTCCTCTTAAATCTCTTTCTTTATCCTCTATAAATTCTCTTTATGTAATTCATACACATCAACTTGGTATCAGAGCTAGGTTTGGCTCATGGAGACACGAGCTAAAACAAACACGAAGTTTTGAAGCGAGGTGAGTGAGACCTGGGCTTGTCATGAGTCTGGAATCAACCAAGCCAACAACAACATCACCCACATTAACCATATCATCGATCAAATGAACGCGACCCTACATATGGTTGTGGCTGAGTTGCAGGCCCTTCATTTTATCAACATCCAGAATTTCGCTGAATAAGACGTAAACTCATTTCTCAAGCTAAAACATCAAACTACCGAAATTCAACACAACCAAACCTATTTCCATCCACCCAACTTGTCATCCGAAATTTATCACAACCTGACATCTCTCATTCCAACCAAATTGTCGACCGTAACTACACACAACTTAAACTTGCATTCCTAAGATTCAATAGGGTAGACTCAAACAGATGGATATATAAAGCTGAGCAGTATTTTGAATTCAAGTATATCCACCACCAATAAAAAGTTCAACTAGCTTCCTTTCACTAGGAAGATGATGCCCTCCAATGGCACCGTTAGCTAAGTAAATTCAAGGGAAATCTCAATTGGTTAGAATTCACCAAAGCTGTGTTGCATCGTTTCGAACCAATAGATTATAAAGATCCTTTAGAGGCCCTCACTCGCCTTAAACAAACCACCACTGTCAACATTTATCAAACCGAGTTTGAGAAGTTGTCCCAGCGCATTGATGACTTACCAGAAAACTACTTAGTCGGTTTTTCTATTGTAGGGCTGCGTGATGAGATCCGATTGGATGTCAAAGTTAAACATCCAATAACACTACTGGATGCAATCAGAGTTGCAAGATTGGTAGAGGAGCGAACCCAGCTGCAAAAAAAATCCACTTCAGCCTTTCGAACAACAGGAGTAGCAGCGCACCAGAAAAACAACCCCAGTACATCATTCAGCCTCTTAGAACCACCACCCATCACCAAATTGAACCAGACTTCACCAAGAGGTTTTGAAAGAATTACCAGCCAAGAGGCCAAGGATCGGCGAGTAAGAGGCTTATACTTCTATTGTGATGAAAAATTCATTCTAGGACATAGATGTCAATGCCCACATCTTTTCATGATCAAGGACAATCCCACTGGTGACAAATTACAAGTCGACGATACTGTAGAAGAATTACCAGACACGGAATCAATTTTAAAAATCTCCTTCCATGCAATTTCGAGAACTAATCACCACCAAACTATCAGAGTGATTGGTAAATTAAAAAACCAAAATATTACTGTCTTGATTGATGGGGGTAACACACACAACTTCCTCGATCAATCTGTGGCGTCAAGGTTGGGGCTGCTAGTGACGTGTGACAAAAAATTTCGAGTTATAGTAGCTAACCATGAGAAGATTGAGTGTAGCGGACAATGTTTGGGCCTTACGATAATCATTCAAGGGTGCACCATACAAACAGTTTTTTACGTGCTTCCAGTGGCCGATTGTTAGGCAATATTGGGGGTTCAATGGTTAGAAACCCTTGGTCCTATTGAAACGAACTACCAAAAACTGACAATAAGTTTCCATTAAGACGAAATCACCAAAATATTTCAAGGATTATATCAACCTCCATATAAGTCTTGCGTGATAAAAAGCTTGCAAATTTAAAAGGCTTGAGATTCTTTTTACAGATTGTACCAGTTGAAGTAAATGAGAACTTCACAGCTCATCTAAATGACCTTACATAGCTCCTCACAAAGTTCCAACCAGTTTTCAATGAACCAACAAGCCTACCACTAAAGCAACCACATGATCATCACATGCCATTACAGCCACACCAATCCCCCAGTAGCGTCTGACCTTATATGTACCCACATTATCAGAAATGTGAGATTGAGAAGATGGTAAGAGAATTTTTAGAATCTGGCCTCATTCGATCCAGTTGTAGTCCATTTTCATCACCGGTGCTTTTTGTCAAAAAAGCTAATGGGAGTTGTCGTTTTCGCATATATTACAGAGCTCTTAATCAAATCATAATAAAAGATAAGTATCATATTCTGGTCATAGACGAACTGTTAGATGAATTACATGACGTCAGGTATTTTTCAAAACTTGATTTGCGTTTAGGATACCACTAAATCAAAGTTAAAGAGGAGGATATACCAAAAACCGCATTTCGAACACATGAGGGGCACTATGAATTCGTTGTAATGCCATTCGGCCTCACCAACGCCCCCCAACCACCTTCCAAGGTCTTATGAATGACTTATTAAGGCCTTATTTACGTAAATTTATGCTGGTGTTTTTCGATGATATATTGGTTTATAGCCATGCTTGGATGAATCATCTTTTCCATCTCCACACGGTACTACAAATCCTGTCAACTAATCATCTATTTGTAAAAAAATCAAAATGTCATTTTGGAGTCATGCAGTTGGACTATTTGGGACACTTGATTTCACATGAGGGAGTGTAAGTGAATCCAACAAAGACCAAGGCCGTGAACGAGTGACCAATTCCAACTATGGCCAAGGGCGTCCGAGGATTCTTAGGATTAGTTGTGTAATACTGTAAGTTCATCAATGGGTTTGGCGGAATCGCAGCCTTACTCACCCGATTATTGACAAAAGACGAATTCTATTGGAATCTTGAGGCAGTCGTGGCCTTCAATAAGCTCAAACAAGCACTGATGTCCCCTCTTGTGTTACACCTACTAGATTTCACACAACCTTTCATTATCGAAAGCGATGCATGTAGGTTATAAATTTATAACATCCTAATACAAGAAGACTGTCTAATTGGCTTTTATAGTGAAGCCTTCAAAGGTTCATCACTTGCTCTGTCAACATATGAGAAAGAAATGTTGGCCATCTTGAAAGCTATCCGTAAATGGCACACATATTTCTTAAGCAAACCATTCATTGTTAGAACCGACCAGTGAAGCTTAAAATATTTGTTAGAGCAGAAAATTACGACTCTCACTCAAGCACGTTAGTTGCCAAAAATCATGAGATATGATTACCCGATTCAATACAAAAAAGGAAAGGAAAATCAGGGAGCTGATGCACTGTCACGGGTTGCTGAATGGGCTTGCTCGACCATCTCCATGCCAGTAGCTGATTGGTGGTCTATTCTCCAACAAAAGGTGTCCTAAGACCCCTTCTATTTGCAGTTCGAGAACCCAACTTTAGCTCAGGCTCAACAACTTTATTTTAAAAGTGATGGGGTTTGGTACAAAAAGGGACGTGTGTGCTTGAGCCCTTCCTCTTCTCTACTTCCTGGAGCATCATGCCTCTCCAACTGGGGGACATTTTGGGTACCACAAATCTCTCAGTCATCTCAAGAGAAGCTTCATTTGGTCGGGGTTGCGTACCTCCATTAAGGAGCATATCAAGAACTGTGACATCTATCAACGATGCAAACATGAGAACACAAAATCAGTCGACCTACTCCAGCCATTACCAATTCCACTACAGGTATGGATTGACATTTCTATGGATATTGTTAAAGGGTTGCTGGTTTTTCAAGGGTTTACTGTCATCATGGTGGTGGTGAATCATTTGTCTAAATACACTCATTTTGTTCCACTAAAAAACCCATATACGACATCCTCAGTTGCTAAAGCTTTCATTGATCACATTATTCGCCTTCATGAAATGCCAAGATCAATCATGAGTGATAAGGACAAGGTATTCGTGAGTTCGTTCTGGAAAACTCTATTTTAATTGCACGGTACCAGTTTGACGATGAGTTCTAGTTACCATCCGCAGACCGATGGTCAGACGGAGGTTGTTAATCGCACATTGGAATAATATCTACGTTGCTTTACAAGTACACAACCCAAAAAATGAATGGAATGGTTATCTTGGGTCGAGTACAGTTACAACACTTCAGTGCATACTGCCACCAAAATATCCCCATTCGAGGTCGTTTATGGTTTGCCTCCTCCATCTCTGCTCTCTTATGTTCCGGGAACCACTAGAGTCCAAGTTGTCGATGACCTCCTCCGTAGTAGAACTTAACTGTTGCAGGATCTGCGCATCAATTTGAATGTTGCCGAGGATAGGATGCAAATTCAGGCGGATCAAAATCGTAGGGAAGTGGTCTTTAATGTTGGGGATTACGTTTAGTTGAAGCTTCAACCATACCGTCAAAATTCAATCGTTTTTCAGCATTCTCTCAAGTTATCCCCTCGTTATTTTTTGTCCTATTGAGTGTTAGCTAGGATTGCTCCGGTTGCCTATCGGTTGGAATTGTCTGTTAGTTCTTTTATCCATGACGTGTTCCACGTTAGCCTTTTAAAGCGACATGTGGAAACTACACCTCCAGCTTCTGTAATTCTTCCTCCTGTTTCGAAAGCTTCTACACTGCTTCTTCAACTATA
>Ga0325404_1002296_pt1 | contig 20477 bp, 15 predicted proteins | sample PopdelMetagenome_18_FD_205664 | JGI IMG/M metagenome (GOLD analysis project Ga0325404, IMG submission 205664) | Populus deltoides microbial communities from Bellville, Georgia, United States - Xylem-Control-R1 | ecosystem: Host-associated > Plants > Phyllosphere > Stem > Wood/Secondary xylem... | reverse complement strand
CTTATTTTTAAGGGAGATAGAATGCACCAGGAGCAGAGGATGTTTCGGTTGCTCATAGGGCTATTTCTGCTACAGTCAAGTTGCCAGAAATGGACCTATTTTGATTGCCATTAGATGAAGAAGGGGTCTCCCTGAGCAAACCATAAGATTAAACTTGCACAAACATCTCAACAAAAATCAGACCTATTCTCAGTCACTACTTACAAACAGCATATATACTGATTGACCAGAATAGGAAGTTCTCAAAGAGCATCTGACATAAGAACTTGTGTTCCTGCACATAACATAGCATGTGCTGCTGTTTTTGCAGATTTTTCTAACAATTTGCAGCATGGCAAATTGAACTGGGTAACATTTTAACAAGACAAAAGGATTCTTTCTGATGATAAACCCGCATTGTGATAGATATTCAAATCACTGCTCGAACGGAGTTAGGTCAATCTCCTATTTGAAACAGGAAGAGATCCCTGAATGCCCTTTCCCCATACTAGATCTTTCCGGCTTTAGGAGGCTGTTTGAATTTAGACAAGGAAAGGAGATCAGAGTATTTCAACTTCCAAACATGGAACCGCAGATAAAGACAAGGGGAAAATGGAGAAAAAACATCAATTATAACATGAACATACCTTCTTAAGGGTCAACTTTGAACTGCTTGCTGGTAGAATTGGCTTTAATATCTCAAAGGAACACACTAAAGATTCATCAACACTTAGGAGAGCACCTGCATTGTCAAACTCCCCACCATAGTTTGGAGCTGAGAATATTGTTACTAATCTTCGTTTGGAAAAAAACTCGTATCCATCCTCCACCACCTGGAACATAGAAGAAAAATCTTCATCTGTTATCAATACAGAAGTTCTGGGCCAATGTTACAGAAAAGGATGCTAACTACATAGGAGTATCAGTTTATATATTTTGGTGAGTTTCAGATTATCATGACAGTTTTGCACATTTTCACTATCTCTAGATAAAATAGTTAAACTGAAGCAAAAGCTTTTTGCAATACCCTAAATCATGACCCAACACATTCCAATTACAAGGCTTCAACTTGGCTATATGCAAGGAGAAAGAGCATGGAAGCTGATAAAAGCTGCTTGTTCACTTTGCAATTTTTAATGGGTATTAAGCTTGCTTAAACAGAGTTGGCTCACCTGATGACCTCGGCAAATGAGATCCAAGTCATTTTTATTCAAAAACTCAGCAACTTTATCAGGTCCAAAGGTACATGAAACACCTCGATCACTATCAGCCCAACCCTCAACCCTAGCATCAGGATCAGACCAAAGCAGATCACAAAGGAGACCACCATCAGGGATTTCGGTAGGTCTTTTAATTTCCTTTATCTGACCCAAATGTTCCAACTCTGGAGAGAGGCCTCCGTGCATGCAAAGTATCTTCTCATCAATCAGTGCGGCAACAGGCAAACAATTGAAGCAGTCAGTAAATATTTTCCATAGCCTAACATTAAATCTCCGTTTACACTCGTCATAAAACCCATATATCCTGTTGATCTTCGCATCCTCATGGTTACCTCTCAAGAGGTAAATTTTGTCGGGATATCTGATTTTGTAGGCCAGAAGCAGACATATGGTCTCCAAACTTTGCCTCCCTCTATCAACATAATCCCCAAGGAAGAGATAGTTTGCTGAAGGAGGGTAGCCACCATATTCAAACAGCCTCAGGAGGTCTTGATATTGCCCATGGATGTCACCTGTAAAAAGACAACAATTAGATATGCAAGGGGCGAAAGAGGAGGAAAACAATGACTACAGTACTTTGCTGCATTGTAAAGTATAATTTGTTCCATTTGGCTTGTGCAAATGAGCAGTAAGATCCTTGCCAGGGGAGAGGTATTTTCAAAAATATTCAACAACCAAATTGCTACCGTGAGTTTCACATAGTTTATAGGAAACAAGTGAAGAACTTGATAACTTTCTCCCACAAGCACATGCCCTTTCAAATTTATGAGACAGTTCCTACCTAATTCTGATTCTAAGGCCCTGATATATATATATTTCCGGACCTGTGCGCGGGTTATTGCAAAATAAAGACTCAAACTCAACCAAATGAGCAAGAAGCCAATTTGACCTAACCAAAGCTCAACAACCATTCAGAATGTTGGAATTTTTATCATTTTTTTATAATTTGGTAGTCAGGAAGAACGGATTCTCCTATTCAAAGGAAGTGCAGCTACCAAATAGGCCATGCTTCAACCAATCAATGTTGGATTTGATGGTAATAAACAAGTGGATGGAACTGAGATTTTGCCTCATGTCTCTCCCTGAAGAAACACATGACTTACAACGACATAGATGTCCTCCAACACAAATCCATTAAATAGAATAAAAAACCAATCCTTTCACATCAAACATTACAAATCCTTCAACAATTGAAATACAATTAAGACAAGATCAACCGATCAAATCAAGCCATACTTAATTTATCAAGTGATCCATGTCTGTAGATAAGCTGAAAATCAATCCCTTTTGCTTAAAATCATTCAAAACAGTCTTCTCCAACAATTTCACACAATCATATCGCATGAAAAACATAAACACAGAGCATCAAACAGGATGAAAGTCAATTTATCATTATCAAGAGAGGAGAAGAGAGAGTGCTAACCACAGATGCGAATGGGAGCTTTAATCTCGAGGAGAATAGGCTGAGAAAGGAAGATTTGGCGAGCATTAACACATAATTGACGGATCTCTCCTTCAGATAACTGGACTTGCTTTCCTCCTTTCCCTTCTAACAACCTCCTTATTATATCATCCAATACTGCCTTATCCATCATCCCTTCCATCGTCATCATCATCATCTTCTTCCAAAACCCAATCCTTTATTTCTTATAAAGAATCAAAATTGAAGTTCTTAGAAAAGAAGATAAAAGACCCCAGATGGATTTTGGTGCTGAAGCAGTGAAATAAAGGATCCAAATGAAGAATTTATACAAAAACAGATAAAGGGTTGGTGTGCTTTGAGAGAGAGAAATAAAAAAAGAAAGAAAGATTCAATCTTTCTCTCTCTCTTCTTTAGAATCAAATAAATTAAGGAGTGAAGAAGGTAAAAAAAGGAGAGGGAGGTGAGAAAATATTAGATCAAGAGAGAAGCAAATAGTGATGGATATGGGTTGTCAATATAAAGAAGAAAAAAGCTATTTTTTTTCAATGCCAACTGCCAAGAAGATTCACAATAACTCGATAAGGAAGGTTGAAACCTTCAAAGGTGAGGTAGAGAGAGAGAGAGAGATTTCATCAGAGGACAAAAACCGCGTACTTAGAAAAGTCAGTTGATACGTGAAATGCTGTCTCTTGATTGAGAGATTGGCCTCCCACTCTCCCACATACACATTCTTACATTGAGATATTTTGATGCTACTGTTTTCTGATGTCTGTTCTTCTTGTTGTCGTGTTGTGATCTTTCTTTTCCAAGAGGGTATCTAATTAGTGCCATGGTTTTCCTAACTTTTTCCAAGGTTATTTGGATGTTTGGCTGGCTGTGAAAGTTACATTTTAAAAAATTATTTTTAATATTAATATATTTGAAAGTATAAAAAGAAATTTTAAGAAAAAATTTTAAAAAAAATAATTTTTTCAAAATATAAAAATAAACAGGTTTATTATCTGACACTACTACGGTGTAGTGTAATTAAAGATATTATTATAATTTTTAATTTTATTTAATTTTTATTGTTTAAAACTATTTTTTAATTTAAATTGTAGTAGATACTTGGGTTTAAAAAAATTATAATTTATAATTTTTTTAGATTTATTTGTTAAACTTATGATCGCAAAAACTAGTTCAATGTTAAATACATACTTCAATTTTTAGGAGAAAATATATGGAATATTTATTTAAAGATTTGATGAAAACAACTTAGTATTGGTATTAAAAAAAATTAGAACCAAGTTTTTGAAATAATGATTGATAAGAGAGTCAAGGCATTTTTATTTTATAGTCAAAGATTAAATTATTGAATTTATAAAAGATAAACATATGGGAAAATATTTGTTAAAGATGTTTTTGTTGATCAAGAACAAAGGTTAAGGATACAATTCATTGGCAGATTTTTATGTTGAAAAGTTACATTGTATATCACATCTATGACTTAAAAAAGGAAAAAACAATGGATCGAAAATTATATATATATATTATTTGAGTTATTTTTTATATTAAATAAGACAACATGTCAAGTTATTAAAAGAATATTAATTATTTTAGATCTAATTATGGATAAAAAATTTTTATTTGAGTTAAGAAAAATACAAGTGAACAATTTATAGAATGATTTAAGTTTATCATGTATTAATTTTTCATATCTATATTTTTTTAATTTTAATGCATATTATCTAAATAAAAAGATAATGTATTTTCTCTTATATAAATGATTTCAATATATATCAAATAAAAAACTGGTAAATCCATATATTAGATCACACGAGAAACCATTTATTAGTGCCAAAACCTCCTATTCAAGGGGACAAATTTAAAAATTTTAATATACATAATTGAATAATTTATACAAGCTAATAGGAGAGGGCAATATAAACTGTGGCCACCATTTTGTTAGATACTGTTTAAAAACACGGTTCAAACTGTTTTTTATAAATATTTATTTATTTTTGGTTTAAATTTAATTTTTTTATGTATTTAGATTATTTTGATATATTAATGTCAAAAATAATTTTTAAAAAATAAAAAAATAATTTTAATATATTTTAAGATGAAAAACACTTTGAAAAACAATCGCTACCATACTTTCAAATACCCTCATTTATAATTCAAGAAAAAATTGGTAAGAAGAATTTTTTTTAATACATCAATATATTACTTTGACATTTATTGTGTTATTATTATATAATTTTTTTTTAAATTAATTTCTTTTTAGTATTACTATTTGATGTGATAATGTAAATAATTTTTTTTTAATATTTTTAAATTAAAAATATTTTAAAAAATAATCACGATACTAAATTGTTTTTTATCTTCTCTGATGACATGATTAATTTTCCAAATTCCATCACCATTCCAGAAATTAAGATGCCATGATCAAACCCTTCTCCAGTGATTAATCATGAGAGATGAATTTTGGGTTTCATTTCTTTCTTCTTCTTCTTTTTTTTTTTCAAGAAGAGGAGGAAGGGGTATTCATCTCTTTTAATTCATTATAATCAACCTGATTTACAAGCGACTTATGCCTTGAGCTGAGTTTAATATTTTTGATTTGAAAGAAAAAATTAACTGGAAATAAAATTCTCTGTGTGCTCCAAAATTTTGCGTTGGAAGAAGTCTTCTCCATAATTACGATGAGATCTTGTATTTCAAACTCAAATCTCGAAAGCAGAAGAAAAAGGAAAGCAGTATAGCAGTATAGCCTTTACTTGAAAGGCTATGAAGTCACAATTGAAGCCAGTCTCCCAGAAGCAATTATTAAAACGATGAAACTGTAAGAACACAAAAGAGACCAAAAGCGTTTACTCTGTGTGAACACAAGACCCAGATGCGAAGACAAATTCTATGCTCTTTCTATGATGTTTGCTGTCAAGAGGTACTATTTTACACACTGTAAGAACACCCCCCCTCTCTCTTTTTATTAATTCTTTCTATCCAAATCATGAATAACTCCTATAGCTAGTTTTTTTTTTTAAAAGTATTTTTTTTTTAATTTTCAGATTGTTTTGATGCTCTATATAAAAAGTAAATTAAAAAATAAAAATAAAAATATTATTTTAATATATTTTTAAATGAAAAATATTTTTAAAAATAATTATTATTTAAATATCAGATAATCCTGATTAGTCAAATGCTTGGTTGGTAGGTGTAAACATGACTGTGTACCCAGAATTTGGTAGAGCCCAACATTAGATGATAAAAGGTTGGGACACATCTATGATCTACAGTATTGAAGGGTCGCCCTTCTTGGTGCAGTGAATTGATTACTGATCTTATAAATTTCCCTGCTACCAATGAAATCACAAGTCTAACAGTAATATCCAATATCAGATTTATTTATTTATTTTTTATTATTGTTCTATGATTTTAGGTATTTCTAGGTTAGCTTTCGAGGGCCAATGCAGTTTGGCCATGCATGAAGCATCTCTGATATGTGGCCAACCGCGTTTCAAACTGCGGGTGGCCAGAAAAAGGGTAGGCCATATATAGACAAACACACTTGAAGACCACGTTTCTTGTGATCTTTTCTAAGAACCAAACCGAATCAAATGGAATCCTGAATTATTCACGTCCAATATCAGTAGTCTAAAAGCTAAGGGTGAAATGATGGCATCAGAATAAAGAGGAGTGCACGATTTAGAAGCCATCATGTCAGAAGGAAAAGGTCATGTGAACTGAAACTCTTGGAATTTGTACATTTATGAACTCAGCAAAAAGCATGGTCTGAAATCGGGAGTGGATGTTGACTGCACACCCCTTTTAGACAAGTAATCAACAAAGTGATTTCCTTTACAATGAGTGTTTTCTACCATGGAAAACCAGGGAAATTTCCAGTGATTTTCAGCCTCAGCAACAACCATCAGTGCCAAATTGCCAATATTAATGTCTTTTCTGTTGTGTGTGACTGTGTGCAAACATGAACACAAGGACTGAAATATAACCCTCAGATTTCATTAACTTTTAAAATGAACTGTGACGAACATAGAAGCTTCTGATGATCACTCAACTCGTCAAAACTCTTCTGATAACAAAATACAGTCAGGCACAGCCACAGAGATGGATGATTATATCAGGCAATATGCAGTAAGGACCATTAAGCTTAATTGTGAGACTTCCCTGTCTACTGTGAACGGACTCAACTAGCACAGCGATATTATCAGTCTCTCTCTACAATGGACAGCAAGATTGCACTTCACTGAAGTAAAATTTCTGGGATTATGAAAGGAAGCACAGATTGTGATTCCAAATGATGATATCGAACATCATAAGATGTCCCTTCTTCACCTGGCAACATACTGCAATTCACCATGTTAGACATTCAACTTTTTTATAGAAAGAAAGGAGGATTGACAGGTGTGCATGAAGACGATTGTAATCTACAGAGCAAGGAGGATTGGCACTGTGCACGAAGAAAATTTAGACAAGGGCTTTTCAGTTGCAGTTAATTTGAAGTACTCGATTCCGAGACAATCTGAATATGAGATTTGGTTTACAACGAAATAAGAATTTCCAATCAAGCAATCCAAACCGAATGTTCAATGCCATAGAGCAACATGTATTTTGCCTACATGCAGATATGAAGAAATTGCATGGATTACAATGTTCTTGCAGCATAAACTAGTTTGCTACATTGTCAGCATAACTACTGCAGCATAAAAGTAGAGAGGATCTATTGACCATTACAGACCTATATCCAAAAGCTACAGAAAAAGAGAGCAAACAAGAACGCACAACTTCGACCATGAGGAGTTGCCGGCTTAACCGGGGGATGCATGGTACTTTTTGATCATGTCTCTGAGGGACAGTTGAACGAGCGACGATGACACATTGCTAATACCATATTTTATAACCCTGAATCTTTGTAAAAGCAGTGTTTCCTGGATCAGATTGCATCAAAAGCAAGCAGGCAAAGGCAGGAAGAGAGCCTAACTATACTCACACAAAACAGCCATTGGCGGACAGAAGAAAGAGGAACTTCTCAAATTCTCTTATGGTTTAGCACAAAAGAAATGGAAAGCTACATTTTTTAACAGAAAGCAAAGAAAAGGCAAATCCTCATTCGGAACCGACGCAATACATAGTTTATCCCGGCCTTAACAAGTAATGTTAAGCACACAATGGCATAGATATGCATGCACTGATGCGCATATAAACTGACACTCACAATTCAGTAGCAGATTCAAATTAATACCGTTAAAACACTTTAATAACTTCCCACTCAATCTCTTCACAATCACTTAAAAAGAAAATGAAGGAAAAACCATTCCATCAACAACACTGGCAATGAAAAACAGTAAAGGCAATCATCTGATCATACAAATTAGGACTAGAATTATTACAACATCATAAGCACAAGTATGATCAGTTAATGCCAGCCAAATAATGTTATTATTCTAATTGAAGCACGCCACTCCTTTTTGTTCCGTGCTCCTCGAATCGGCCAATCAATACCTGTTTTCTAACTTAAAAAATAACAGCTCGGAGGACGATTTATGGAAACAACTAGGTCAGATTTGACCAATAAATAACAAATAAAACAAGTACATTGCTATCCTCAATTCTCAAGGGTTAAGAAAAACTCATCAATGACTACATTCTGTGACATTTTACTCTTCAGTTATCATGAAATTCCATATTATCACAAAAAAACCCAGCTAGTTCCGGGTTGAGTACAGGGTTAAACATCCTCATTGCAGATCCAATGACACCAGCCTCATTTCAAAACAACTAAAGGAAGTTTCATTGAGATGTACGCACAAATTCAATGAATTCCTTGGCCGAAATAAAAATCTCACAATTGTTTCTACACAGATCTGTTTCTAATCACACAAACATGGGCTTTAATACCAAAGTGAGCTGCAACAAAGGGCATAATCCTACGATTGAGCACACAAAAGAGAGAATTTGGAGACAAATTAAGAAAATAATTACAACCCAATTCATTAAATCCCAATTAAATGAGAGTATAAAAAACACAATAGAACAATTCAATGATTGAAATATACGGATCTTTCTAAGAAGAAGATACAAATGGGTTTGATCTAATCTTGCTTGCTTTCCTTTTAGCACCACCACAATTCAAACCACAACCGCATTGAGGACACTCTTCAAAATTATCAATAGGAAAACCAGCACCAGCAATCCCAACAGAGAATTCAAGATCATCACCGTTTCTTAAAACCTCAACAATATCAACCCACATAAAAAACACCTTCACACTCACACCTTCCAACCTTGAGAGTCTTCCTTGTGATATATAACCATTGACGCTTGACTTGTAACTTAGCTGGTATGATCCTTCAAGAGAAAAACTGCAAGAACCATTCAAGAAAGCAGAGAATCTACCTGTTGTGGTGTCAAGAGAATAGTCGACAACTCCTTTAGGAAGCAGTCCTTTAGGGAAGTTGTAGTCTCCCAAGATTTCATAGGCTGTTGGTTTTTGATCAAGAAAACTTGTTTCTTGGGATGAAGATGATGATGGTAAAGACTGTGAGAGTATGAGAATGAGGCATAGAGTTGTGTATGATGAAGCCATCTTTCCTTGGAGTTCCTGGTTGGTTGTTTTGTGTTGTTTGAAAGAGGGCTTGTTTATGGGAAGAAGACCATATGAATGGCAGTTAAAGGCATAGCTTAGGTGGCAATTGTCTTTTAGTGTGACTTTTGAAAAAGTAATGTCTTTTTTAGAAGATTTGCAGTGGAATTCATATAAAATTAACCCTTGGAATATATTACAGCTCTCGGGGAAGATTAGTCTATACTGCTAGAGTAATTTTTATCCGTTGGGCGATGAACCTTCTACCCAGCACCATCGGATCATTAAGGTTGACTTCCTTCCTTGCTTAATAGATGTGTTTTGCAGTCTAGCTCTCTTTTGCCTTAACTCTCGAGGGCCGATCTTTGCCCAAGCTACCCGAGCCAAATCCTATTTTTAACAGAATAATCTTATATATAGCAATATACAGTATTTCATTACAGAGTAATCTATTACGCTGCATTTCATAGCATAAATAGTGTCGTGGGCACAAAAAGTCGCAGAACCTCTGATCTGCTGTTTTTATGAAACAGAGTCGCAAGCAGGGATAAGGGACTCATTTTGCAATCCATCCTCCAAATTATCTGATGCTTTCTTCAATGGCTCGTATCTGTGATATATCCCATATAGAATCAACTGGGCTATCCCAAGAAGTAATCCAATCCCATTTGGTATCTATACACACACAGAATCAGTCCCTTTTCTAATAGTCAATGGATGTTCAATGCTTGGAAATGTAAACAAATAGTGATGAGAAGAATTGAGCTTACTCCAACAAGAATGTCTTTTGCAAGCAGTGCATAGAGAGTCCAGAAGCCTCCATTTAGTAGAATGGAAAATGAGAGAAGGAATGGCATGAATTCTACACTCTTCGTTGTTATGACTGTTTTCTGCTTTAGTACATTCCAAGAAAACCAAGCATTCTTAGACACTGAATAGCTGAAAACAATTTTTGTTCTGGACCAAAAGCACATTAGTTGTTAAGTGCCTGTCTGGGAACACAGGTGCAACCCGCATTTCTAAACCAAAGACATCAAAATGATGTGTTCTAATTGGAAACGCAGGTTCCACCGCAAGTACACTTGTGTTCCCGGACGCAGCTTAAGTTGTAACTACTAAATACTTGCAACATAAAAAAAAATAGATACGAGAATATATCTCTCTCCTATATTTTAAGTATCTAACAGTTACAGTTTGGGCACCGTACAAATTTCTAACCTGTAGCAGTTAGAATATTGTAGTCACCGAGTACAAATTTATGGAACTTGGTATAGTTAATTTTTCTAATTTTCTTACCATAGCCGCAAGAGGCGAAGCATAAACAAGCATACCGGAGCAATCGCAGATGAAGCCAACAACATCGATTCTTACATCTCCTTGAAACATAAAATGAGTGAACGAGATTGCTGCTGCAGCAAATCCCACATCTAAAAGTCCAACTAGCAAGGCGGTCTTGGCCTAATTGTGAACATCATATAGATACATCATAGGATCAAGAGAACATAAAAATTGTGTTTAGTTATTGTCATAATACAGAGAGGATGACAACTTTTTTTGTTTGAGACGGAGATATAAAAATAAATGTTTATGAGATAATTCTGTAGTGAATTTTTGTTATTCTAAATAGAAAACACAGAGAGGCACTTCTCATCTATCCCGACTATCTCTGTTTTTTTCTGAGTCGAAACCGTAATCAAACGCTATAAAAAGATGATTTTTGAACGACAAAAACATGCGTGTGTTCATTCGTTAAAATGAAACAAAACAAAACTCACTCTCATTCTTGGAGATATGAACACCAGAAATATCAGAATGTAAACAATCTGAGTTACAGCACCAAAACCATTGATGGTGGCGATGAGGAAGCTATCAGGCTTGGTGATTCCATAGTAAATCCACAGGGTAGCATTCATTAATGTGCAGATATAAGGAATGCTTGAAAAATCCTCTGTCGATCTGTTCTTTACAATTCTCCAAAAAGTTTTCCTGGGAAATATTACATCTCAATATTTTACTGTCAGGCATCACAAATTTACAAAACAATCTTGATTTGCTTACTTACAAGGGAGAAAGGTAGGCCAGACTTGAAATGATGTTGCCTGCAAACACATAATTTAAGTACTTAGCATGAATCCAGAAGATATCCCTGCACATGCCAGAAATAGATAGAAGATCCTTTCACCATTCTATGCAGAGAAATCCAGGGGTCATTACCTAGTACCCCAACAATGAAAATTGTGTTAGCCATGGAGAAGTACAGTCTCCAAGTAATGCATGCATAAAATGAATCCCAGAGAGTGATTTAAATAGAGACTCGGATATTAGAGGTTAAATTCTCTTATGTGCAGCCATTGTTGTTTTTTCCTAGCACCGTCAGCCTAGCCTATAATCAAACATCACCTTGATCAGGTGGAGATATTTTCAATGAATGAAAAGAAAAGAAAGGATAGAATTGACCCCAAAACTACCGATTATCTCAATTGAGTCTCCCATGATATCTATTTAAGTTTTAAGAACAAATTCATCGGGAGATTATAAGCCCGAAAAGAAGATAATACCTCTTTAGATGTTAGTTATGTAACGGATTTAGGCCAACATTAGCATTGACATCTCCAGTGAACTCAAACCTCTCGAGTAAGAGAGCTATGATGATATCAATATCTCGCATTGGCTTGGAGTTGAAGGTCAATGCAACTTATAAGCCTCATGAATCAGTCTTTTCGATATAAAAATTATCGAGAGATTATAAATCAGAATATAAACAATGTTGTTTGAGGGATTCACTTTATAATAAATTTAGACCAACATTATTATTAACCAAATTTTAATAAAATATTTGTGCTCATAAAACTTTTGGCGCTCTAAAGGTTCATGCATTGGACGATAGAGCTTGATGCAAATCAACTTACAAATGTATCACTTTTTGTCACCAAATTCTGCACAAATATGTTCATACAAGCCAAAGTTTTGACCGATTGGTTTCTATTGTTGACTTGTTGATGAAACAGAGTTTGCCCAGCGAAGTTATCTGGTTTCCTTTCTCGATGTCAGGTCTTTTTCTATCCAATCTAAATCAGCGGTGGTTCTTGGAGCCTTGATTCCTTGAAATAGTAGTAGTCAAACCTAATTCCAATTAAGTTTTAAATTAAATTAAAAAAATATTAATATAGTAAAATCTAGTTGATTCGGTTTTTTCTTTACTTACGTTGATTTAGTCCAACCTTGAAGTTAACAATAAAGATTTTTTTAAGAAAATAATGCTATTTTGATTAAAAAAAATTGATTTTAACTTGATAATCTATCAACCTAGACCGTTTTGTTTTTAAAAAATAAAAATTAGCCTCCGCATATCATCTGACAACTATGCTGCAGATTGCTCATGTCATGGTCATTAGGCAATGGCTGAGCCACCGGAACCCTCGTACTTGTCAGGCTTATATTGGGTTTCTTCAGTGGTCCTTTGGCTGAACTCTCATTCTTGGTAGGTTACTGGCCTTTGGCTGAAGTAACTGATGTGACTGTGGGTCAAGGTTGGTGCTGGCTCCATGCTTAGCCTAGTGTTGGTGTTATCTGTTTGCTTTACGGGGAAGAAAACAGAGACATTGATCTTTTTTTCTACTATAAATATGTCTATATTAAGTTTTTGTTGCTTTGTGGAGTACTTGATAGAAGCGTTAGCAGCTGGGACTCGAGGAAATATTTCAGTGGGCCAAAGCTTGCTTGCAGATAAGCTTTTATCTCTACGTTCTCGAGTTTTACTGTTTGTTCCTGCGTTTTAAAAACTTTGTTAAAAAAATTTAATTTTTTTTAATTTTTTATTTTAAATTAATATTTTTATCGAGTACAGATTGCAGGACCCCCCAGTTCTGCAAAAAGCTGTAGAAAGTTCCAAGAAAACGGTACTTAAATTGATGTTTGTTCCCTGCTGTGATGTCTTTTGCACTGAAAGCTTTGCAACATCTTGTTTGTATTGAGACGCTGCCTTCGTGAAGCTGTATCTTCTATTTCTGAATATATTTTATTTAAAAATATATTTTTATTTTTCAAAAATTATTTTTAATATTAACATATTAAAAAATAATATAAAAATACTATTTTTTTAAAAAATTTAAAATAAAAATAAAAAATAAAAAAATTCATTTTTTTTAAAAACTTTTACGACACAAAAATAAATAGACATTTGCTGCGTGGTGCACTTTGATGTAAGCTGTGTTTCACGCCTCGAAACATTGTTTTTTGTGTTTTTTTCATTCGAAACACATTTTGCACATGCACCCCATTGCCAAACGGGTTATTAGTCCAAGGATATCTCAGATTCTCAGCTCGGTCCAAGCGTCCAAGTCTTTACTTCCAAGTTCCAAAGTTACTCTTTCACCTCCTAAAACGGGTCTGTAAAACCTCCCCCCGTCTCTCTTCACTCTCCCCTAATTCTGCTTTCTTCACTTCTCCACTTTACTTTTGCAGTAAGAGGCGCCTTTTAATGCTGCACTGCATTTGCCTGCATCTATGTCTGTCTTCTTCATCTAGCTGATTTCCTTCCTGCGTTGTTCCAGGTCAAGAACCTTCTCTCTTCCTTCTCTTTAATTTCTTTTAATAATAATCAGCATTGTTAGTAATATTACTGATTTCCCATGTTAATTTTCTGTACATTTTATTCAGTTAAGAATTGGAAATGAAATGGGAATTTCTTTTTCTTTATTAAAAAACAAGAATTGGAATCATACAAGAAATGGGGTGGGCTATTTTTTGGTTGGGCAACATTATGTTGTTATTGTAGTAGATTTGATTTCATGTAAATTGAATGCTTATTTGGATTGAATCGGAAAGAGAATGGTGTTAATGACTCTAAGTGAAGCATATTTTGATGGAGTTTACGGATTGTTTCTTGCAGTAGGAAGAAGAAAGGTGCAAAGTGAATTATGGTTAATAATACAAAGACTTCGAAGATTTGTATAGTACCTAGCTTTTTAGGTGATTGCCAAGAAATCAAGGAGTTGGCAGAGGTTTCAGGTGGTGTGAATTTTGAGGTTCAGCAAGCTTATGAATCACATAATACAGCAACCTCATTGGGGTTGGATTCGGATTCGGGTTGGGGCCAGCGTTACAAGCTCGGTCCATGTTTTAATTCACCGTCTGTAGAAGAAGATAACAAACCTGTGGCTGCAAGGTTGTCTAAATATTACCCTTCTGAGAAATCTAAAATTTTGGTGCAGAATCACTCAAGTTTGGTTTCGTGGCATAGTTGGTGCAAAAATTCCAGCCCGATTGTTGGATGGCATATTCCAGATGAAAGTTACTGTAAATGGGTAAAGAAGTTGGAAAAGAGACTTGGACAGAAATGGCGAGACCTCAGAATCTATGAAACCATTATGCTGTCAACACGTCTCATTTCCTTTGATGGTCCTCTCATGTCTGCTCTCATGTGTTTTTGGGACAAAAGTTGCAACGCTTTCCTCCTTCCTGAAGGTATGATGGGCATAACAATGGAGGATGTGGTTGCAATCACCAGTTGTTCCCCAGTTGGCATTGAGTTATCTACATTAGGGACTGACCTGCCAGATGCGAAGAACACTTATCAAGGGATTGGTGTATCAAGTTATGGCAATTTTGTGACTAGATCTGTGGCTCTTAGAGATAAAGAACAAGAGGAAATGGCTTTCTACTTGTACTGGATATGCAAGTTTCTTGTTTGCAACCGCTCAGTCATGGTTTTGAAGGGCTTTCAATGCGTGGCTGAAACCATCTTTCATGCGAAGAGTCCATTAGCGCTTGCCCCCTTCTTACTTGGCCTTGCCTATAATTGCCTAGGCAACATTCTCAGATCAGATTTCAGCGAACATGTGAGTGGGCCTCTATGGCTAGTGGTGCTATGGGCGCAGGCTTATTTTAAACCTATTGCAGCTAGGAGCATTGCTGCACAACTTCCAAGCCCAAGGCAACAGCACTTTAATAGCATATACTCATATGGGGATTACATAATTTTCAGCCAGGTGCAAGGCGAGAAAACTTTTGAGGAATGTTTCATCTATTTGACTGACAGCAGAAGGAAACGCCAAGGAGAGGAGTGGAACCCATTTCTTAATAGGGAATTTGGTGCTGACTGGTTTCGTACTTTCACACTTCATCAGAAACACACTAGAGATGAAAAGAATGCGTGGAAAGCTGTTCTTGTTGCTCAGGATCTACCAGCATATTTTAGCCCTCCTTCATTTTTTCTTGAACCCTACTCCCCAAACCAGTTTGCCAGGCAACTTGGACACCTTCAATCAGTTCCTGTCCCATTCTATCAAACTATCAACCAACCCTGGCATTCTAGGAACACTGTGGCTCCTAATGTTCTTAAGCATGCAGAGAAGGACTATTTCACCAGAAAATCTGCAATGTCGCATGTTCATCAGATTCATTGGTTCCCATCTTCAGACCATGCCTTCAATTCTTGGTGGTTATGGTGCTGGGAAAATGTTGCGTCATATCTCTCTGATGCTCGGAAACATTTTGTTTTGAAGTTTGGAAATGGTCCCAAGAAGACACGTAAGAAACGACGTGCACGTACTCAGAAGTTGCAAAGAGGTATCTTGCAGCTCCCCCTCTTTCAAAGTACATCTTAGAGTTCTATTTCTTGGCTGTCTGTTGATTTGATAATTTATGTGGAACAGTTCCAAAACGTAGAGAAAAAATGGTTTCAGCTATTTTAGAATCATCACAAGGAGTAGGAAAAGTAGGGATGGAAGAGGAAGAGGAAGAATCATTGTCATCGTCATCTGATGATCTGCCTTCGAATACAGAAGGACAAGAAAAACAAGTAGAAGATGAAGAAGAAGAATCATCATCAAAAGAAGACGAAGAAGATGTTGATCTGCCTTTGACAAAGTTGCGACATCAGAAGCCCTCTGCTGATGAAGTAAACTTTTCTTTCAAACTGGTCATTTAAGTTTATGATGTAGTGACTTGGAAGCTGAATTTGAAATTTCTTTGCCTTGACAGAACGACAGGACACTAGAAGAGCATCCATCCTCTGAAGATCTTGTAAACACCGAGCATCATCAGGTACCTTCTTCTTCTTCTTCTTCCTGAAAAAATGAATAAAAGAAACAGCAAAAGCTTTTGATAACAATTTGAGATATAAATATCTTGAGTAGTAGCTGAGAATGCCTTAGATTTCCGTCTTAGGAAACATTTCACTAAGTTTTGTATTTGTTCAACAAGATTATCTGGCTCCTGAACACCATTGAAATTGAATTCTATCTGTTATTTCTTTCAATCCTTGCCTGATAAATGTAAGAGCACCATGGCGATCTAAGACGAACAGATGGGAATTTTTTATGTCCTGATTCATTTGTAGTCCAAGATGATCCAGAACTCATAGTCCCCTGCAGCCCTGATCTGAAACTCGTTGCTTTACTCTTAGAATCTTATGCAGTTCTTTTGCAGGATGAGGTCGGAGAAAGCGACACCACTCCTCAACTGAACCATGGCGAATCTGTGAACGTTGAACAGCAAAGAAAGAAGCTTAAACAATATATGGACATGTCAATAGAGTCCATTTTCGAGACTAATCAATTGAACAACATGGAGAGAACTGTTGACACTATCTATCATCATTCAGGTGATGCATTAGAGACCCCCATTCTGGGAGATCTGAAGAAACAACTGACTGGTCTCAAGGATAAGATCCCATCTCTTTTGTCTTCAATTAACTCTGCCGAAGCTGAACGAGAGTCTCTTTGCAAACAAAACCCTGATCTGCCAACAAAGCTGAGCCAAGTGAAACTGGCATTACAAGCTGACGAATCAAAACTTTCAGAGCTCACAAGTGAAGAAGCTAGACTTGAAGTTGAAATCCGAAAACTAATCGAGAAGAAAGAATCAGTTCTTTCTCAGAAAGCATCAGCTGCAGAGAGTGTTGAGAGGAGAAAGCAGAAAATGGAAGAGCTGAAGGATATCGAGGCAATCATCAAGAAGGCAGAGTACAGTTGTTTCCAAAAGCGGAACGAACTGAGTAAAGTAAATGCAACCATTAACGTGACTTTGATGGATGCCAAAAGGGTTTTGTTCAAATGATTTGATCCCCTTTTAGAGCTAATACATGTAGTAAATTGTGAACCTTGTAGTTCTTCTTGCCTTCTTATCATTTTTGGGAATATTAATTGCTGTGCTGTTGTGACCACATCAGTCTTGACAATACAGTAGTTCCATGCAGCCCCAGAAACTGAAAATGGTGTCAGGACTTGAAAGTAATATGGTGATCAGAAATGATTATTGAATTGCCTTCTGGATTCTGTTATTATGTTCTTGAGTTGTTAAATTTGGGCATGAAATGATTATGACTAGGAATAGATTTATCAATGGAATACATATAATTATTAAACACCACCTACTTGAAAAACTTGTGACTACAAATCAAATCTAGTCTAAGTTTTAATTTGAATAATCCAATAAGAAAAGATACTGAATTAGTAAAACCTGTTCATCTAATTAAACTTAAAAAAGTTAAAATTAAAAAGAAAATTAAAAATTATTTTAATATATTTTTTAAAATAAAAAACATTTTAAAAAATTATTCTGCACCGTTACGTGACCAAACTATCACAGTTGACCTCTCAATTGCGCCGACTTTGACAACCATGGAGGCAGGTCGTCCGCTTCAATAACTAGACGACACGTCAGCTAGAAAATCAGTGATGAGAAGGCGGGTGTTGAAAACACAAAGCATCTATCTGGGTTTCTTCTTGAGAAACAGGAAAGCTTGAAAACCGGAGACAAAAATTCAGGTAATTATGGCATAGCAAAAGAAAATCAATTAATTTGGAAGTCATATTTGGATTGAAGAACGAAAACCCACATGGCTCAAAGCTAAAAGCTGGTAGCTTTCATACAAAGAAACAATCAAGGAAAGTAACAGAAGACTCTTCTTAAACCTCTTCAATCTCAGGTAGCTTCTCTTCTTTCTTTTTCTTTCCCAGAATTCTTCCTCGTTTGCTAATGCTAATGCTGATTTTACCGAAAGTTGGAAAAACTTTAAGAATTGAATTCATTTCTGACCAAATCATGGTGTCCAAACAACCTGTTAAAGATTTTTCGTGTGGTAATTTTGGAAAAAAATTTCGGCTTCAAGATTGTATTTTGCTTAAAGATACGGAAAGAAGAAAGGAATTTATTTCAGTTTGTTTTTTTTTTCCAGTTTTATTCACATAGCATTGATAAAAAAAAAAAACTGGATTTTGCTGAGTATACAGTGCAGTTTTTTTTTTTAAGGAAAAAAAATTATGCCTTGCAGTGTATTAGTGGTTGATTAGGCATGGATGAGTTACTTCGTCTGAGTATTGGGGGTGCCGCAAATTCGGATGTAAATATCTCGGGTGGAGAAGCTGCTGGTCCGACATCCTTGTCCGCGGATGGTGTTGATCGAAATTTGTTACAGCCACCGTATGATGGGCAGACTTTTGGTAGTTTAGAAGAAATGGTACAGTATTTGCAGTCGTATGCGAAGGCTATTGGGTTTCAATGGAGATATAGAACTTCAAGAAAGAATAAGAGCAATGGGGAAAGATGTGGTGTTCGTATGGTGTGCACTAAAGAAGGAACGAACAAGCCTCGAGGAAAGAGTCCCAAGTATTTTAGGCTTTCAGGGAGGGAAGGGTGTAATGTTGCAATGTCTTCTTCCTTGCAAAGTGATGGTCGGTGGAAGATTAGCAAAATTCATTTGCAGCATTGTCATGAGATTGATTTGAATGCTGTACCGTTACATATGCGACAGCATCTATTAGAGTTGAATGATAGGTCGGGCATTGAGGAAGAAGAAGAAGAGGAAAATGAAGAAGAAGAGGAGGGGAAACCATACGATGGACAGACTTTTGGTAGTTATGCAGAACTGATTCAGTTCTTGTTTTCTTATGCCAAGAAAGTTGGATTTCAATGGAGCATCAGGACTTCAAGAAAGGATAAGAACAGCGGTAAAACTTGTGGTATCTGCATGGTATGTAGTAAAAGCAAGCGGAGAAAACAGCCAAATTCTGAGGGGGAGGGGTGTGATGTTTCACTATGTTCTACCTTGCAAAAGGATGGTCAGTGGAAGATCAACAAAATTCATTTGCGACACTGTCATGAGATGGATCCAAATGCAACTCCCATTCTTCGGCGATGGTATCTACTAGCATTGAATGGTAGGTTGGGTATCGAGGAAGAGGAAGCAAAGGAGGAGGGAGAAGAAATGGAGGACGGGGATGGGGAGACAGAACAAGAAGAAGCTGGGAACTCGTCTTTGTCCAATGATATTGATCGTCCTTCTATTGATCCACTGTATAATGGACAGACTTTTGGTAGTTTACAAGAACTGATTCAGTATTTGTGCTCTTATGCAAAGGCTGTCGGATTTGAATGGAGGAAGAGAACTTCAAGAAAGAACGAGAACAGTGGTGAAATATGTGGTGTTCGCATGGTATGCAATAAAGAGGGAAAACGAGGTTCTTTGGGACCATCAATGAAAAAGGGGTGTCCTGTTGCTGTAAATTCTACCTTGCAGAAGGGTGGTCGGTGGAGGATCAACAAAATAAATTTGGAACACTCTCATGAGATTGATCCAAATGTAAGACCATTCCTTCGGCGGCGACATAGATCTATTCCTCCTCAATTGCGGGATCCCCTGGTGTCAAATGATAGGTTGGGTATTGAGGATGAAGAAGAAAGGGAAGAGGAGGAGGAGGAAGAAGGAGCTGTACCTGTTGCCTTGGAGCAACCTCTAGACTCAAGTGGTGATGAGGTGATGACTGCTTTCAACTTGGACTTTAAATGTCATTGCATTTTGATAAAAAAACTGAACTTGAAATCTCATTTGCCTTGACAGTTTGATTCACCTTCAATAAATGATGCAATAATGGAAGAGCAACCATCCTTTGAATCTTCCTTTAACCAGCAGGTTCTTCTCTTTCTTCTTTTTTTCTTCTTTTTGCAGAGTAAATGATTTTTCATTAATGAAAGAGAGAATGAAGGCAGACGGGACTAATAAAAGCAACTCCAAGTGTAACGAGGAGACAGAAACTAATGATTAAAAACTTGAGTAATTGAGACCAGAAAGCCAAAGACTAATGGATTGAAAAGGAATCCAATCTTTCTCTTACATGGCCAGATCCTGCAAATGCCTTTAGGACTTTTTTGTGAGGCCTTTGATTGAATATCTTTCGCAGTAACACGTCTCCCATTTCACTTCACACAGCATATTTCATAGCAATATTTGCTAAATTCTTGAATTCTGTTGAATGTTGCCCTTTGAAGA
>Ga0325404_1002293_pt1 | contig 20484 bp, 10 predicted proteins | sample PopdelMetagenome_18_FD_205664 | JGI IMG/M metagenome (GOLD analysis project Ga0325404, IMG submission 205664) | Populus deltoides microbial communities from Bellville, Georgia, United States - Xylem-Control-R1 | ecosystem: Host-associated > Plants > Phyllosphere > Stem > Wood/Secondary xylem... | reverse complement strand
ATTATTATTATTATTATTATTATTATTATTATTATTATTATTTACCTGGATAGGCTATCTTTTAGCTGTTTTCAGTTTTGATTTCTTTACAGTTTCTTGTATTGGTTATGGACCTGGTTTTGTGATTGTTCGGACTAAAGGGGTGGTTCTTCTAGGCTTGGCTTCTAATAACAAGTTAGTGAAGTAAAAGGTCATGGTAGTGTGAATAACTGCGCTGCTTATTTGCTAGTGACTTCGATATTTTTATACTTTAGAGAAGATATTTTTGGGTTGTTTAGTGTATTTTTGTAGCTTAACATTGTTTGTCAGTGTCATTTAAGTGTGGAGCTTTAAGAGTAATATAAATGAGATTTGTGGTAATGGAAAAAATGAAATGATTGATTTAAGAGCATGTGGAATTTTAATGGTATACTTGCTTTCTTGTGTGTGTTTTTTGTTACTTAGATGTAAAGAAGGCTGATGCAAAGACACAGGCTCAGAAAGCTGCCAAGGCCTTGAAATCGGGTGCACCGGCTTTCAAGAAGTCTAAGAAGATACGAACTAAGGTGACATTTCATCGTCCCAGGACATTGAAGAAGGAAAGGAACCCCAAGTACCCTCGCATTAGTGCAACTCCAAGGAACAAGCTTGATCATTATCAGATCCTAAAGTATCCTCTCACAACTGAGTCAGCGATGAAGAAGATTGAGGACAACAACACTTTAGTTTTCATTGTTGACATTCGAGCTGATAAGAAGAAGATTAAGGATGCTGTGAAGAAGATGTATGACATTCAAACCAAGAAAGTGAATACCTTAATCAGGTGACAATGACCTTAATCTCTTTATTCCCATTTGTTTGTGAGCTATTTATTTGAAGCAATGTTATTATAGAACAAGTTAACCTGTTTACAATGTCACTGATTACCTTCACAACCTGGTACTGTTGGGCTTGCCTGATAAGAGGCTATATGCTCTTAATTTTCTCTTCCTTAGTCTAATTTACAGGATCGTATTATGTGTTTTCTTTTTTACAGACGTGTAGATAGCATAGACCAAATCTAATATTGCTAATTTGGTAAAAGATAAAATGAACAATTTAGTACATCTTGTTTAGTCTATTCTAGCATCTTCACTGATGTATATTCAATTATCTATATGAAAGCGGTTATCTTCTTTAGTTTGTTATCATCAGTTCATTTTCTAGCAATGGCTATTTATCTGATGCCTTGAAGCTTTGTGCATCAAACTGCAACAGCCTTGAAACCAAAAGCATGTTTTGAGTGTCGTCAAGTATCAGTGCAGATGTTAACTTTTTTATGGCAATCTACCTTGCATAGGTTTCTTGTTCTTATTTGACATGCTGCTTTCATCTCTGAACTATAATTGCTCTGTTGTTTGGTTTCAGGCCGGATGGGACAAAGAAGGCGTATGTTAGATTGACACCAGATTACGATGCTTTGGATGTGGCAAACAAGATCGGAATAATCTAAATTAGTTGCCATTTCCATTTGTATGCCTTTTTTTTTGAAGCATTTCAATTTTCAAGTTCGAACTGAGAAGTTTTTTAAGAACCTCGAACAGAGTTGGGTCAGCAATTTCAGTTTGATACATTGCATTTGATTAGCTTTGGTTGATGTTTTGATGTCTTCGTGCTATGTCTTGTTTGACTGTCAAAGATTGCGATCAATGTTAACAGATGGTAGAAATCTATGCCATTTTTTCGCTCATTTCTTCAACATAAAAAATGTGGCATTTATCTTTGTTCCATTAAAGCATGGTTGATTGCTAATTTTGTGTCTCAAGTAGTGCACTTGTCAGGTGGAAAAGAGAAGAACCATCTTTGATCGAAATTTTTTACTATATTTACTGAATGATCCCACGCCATCTACCAGCAGCCAATTCAACATGATATATGATGATGCATTTTCAGGATCTAAATCTAGGATATGTCGCCCAGCTAATTCCCCCAGTTCCATATTTAAATGGTCCCGGCAGCCTCCTATTAATGCCTTCCAAAACCCAATTCCTGGATCGAAAGGCAAAGTATTGAATATACTACCCGATCTTCTTCGAAACATCCACAGTTGAATATAAAAGTATAATGTTTAGGTTTGAACAAACTGAGGTACTCGAGCCTAGCTTGCTTGAAATATGAATACCCCTTGTTGACAAGACCGGCATGATTGCAAACCCATGACGAGCAAAGTAACGTAACACTATTAGGTCTCAGACCGGTGTTCCTCATTCTTTCATAGAAGTTCACAGCATCCTCTCCTCTCCCATTCTGCGCAAAGCCACAAATCACAGCATTCCAAGAGACGATACCCTTTCCTGGAAGTTCACAAAAAAGATGGAGACTATCTTCCATGCTTCCACATTTTGCGTAGAAGGTAACTAGAGAATTGAGGACAAACACTCTAAACTCACCCAATGTCTTAACAGCACAAGCATGAAAGCTTTTGCCCATTTCAAGTGCTACTATATTTGCAGTAGCAATAATAGCACAAGGTAATGTAAACTGACTAGGCTGCAAGAAAGGGAGGTTTGAGGAGGCTCTCAAGCTTCTTAAACAGATGCCGGAGAGAAATGTTGTGTCGTGGAATGCGATGATTGGTGGGTTTAGCCAGATGGGCGAGAGACAACATTGGGATTTTGTATGTCCTCGAAAGCTCTTTGCGCTTCTTCAGTGGAACCCAACTTGGCATTCAAATCTAAGATTGCACTGCCCGCAAAGACTATTGAACTAAGGCCTATCTTCATTGCACATGCATGAAATTGCCTTCCTAATTTAAGGTCTCCAGTGAAGTTGAGGAGTGAATAAAACGCCATATGTGAACTCATTGGTCGTAATATATATATATATATAAAAAGTATTCTGGAGAAGAGTTGCGTTGCTTCTTTGTATTTCTGCCGCCTAGCAAACTGACCAGTTATGGTTGTTGCTGACACAACATCCAAGTAAGGTATTTTATCGAACACTACATGGGCAGTTCGGGATAAATGGGAAGGTTCTGGTTTGAGAAGATATCCATGCGCTGATGTGTGGTTAGATTTAAAAGTTATAGCGTGGGTTTTTCTATGTACTTTTGGAGATGCTAGTAAAATTAGTAATATGGTTCTATTTGTTTGTTTATATGCACTTTAATAGTAAAAAGTCTTATATTTTATTATATTTATACATTATTATTTTAATAATTTTATATGATCTGGTTCACCAGATGAGTCTAAAAATTATTCAACGATTCTTAATCAAATCAAAATTAAAAGATGAAATTAAAAAAAAACTTAATGAAAAAAAGATAAAAAAATTACCCTAATCAACCCGGTGAACTTGTCAAACCCATGATATTGATGAGATTAGAATAATTTCATAAAAAACAAATAAAAAAAATATAGATTTTAAAAAAATCAAAAGAAAAAACTAGTGAAAAAAAATAAGATTTTTAATATTGAGATTTTTTTTATTTCATTCTTCATATTTAGATTGAGTATAAATTAAGATTCATGATTTATTTAAGTTTGATTTAAATGAGATTATATCAGTCTTATAACTCGAGTATTTGTTTTGCGAGTTAACACGAATTGACTCAGGTTATTTTATTGTGTCATATTTTTAAATTATTTTTTTTTCAACTTTATCCTTCAACAATGGTTTATTGAAAATTAAGTTTTATAATTTGTTTTGATTTGCTTTTTATGAAGTTATCACGGTCTCATAACCTCATGATCTTGGTCATAGGTTTGACACATTAACTCAAGTTGTCTCAGGTTATTTTTTCTATTTATTTTCTATGAGGTTATAGTGGTCTCATAACTCGGGTCACGAATTTGGTAGTTTAACTCATGTTGATTTTTTTTTACTTTTTTAATCTTATTTTTCAACACTTGATTGATTGAGAATTGAGTTTTATAATTTTTTTTATTTGCTTTAAATAGGGTTATCATAGTTTCATGATCCAAATCGTAAATTTGACAAATTAACTAAGATTGATCCATATCAATCTAGTATATTGCCAATTCAACTTTTTTTTTTTAAGATATTGTCTTGAATTTTTATGTGTCAAATTATATTTATACAAGTCATTTGAATTGTGTTCATCAAACTAATTAAGTCTAATTGAGTCAACTTATGCATAATATAATTTTTTTTTACAAAAACTTAATTAGCAACACCCTATATTTCTTTTACATATTCAAAAAAAAAAGCATTAGCATAGCCCAGAGACAAGATGCAGCAAATCCTGAATTAGCTTAGCTCTCCATATTGAAAATTTCCAAAAAACAAAATCCAACTGCATTGCTATCCATGTCTTTTTAATTTTGGCATATAGTTTTTTTTTAAATAAATAATAAATTTATTAATTATAAATAAAGTCCTTTCAATGCATGATGATTAGTTAAACTTTTAATATTATAAAATTAAAATGTCTGCTTCTACTACAGTGCTATTATATTATAATATTTGTGAATCACTTTTGTCTGAATGAGATTTTTTTTTAAATTATATATATATAAAAGAAACCAAGGTCCAATCTAATAATTTGTTAAATCTTGATGTAATATCAATATTTCACATTTTAATTACATGTGAGATCAATGTAAACTAAAAATATAGTAATGAATATAAAAGTTTTTGAATTATTTTTATTTAAATGAGTCTTTTTTAATATTCATAAATAATTGTAAAACAATAGAGTTAAAGATAATATGAGACAAGAATCAAGGATCCAATCATTGTAAAATATAATGTAACTTTAATATTTTTTAGCTTTTAATTATTGACTTTTTTGACCTATTAAATATTTTAAGAATTTTGATAAACAAAATAAGTGCCAATGAGATACTATATAGGCTAGGGGTGTTTTAAGTAGTGTTTTTTTTTTAATGTGAAATAGCCATATTAATCAATTTATTAGAAATTAGGTTACTGTTTCAGTCTCTTTCCTAGTTATCGATGGATTTGAATTTACATATTAAGTTGCCATACATGTTTTATTTTCATATACAAAAATAAAATATTTTCCTTTCATGAAATTGAATCTTTTTAATTTTGGAGTGCAAATGTTTTTATGGTAAAACAATATGTATAGTAATTATCAATAAAGTTGTTTAAATACATAGTTGTGGGTTATTGAAAATTCTTATAATCAAGTAATTTAAATGCATAGAAAATTAGTTACAAAAAGTATTTATGTTTCTGAAATATTTTTGTATATATTAACTTAATATCAAAATTAGAAATTAAAGTATTAAAAAACAAATTCATTCACTAATTAACTTCAAAAATAAAAGATGGATGGTGTTATTCTCACTCTATATTTTTTAATCGCGCTCTTTCATTACTTAATAGATGAAAATAATCCTAATTATATTCTTATAAATGATGATATTAAATATCATTAGTAAATCTATTAAAAGAAAAATATATTTCTTCAATAGATTCAAATTCTGCCTTTTGTTTATATATATATATATATATATATATATATATATATATATATATCTGATCTTTACTTGAATAAATAATAGATAATATTTCAAACTAATTTGATTATGTCAAAATTAAATACTTTTTATTGTTGTTAAGATGTGTTTTAACATAAAAAATCAAAATAAATTCAAAATTTGATGTGTATTAAACTACATACTTTTTAAATACTAAGATGGGTCATATCAAACAATACAATTTGTTTTGTAAATATTGAGATGATGATCTATTGAATTAACCGACCTTGATGAATTGATAAAATTCGTGATCCGAGTCACAAGACTGTAATAACTCTAAAGAAAATAAATTTAAATAAATTATAAATTCAATTTTTAATAACCCAAATGTTGAAGGACAAAAATAAAATAAAAAAATATATTCAATTTTTGAAAGAAAATGACAAAAAAAATGGTTCTAGTCAACCCGCTAAACCTACAATTTAAACCATGAGATGACATTACCTCATAGAAAGAAAATTGAAAACAATTATAAAGTTTAGTTTTCAACCAATCTATTAATGAAAGATAAATCTGAAAAATAAAAATTAAATAATAAAAATAAAAATCCTAGTCAACCCAATAAACTCGCAACTCGGGTCATGAAACTAGAATAATTTAATAAAAATAAAATTAGAAAAAATCACGAAACCTAATTTCCAACCAACTAAACCCATAACTCGAGTCATGATGATGAGATTATTCCATATAAAGAAATCTAGAAAAAAAAATCACAAAACTCAATTCTCAACCAATCCATTGTTGAATGACAAAATAAAAAAGAAAAAAACATAAGTCAACTTGGGTTAACCCGACAAATATGTGGCTCGGGTCATGAGACTATGATAACTTAATAGAAAACAGATAAAAAGAATCACAAAACACAATATCCAACCAACTAAAATCGCGATCCAAGTCATGAGAATGAGATTACCTAATAGAAAGCAAATTAAAAACAATTACGAAGCTTAACTCTCAACCAACCTATTATAAAAGGACAAAAGCAATAAAAAAAATAGTATAAAAAAAACCCACAACCCTAATTAATCGAGTTAACCTTGCAACCCTGTGACTCGAGTTATGAGATCGGGATAACTTCATATAAAGTAAATAAAAAAAATCACGAAGCCCAAATCCTAACCAACTAAATGTTAAAGGCTAACATTGAAGAAAAATTTAAAAAAATGACATGAGGCACGCCAAGCTAACCATCCAAATCATTACCTGATATAAAAAAGATGAAAAAAAAATGTAGATGCCTAATTTCCAACAGATCTCATATTGAAGGATCAAATTGAAAAAAATAAAAATAAAAAATAAAAAAATAACAATGAAAAGAACAAAAACCAAAATTGATATAAAAACAAAATTAACCAAGTAAGGCACAAAACCTAAAGCAAACATATAAAAGATAAAGGGACAAAGAATGGGCCTCTGACAACACACCACCACTCATCATCTTACACACACAACCCCATAATATAGATCTTGTCGTGACGATTAAGAAGACACGACATACCATAATTTTTTCTGGTTGAAGGAGGCAGCACATGCCTCCATAGTGTGACGACTCTCTTCACTCTCTGTATGTGCAATGCGAGCGCTAGTCTTGACCCAACTGCCCATCCAATTTCATCGCCACTCTTGTTTTAGTTTTAAATTTGGTCTTTATAGCTTTGATTATTTTAAATAAGTACAATTCATTTAATTTCGCAAATCCAAGCATTAACCATGCAATAAAATTCTCTCTTGACATTGTGAGATCTTTATATCTAGATAACAAAAAAAAAAAGCTTTTAGTACAATGCCTAATAAATTTAATGTGAAAGGATCAAATTGAAAAAAAAATTGACCAAAAAAGAGAGGTTGAATCGTTCCCTGCTTATGCATTTTAGTCCTTAATTCTAGCAAGAAAAAAGGGTTGAACAATTGTCAATTGTTAAAATTCGGTCCAAATATCTTTAATTATTTTAAATCAATAAAACCTCATTTAGTCTCGTCAGACCAACCATTAACCAAATGACATTTATATTCCTTGACATAAAAAGATCCTTTAGCCTAGGTATAAAAAACAAACCACCAAACCTAACGCCAAATAAATGCAACATTTAAGAAACAAATCAAAAAAATTAAAAATCAAGGGAACAAAACAAAAAAAAGCCAAAGGTAAAACATAATAATAATTAAAAACACTATGGAACTCTATTACAATCCATAGTGTTTTCTCTCTTATGCTAGAGTGGAAATGCCATACCCTTTATTATTTTTTTTTTGGTAATTGTAATTGATAAAAGATTATGTAGCACATTAATAAAACTTATAACTGATGTGGTTTAGGATTAACTAGATATTTGACATGTGCTTTGCCGTGAATCAAATTTTTTTCCAATAAAAAATTGAACATACAAGTTTTTTAACACGTCTTTTCACAAAAAAAAATATTATGTGTAAAATAAAAAACTTATGTATGCATGTAATTAAATAAATCAACAACCATCTGTGTCAATAAATGAAAATTTTTTTTATTAATGATAACTAAATGTATATCTAAAAAAGCCAAGAGACGGACGTAGATCAAGATATTTGATCTTGCAACACACGTCATTTACCCAATTGTGTTCAATGATAACAGAAATATACACTATTTTTTATTGTGTTCAATTGATTGAATAAAATCAAAGAAAAAAAATCTTGTAAGGATGCATTTAATAGAAATACAATCATTAATAAATATGTTTTATATAAATTTCAATTATTTAAACCATAAAAAAATTTATAGCTAAATTAGAATAATCTATTTAAAACATAAATACATATAAAATAAAATAAAACATTATTTAAAAAAGGTTAAATACTAAAAATAAGAAATAAGAGAGAAGAGGTATTAATTTAAATATAAATTTAAAAAATATTTATAAAAACCATGATGTTTTATTAAAAAAGAAAAATTACAACAAAACAAAAAGTGGTTAGACACTGCTTGGTTTAAGTTCGCCCATTTAGAAATGAAATTAGAGCGGATTTTCCTTATTTTTTTTTGAAAAACAATTTGCACACAACACATCTTCTAGTTTTCTCATATTCTAGCCACTATGATGTTCGAAAAATCAGGGTCTATATTCTTCTACCCAAAAATTCATTATCAAACTATTTTTAACCCCAAACACTTAGAAAAAAAAAGCATAAACACCTTGACAAATCTATAAATAGCCTTAAAAAATAAAAATAAAAAACCACACAAAATTCAAAATCAACCCAAAAACAAAAAACCTTCCCAAGCTTAACTCTTATTGTTTTAGACAATTCTAAGGTGAAAAAACACCTAAAACAAAAACAAACTTTTATACAAAAATTGGTTTTTTAAAATTTCAAGGGATTTAAATTTTATTATTTTTAAGGATAGAGGATCTAAGTGTATTTTTCACCAAAAATCTAGAACATCAATAATTTTTGGTGTATGTTTCATTTTGGTACCTCTTTTTCCAATTCCACCCTTACTTAATAAATCAAAAGTAATTGACTTTGAATTATGATTAAATTGTTCAAAATAAAATTTTGATAACCAAAATAAATTAATAAAAAAAGCAATGAGTCAACGGTAAGTGTGTAAACAATGTTTTAGGATGAATAATTAATGGAGTAGGAACAACACCTTCCTAAAAAATAATTAATATGACTTTGGCAAGAATTTGTGCATGATGAATGTCATCAATTAATAATTTAAAGTGTTTTTGATATTTTTTTAGTTGATGATAAAATCAAGTAACTAGGATTAAAAGTATCACGTGAACAAAGTTTTAGAACATAACTAGCTTTAATACATGCGTTTCACTGCGGGGCCAAACTATTTTTTGTGTAAAAAATGATATTCAGCTACTGCAAGTGTGTTTTTAAAAAAGAAATAAAAATAAGCTGACTTTAATTCAATTGGATTAGAAAAAAATAATGCATGGTAACCCATTAAATACAAAAAAACAAAATAGGGTAAAAAATAACATAAAAAAGGTCTTGGTCAACCAAGTTAGCATGACAAACCTGTAAGCCCAGTAATCAGGGTCGAGTAAAAAAGGGTCTTGATCAACCAAGTTAGCATGGTAAACCTATAACCCCAATAATAAGGGTCGAGTCAACCCGAGATATCCCGTCGAACTTGCATTAATTTTTCAAAATTATGCTATGGGTCATCAAACGTGAAGCATCTAATCTAAAAAAACCACAACATTTAATTCTCAATGAATCAAATGTTTAAGGATGAAATTTTAAAAAATAATTTCAATTATACAAAAAGATTTAAAAAAATAGCAATTAAAATAATGATAGTTAAAATAATTTTTTTATTTGATTGAAAGATACAATTGAAAAGAAAATCAATTTAGTAAAAGGACCAAAAAAATCAAAAGAATAAGGAAACAATGTTTTGATTGAATGTGAAACTGAAAATAATAACAACCTTTACAAAAAGGCCAAAAACAATTTAGAAATCAAAACAATAAGGATCAAATTGGAGAATATAATATTTGATAAATTGAGATTGAATGATGAAATTGAAAATAAATATAAATTTTATAGAAGAGGCAAGAACAAAAATTAGAAATCATAAGAATAAGGACTGAAGTGTAAATACCAACAACAAAGATAGTAAAGTTATAATTTTCTAAGGAGTAGAGAGGAAAGAAGGAAAAAAGATCCATTGACGACAAACCAGACCACCATCGGAGATATGTATCTCACCAATAGAAAGACGACATGGCAAAAATGTATTTCTGTACATCAGGAGGTGTCACATGTGTTGCCCAAAGTGCGCTTCCATGTACAGTACATGCACACCTAATTTTTTTAATCCAAATATAAAATCATCTCTGAGCTGAATTTATAATTATAAAAAAACCATTATAAAAAGATAAAAAAAATCCCCTTGACCTCAGGTTTAATTTAATTTTATTTGAAGGATATTTTGGTCGTTTCACTATGCATTTTAATTGTTTATTATTATTATTTTGATATTTGATCAAATACCAAAATTTTCCTCAGCTAACATTATAATAATAAAAAACCATTTTGAAAACACAAGAATACCCCTTCATACTATGTGTGAATTTCTTGTTTCTAAGGGTATTTTGGTCGTTTCACTATGTAATTAATATGGAAAAAGATATATTTGTCCTTGATCAATTTAAAAATAAAAAATAAACCATGTAAAAAGACTTCAATACCTTTAGAAGTGAGTCAATACCCTTAGAAGTGAGTGTTAGGTTTTTTAGGTGCAGGGGCAACATTGTTATTACACTATTCCAGTGAATAATACCAATGAGTCTAGAGCTACAATACTTTTCTAAGGCCAACTGAGTTTTGTTAATTAAGTAATTATTCCACTAAATATAAATATAAATAGAGAAAAATAATAATTAATAGTCAATTTTTAATTTAAAGAAATAAAATATATACACTTGAGTGGTAAAACAAGTTTCTAGGAAAGTAAACAAATGCTAGCATGAAAGAAGTTCAAGGATGGATGACCTATAAGAAATGTATTTTACACACACACACACACACACACAAAGAAGGATTAAAGTAATTTAAAACTAGAGAAATTAAATCAAAATTTTGAAATTCATAAATTATAGGACATGATTCATGGTGATCAAATAAACACATGTTGTTGCCTTATTGGGTTTATATAAAAATGAGTTATTTGTTTCTAATTATATTCCTTATAACAAAAATAAAGGAATAATATTTATGCTTAACCTAATTATGACATCTAGGCACACTTGAACAAAGGTTTATATATGTTTTTTTTTATTATTATGTAGCATGTAATTACTATCCTAAAATATAAAAAAAATTTGGAATTACTAAGGACAGTAAGATAAGACAAAGTAAGAGATGAAGAAGTGTTTGGTAATGGTATATTAAATAGAGTAATTGTCTTTGTATCTTGTTTGGTTGATGGTAGACACTCACTCTACCTCATCTCGTGTTTGGTTGTAGTTGATGTTTAACACACATCTCAATGTATTTTTTTGAGTTGAAATAAGTTATGTACCACTCATTAATGCACGCACATAAACTCCCTATATAGAGCAGAAACATCAAACTCTTCACCAATATCACAACGAGCACCACTAATCAATGACAAACACCAACGTCTTCATTAAAGATATTCATTTTCTCCACCCACCACCAAATTGCTTTTTATCCTTTACACATCATAAGATATTTGTAACACCACTCTTCACACTTTATGAGATAAGTTAACATGACCAAGATCTATAAATACCTCTATTTAATAAGTAAAACATTCAAGCTAGGTTATGTAAGTTCATGCCATTTAAGCTTATTCAAGAGGTTCATGTTGGTTAATTCACAATCACACACTCCTTACAATTTTCATTTTATTTTTCTTTCATGTACATTATTTTATCCTCTTACATTTACTAACTTAAGAATTAGAAGATCTATTTTTTTTTTTTCTGATATGAGACTTATTTTTGCATGAACAACAACCTAGAGATAAAGCCCACACATTTTAGCTCAAAATATAGCAATGAAAAGCCTTATCCAATCTTGAAGTTCAAGATTTTATTAGTGATGCTATTTGTGAAACTTTTAACAAAAGATAGTTTATTCATTTTTTTACATCCGGTGCTGATTAATTAGATTAAGGAAAATATGAGGCGACTCGAGAACATTAGGGACATCCAAGCCGATACGATGGTAATCTCGTCCTTAGTTTCTGAATCTAATGGAGGTTTTAATTTGACGGATCGTAATTGGAAGGTAAAATGAGGCCTCGATGAAGATGATGGATGGCCTACTCTGACTATAATTTCGATTCTAAGCGGGATTTTAAGTCCCTTTTCTTTCCGTGAAGAAGGAGTAGATGTTTTGAACGAGTGTTGAGCGAGTGAAGTGTCCTAATAAGGGCGAGCTATATGTATAAGTGAGCAGCGATTGAACTAAACGTTTAAAGTGCATCCAGCAGGATGCATTTTATCTTTGCCTTTATCCTTGCTTTAAGCTTTCAATTATAGAAAAGTAAATGCTTATCTCTCACTTTAGCACTAACATTCTAACTAAAAATAGTATTAGGCTCTTCACCACCACACAATAAGAAGATAAAAACACCAAAACATATCTCCAGATGTTTAATAAAGTAAATGCTTCATATAAAGAATCTACTTAAACTCATTACCATTAAAACCTTTATTAATGGAGTTTACAACTACTATTTATGAAATAACTATATACTCTCAATGACTGAACTCTCCTTAATATGAAATAGGTGATGGAAAACAACTTTCAATTATAGAAAATAAGTGTAACCATACAAAAATACTCTTGTTTATATCCATATAAAGTAAAATTTTCCTAACACCAATAATATCCTACTAGGGCATCCAAGAGATCAAAGGATCTATTTGTAAACACCTGACATTCTCTAAGCTCATGACCACATATTTGATCATCATGTGCAATTTATGTGATACCCATCTTTTATGAAGAATGACATGATTATAAAGAACCGTTATAAGTTCTGTCATATTCACTACGATCACAATCATAATACTAAGGTATGTCATGCCCTAAAAGGGATATAGAAAGATTGATAATCAAATGTTACCTCTAACAGTTTATAATGAAGGAAATGCAACTTGAAGAAATAGGAAAAGATTCGCACAATGCATTACCCAAGATCAAATAATTTTCAAACAATGAATCTCTAATTACATGAGACAATCTTTTAAAGTTTCCAATAAAAATAATAGTCTTTCTCCATGTCTTCAAAGGAATTCTTCATATCTCCAAACAGATCTCCATGTCTCAAATAAAATCCTTATAATAAGATCTTCATATATCCACTGAAATCTCTAAGTCTTTAGACAAATTATTTATGTCCCTAAACTAATCTTCATCCCTCCAATAAAATCTTAATGACGAGATCTCATTTCTCCATTAAAATCTCTATATCTCTAATAAAAATTTTCATCCATAAAACATCTCCTTACACAATGCTTAACACTATTTTCTAAATAATAATGTTTTCTATTATGAGAGGAGCAAACAAACTCATCAAACCTTCATCTTTTTTGTACGAAATAATCATCTCTTTTGCAAACACATTAACAAAAGCCATAAAAAGATAATATCACCTGTATAAAATAGTAAGTATTTTATCTCCCCTACTTATGCTTTTCAAGTCTTTCAAACATGATTATTTAAAAAACTTAGAGGAGGATATAATAGTGCATAATTTGTCTTAAAAGTAAATTTCTATTTGTTCGGGCAATGCTTAAACGACTAAAATCCTACCTGTTTAGGTCTAACTCAAATGGTCTCTCCCTCATCCACTCCACCTTACCTCAGGCTATCCAGTACTTACCCCAATACATACCTTAATGTATTTTTTTGAGTTCTAAGAAGTCATGCACCACCTATTATCGCATGCACACCTTGCATATATAAATTATTTATGCAAAGCATAAGCACCAACCTATTCACTAATAACACAACGAGCACTCCAAATCAATTACTAGAATCAACCTCTCCATTGATGATATTCATTTTTCTCCTCTAACCACAAGGTCACTCTCTATTATTTTTTATATACTATGACGTATCTACAACACCATTTTTCACACTCCACGAGGTAAGCTAACCTAATCAAGGTATATAAATACCTCTGATCACCAGGTAAAACATTCAAGCCAAGCTAGACGAGTTTAGGCCATTCAAGCTCATTCTATAATCACACATTTTCTACGATCTTCACTATATTTTTCTTTCAATTATATTATATTTTTCTTATACATTTACTAACTTAAGGATTAGAGAGTTTCATATTTCAAAAACGAATGTTGTTATAGAAACAACCAAGCCCATATATAAAGCTTACATCCTAGCCTATATACTTCAGCCCAAGACGCAACCATTGAAAGCTCAATTCAATCCTTAAGTTTTCACAACTTCATCAATAGAAAATTAATGAAATGTGAAATTTAACTTTATAAAATTTAAATCATTTTAGTATATTTTTTGGGTAAATTAAATATTTAAGGATTTTTAGACGGTAAATTTGGTTGTATGGTAAAATTTCATCTCCAAGTATTATTATTTTTTTTTACATTTTTTTAAATGCATATAAAATATTTTTTTATTTCTCTCTCACAAATCATTAATGATAATTTAGTTTTTTTCTCTCTCTAAACTAATATTTAATTCTTTAATTTATTGACATACCAAACATCCTTAAAAAATCAAATTTATACCATTAAAAATTACTCTTATTTTAATATTATACAAAATGTCACCTAAAGAGTTAATGATTTTTTTTTCTTTTTGCTTCTTTTATTTATTTTTGAATTGCTCTCTCTCTCTCTCTCTCTCTCTATATATATATATATATATATATATAAAGTATTAATGTCCGTATGGCATAACTATTTTAAGGATTGTACTAGCAATGTGTTGATTGTTTTATGAAGTATATATTTTTTGTTATGAAATATGCCTACCATATGTCGTGATGTGTACGATGTCGAATGACAAGTCTTCGTCCTGGATTGATGTGGTTTTGGATGTGTTTGAATTAATCATGAAATTATGATATGAAGGGTTGAAGATTCACCACCTAGTATTATGATCACCATAAAATATACTAGTTTACAAGAGTCTAGGTAAGGGGACTAATTATGCATGAAGAAGACGCATCATTCTCAGTGCACCTTACCTTCAGAAAATTGCATTATTAAGGTTCAAGAAAGGTAATCCTCAGTAAGGAGGTCCATATCTCTATGAGCTCAAGACAGACCCTCCTTAGTAAGGAGATTTTTACCTTATGGGACTAAAACCTAACCATTCTAAAACTTAAATTTTAATGATGTATTTATTTTTATTTTGTATTTTTAATACTTGGGGATATACTTTAAAGTATAATTTTATACCTCCAAATATTGAAGTTTACAATTAGTTCCTAACATTTTATTTTTGTTAATTCATGAATTTAATTTAATACTGGGAATCTACATTACATTGTAAGACTTATACCCCAAATATTAATTTAAAAAATTAATTTTTTATGGTGTTTTTGAAATTTTGTTCAAATCCTAATGGATAATTACAAACTTGATATGATATACATTAATTGATTTTTGCATTTGTTTTTCTCAAACTATGATAAAAATGCATTTTTATTATTTTATAAAAGATGCATGGGAAATTTTAGAATTTGGACATATGCGCACAAAGAAAAATATATTTTTGCATTTTTAAATAAGGAATTTTGGATTTTGTTTTTTATTTTTCTAAACTTTTTAAAAAAGTAGGTATATTTAATACCTAGTCAGTATTTTATATTGTAAGTTTACAATTTCAAATATTAAATGAAATTGCTGAAAAACACGCGAGGTACCCATAAATCATTTTAAAATGGTCCCTGAATTTTTTCATAATTTTGAGAAATTATTTGGGGTTTGTTTGGCAAAACAAGAAGAAAATTATCAAAGAAAAGTGTCAAAAGTTCGTTAAGGTGTGTTTGCCAAACACGTCCTAAGGATCAAAAATGCATTTTTTTCCTTAGTAAAATTTTGCACAACCAAACACTGCCTTAGGTATGTAATGGACTCCACCTAGACACATGAGCTGGGCTTCCTGGTTTAAGCCGAAAAGCAAAAAAAAAAAAAAAGGACCCATACTAAAAAACAAAAGAAAGAAGATTAAAGGAGATCTTTGTTTGAATCCCATTTAAGAACACAAATAACAATAGATGAACCCAGAAAACCAAATCTAATTTAAGAACTAGATTACACCGAATTGAAAGCATAAAGAGATGAAACATGGCATATTGAAACATAATGATGCATTAGATAAGAAAAACAAACCAAAAATGGCTTGAAATCAAACCCGACAACCAAAAACACAACCCAGACATTCAAACTTTCAAGGATTGATTGATCTAAAATAAGCATTTAATGAACAAGAAAATGGCAGAGAAAAATTAGCGAAGATGCTGAAGACAACCATGTAATTGCATGATTCGATAGTTTGATGGATATGTAAAGGCATGTTCTAATGTGCTCCATACACTAGTATATGTTGGACAATCAACCATAAGGTGGAGAACGTCTATGGACATAGAAGAGAGGAGAGCATTAAGGATGAGTTGATCCTACTATTGTTTCCATGTAAAAAAAGCTCGGGAAAAACTAGAACTGTTGGCAGTTGCAATGGCAGAAAGATCATTGTGCGGAGAAAGGCATACCGTCGAACCATCGATAAAGGAGGAGACACCTTGACCAATAAGATATGGCTTCATCTGCATGCGCCAAAACATATAATTTGTGTTGGTAAGCATAACGTTGATGACTTGCTATGTGTTAGAAAGAGGGATGATGATTGTTTTTGCAGCAAAAATTGTGGCAGCAGTCATAGTTGCATTGTGTGTAAAGTCAAGCACATCGGCAGGAACAGGTGCTACCAGGGAAGAAGTAGGAGAGGAAGAGTTGTCATTGTTTATGGCTATAACAGTAGCAGAAGGATCCATAAGTGACGCTAGAGAAATCAGAGAGTTGCAGCTGGAAAGAAACTGTAGCATATTCTGTAGTAGAGTTGTTTTTTTTTTTTGGTAAGAGGTCTATTGACAAGATTGTTTTATTTTCTTGCAAGAGTGTAGTATGCTGCTAGAGATGGCTACTTATGCCACTTGAGGAAGATGTTATCCAGGGGAAGAAGATACAGCAGAGAAAGCAGGAGTATAGCATAAAAAACTGCACCAAAATACTGCAGAAGATGGAGGCATCAGTCAAGGAAAGAGGGAGGAAGCCTTGAATCTGTTTTAGATGTTTCAAGCTTTGATACCAAGTTAGAACAAAGTTTATGATCAATTAGAAAGCTTATGCAATGCAGTAGCCATCTCTAATATTTATATGATTAAGCCAACATATAGTAGTTACTCTGTAGCGTACTATGCAAGATAACTCTATACAAGGAAATTACAATATTTTCTATATTACAACACATTCCAATAAAGCTTTGGCCGAGATACATGAATCAAGCTAAAAAAAATAGTTTGTGAGAAATCAAATTTTAAAGATAAGAACACTCAAACCCAGAAAAAAAAACCCTTAGAAATGCCCAAAAATATCTAAACCTAGAAACAAGCATAAAACTAGAAAAAGAGATTTAAACATTGAAACTATAGCTTAGACACGCTGCATAACTTACTTGAAACATTAGAAACGACAAGAAAATTCTAAAATAACAATCAAACTCTATTATTTATAGCAAGTCAAAAATGCATTCTCTAAGGCATAAACACTGTTTGATTGAAAGATTTGTAATTTATGATAACCTAGCCTTGATGAGTTAATCAAACCTTGAAAAAAAGATATGATTTTTAGCGAATTTTTGCTTAAACCTTGAACAATTTTAGATTGTCTAATAGGATCTTAAGACTTTTTTTAAAAAATTAAATTATTGATTTCGCTATATTTATGTGTTTTGAGAAACCTAATAAGTTGGTGGTAATATCATCATACAGAGAAGTAAGAAACAAGGTGTTGTTGCTCGAGTAAGTGTAAAAGTTGAATTTAAAGATACACTCTTGAACTTTTTTTGAAGCACTTTGAATAAGATTTCTATTACGAGATTTGAGTTTTCCATCAAGACAACCAATTCAATTATTTGGTGATAATAAAACAATATGTGATATTTATGTACTGAAATTTATGGTTTTTTGGATGAAAATTTAAAGTTAATTTTATAATTATTAGATTTATGACTTAGTTTTTATATAGTTATTTTTCTAAATTGACCTGATTAGTATTATATATATTTGAACTTCTTCATTCCTGTGATGAAAAATATTAAAGAAAATATATTTTTTTAATAAAAACAAACAGAGATTATTTTCAAAATTTTCTAAATATATCAAAAATAGTGTATTGAATAAACACACGATCTGATATGGTAGCATATCTATTAAAACAAACAATATAAAAAAAGAAAAAGAAAAAAAAAGAAAAACTCATGATTCACGATTAGTACTTGATACGGAAAGAAATCGTTACAAGTGAAGTCAAGGTTTATTTTCATCCATTCATTATTAAAAATTAAGTCTACCAACATCATTATTAAAAATTAAGTCTACCTATATGACAGTTATTTACAGGTGGCATAATCTCAACGGAGCAACCGAGGCAATCGACGTACCTTTCTCCCACTTCCAAAATAAGTTTAGCCAAGTGTGAAAACTCCACTTGGCGGTGCCGGACAACCATTGAGGGACAAATGTCATGATCGGGCGTGCCATGTCAGCTGACCACGAAAACTCTCTCCTCTTGATCAAATCCCAAGGCACAAAAAGCAACAAAAAAGAAAGGGAATGGTGGGGAAAAAGATAGAACACGCTTTTTCATGAAATCAAAGATGGGCAAAAGCAGAGTTTCCTCCTCTGGTGAATGGGAAAGGAATGTTTGTCCATCAAATCTTGAGTGTGTGTTTGGAGTTTACTTTTCAACTTTGGGTTTTATAAGACGACAAATTATGTGTAAATAATTGAATTCTTTGCTTGGAAAGATTTCTTATGCTTCTCTGTGAAAGGGACTGAATTCTAATTCGGATCCATAAAGAAGAAGCATGCAACAATAGTCTCTGGGACAGCACCTAAATCTCCACTTATGATAACGACTCTCTCAGCGGAGTGAGAAATTAATCAATCCAACTTCGAAGAAAAAGCACCCATCTATAGGGCTGCGCATCATTTTTATCTCGTTTTTTTTAAAGAACAACAAGGGATAAAATGAACTCTTTTTTTTATTATTTTTTAATATTAGTATTCGGGTTAACTTGTGTGTATCTCGACTAATCTCACGAGTTCTAATGTTGACGACCATGTAAGTCTTCCATAACTCTAAAAGACTTCACATATATGCATCACCATCACATACATTGCTGCATATCTCTGGAAAATACATTCATATTTCGTCATTCTCATATAAAAAAAAAACTAAGGGTTTATCATTCTGGGATAGAATATCTCATAACAGTACTACTATATGTGTAAGAGAGTACGTAGATCTATACGTCTCTTTTTGGGTATCTTAATTAGCCATAATAACTTCCATCAAAATATATAGTGCTTTAAAGGCATGATCCAAGCGATCAATCAGTGATTTTTTTGCCTTCATGAATCATGAAAAATGACATGTATACATGAAGATTGAACCAACTTCAAGCAAACATCAAGTTTTTCCTTGTGTTTCCTTTTTGTTTCGTTATGTAACGTTAGCCACTTTCTAACTTGCTGGGAATCATCTTCATTTTGGTTATTAAGTATACATGATTTGATATAATTTCATATCTTTGTAGTCATATATAAACAAATTAATTCGTTGGAGCTACATCAATCTAGCATCTGCAAATATCATCTTGATTGCAAATTCTCACATTATATGAAAGACTTTTCGTAGATTTAACAGTTTTACTGACGGAAATTTCTGTTAGTATTTAGAGTGTGTTTGGTATTACTGTTGTTGTTGTGATTGTGGTTTTAAAAAAGTTGTTTTATAAAAAGTACTTTTAGTTAAGGTTGATTTGAAAAAATATATGTTTGGTTAAAACTGTGGTTGAAATTGAGGTTGAACAAAAAGTAGTTTAATGTGTTTGGTTAAAAAAATGCTTTTCAAATTGAGGTTATAAAATAATTAAAAAATATTTTTAATTTAAATATTGTAGATTTAACTACTATTATTACATCATGAAATAAATAATATTGGTTAAAACTGCATTTTTTGTTACATCATCAAGCGATCTCCTTCTAATTTTTTGAATAAAACACAATTAAAATAAAAATATAACCTGAATTTTTTTAACTGGGTCGGACCCGGCAAGAATATAATTGGAATTGCGATCAAATTTCACAAATGCTACGTCATCATGCGATATCCTTCTAATTTATATAGTGTTATTAAATAATATTAAATACTAGTTTTTAGAGTAAAACTTAATTTTTTTAAAAATA
>Ga0325404_1002290_pt1 | contig 20497 bp, 13 predicted proteins | sample PopdelMetagenome_18_FD_205664 | JGI IMG/M metagenome (GOLD analysis project Ga0325404, IMG submission 205664) | Populus deltoides microbial communities from Bellville, Georgia, United States - Xylem-Control-R1 | ecosystem: Host-associated > Plants > Phyllosphere > Stem > Wood/Secondary xylem... | reverse complement strand
TAGCTAACTTTAAGAGAAGTCATCAGTTGGAATATGTTTGTACTCATTCAAAGAATCTAATATCGGATGTGGCATTGTTAGACAAGTATTAGATAAATTAAAGTCGAACATGTTTGAGGTTTCAACATCAATATTTTGTGTTTTGGCAACAATTTATTTTAGATTATTTTATATGTTTGTTAGGAATAGCATAGCTATTTTAACTATTTTTAATGTAAAATAGTATTTAATTAACACCTATTTTGCTTTTAAAGAAAAACTGATGTCTTTTTTTTAAAAAAAAAACTATTTAATTTTTAAAACAAAACAAAACATCTCTCTCTTGCAAATTGTACAGTGACGTGACATTGATATCAACAGAAGTGTCGACGAAGTCACCATCGGAATAATTCCATCGATAAATCGATCGATAATATTTAATATATGATCTGGCGCTCGACCCTCCTCTCCCCCTCCCCCATTTCTACTTCTTTTTTGTAGAAACTTTTTGTGCAACAAAACAACCAACCCCCCTTCAATCTCAACATAACTCAACCTCCCACAACTTTTTCAGCCACCATAACACTTAGTTTCTTAGCATTTGTGTTCCGATTGAAATTTTTTTAAGGATTCTCCACCTTAAGTAAGCAAATCTATCTTTTTTAAATTTGAACATAATTTTAAAATGTTATTTTATTTTTTTTGCATATTTCTGTAGTATATATATTTTGTTTGGGTGTTTACTTGTTTTATTGTTTTTTTCTTAAACAAACTTGTTGTATGGATTTATAATTTGTACATGTTATGGTTTGTTTAAGATTTTGTAAAATTATATTTGTTTGTAAATTATTGAAATTTATGTCGAATTACTAACTTAGATGTTTTGTGATGAATAAATAATGACTTGTTTAATGGATTCCTTTCATTTCCGAGTTGTAATTTCCTTAAATATGTACAAAATTGCATCTACGTAGATAATTGATAATGAATTAAAACAAGTATTAAAATAGATTGAATAATCTTAAGATAAACCAATATTTTTGTAAATTTATTTAGTTAACGTAGTTAATTAATACATGTTGCCATCATTGTTTTATATATGTTTGATAGAAGTGATGGATGATCGTTCATGGATGTATCAAAATTTACTCAAAGGATTGCGGAGGATGGATTACTATAATGAGGTTTAGGGTTTTATTAATTACATAATATCTAATCCAAGAAATATTAGTGGAGACAGTATTAGATGTCCATACAAGAGATGTAAAAATAAAAAATTTCTCGATTCAAATGTTGTAACAATGCATCTTCTACAAAAAGGGTTCATAGACCAATACTTGTGTTGGTATGCACACGGAGAACCATATGTTCCTTACGAGACCATGGTAGAAAGGATGGTTGGGTCAACTTTTAGTGTTAGTAATGTGTATGGAGTTGTATAATCCTTATAGGATTATATTTTTTTTATGGGAATGAGTTAGTGTCATGTCAGTCAATGTCCAATTGTAAATGAAGAACTTAATGCGGATGCGGCCATGTTTTTTTTTTTTTTTAATCTTTTGAAAGATTCTGACGAACCATTATGGGATGGTTGCACAAATCATGGTAAATTATCGGTCGTTGCACGGGTGTTAACTATCAAGTCAGATCATGAGTTGAGTAAGGTTAGTCATCTTTCTAGGATGCCATTAATCGAAGTTAATCATTAGCCAATCAAACATTCCATAGGCGGTTTATGGAATCACTATAACATGATAATATATCATTTGTAATGCATATTCAAATGATTCATAACAATTTGACATCCACTATAACGTAATAGTAGACCCTTTGTAATACATGTACAGACATTCCGTAATAGTTTAACATTCAGTAGACACAATAATAGATCATTTGTAATTCTCGAACAAACAATCTGTAACAGTTTAGCATTTAGTATAACACAATAGTAGATCCTTCGTATTACTTATCTAACCATTCATTACAGTCAATGTTCAATATAATACAACAATAGATCCCTCGTAACACTTATACAAAAATTCATAACAATTTAGCATTATGTCTGCATAATAATAGATCCTTCGCAATACTCATACAAACATTCGTGACAAATAACCTTCAGCATAATACAACGATAGATCCTTCGTAATACTTATACAAAAATTTGCAACAATTTAGCACTATGTATGCATAATAATAAATCCTTCACAATACTCATATAACCATTCGTAACCATTAACATTCAGTATAATGCAATGATAGATCCTTTGTAATACTTATACAACCATTCGTGATAATTAACATTCATTATAATACAATAATAAATCCTTTATAATGCTCATACACCATTCGTGATAGTTTAGCATTCCATAAAACACAACAATGGATCATTTGTAATAAATTCACTTCAAAAACTAATGTTATGTAAGAGGGGGGTGGAAATCACCTACCTACTCTTTCCATGGGATGTCCTTGTCCGGTCGCGGGTCGGATCCCGGTCGCATCACCTAACACATCAATGGTCACAAATCAGTTCATTTGCATTTCAGTAATCAAACAACTCATCACCATACAAATTTTAAGAACACACGTGTTCACATTCTAGCGTTTATATATTACAATCATACAATACAATCATTTAAATCATTGAACCAGTTCTGTTATGTAATTTGTCGCAGAACTTCGTCATCGAAATTGGTTCACTGGTGCTGTAGATTCGTCAGCGAACTGATTCGCTAGAATACAGAATTGTCAGTGAAATTGGTTTACTGGTGACACAAACATGTCAGCAAAGTGATTCGCTGGAACATAGGATTCGACATCGAAAACTGATTCGCTGCTGACACCACAATTCAGCAGCGAAAACTGATTCGCTGCTGACATCACAATTCAGAATGAAAACTGATTTGCTGCTAACAACACAATTCTGCAATGAAGACTGATTCTCTACTGACACCACAATTCAACAGCGAAAACTGATTCTCTATTGATACCACAATTCAGCAGTGAAAACTAATTCGTTGCTAACTCCACAATTTGACAGCGAAACTAATTTGCTGCTGACTCCACAATCAAGCATCGAGAACTAATTCGCTGAGAACAATGTACTTGGTGGAAATCATCAGCCTATCTTGGATACTGCTGACTCAGAAATCATTGATGAAAACCGAGTCGTTACCGACTCAGAAATCATCAATGCAACATAGTTTCCCAGTTGACGCTGAAATCGTCAGCGCATATGGTTTATGGTTGACGCATAAATTATTGACGAAATTGAGTCATCGCCGACTTAGAAATCATTAACGCAACCCTTGTCGCTACCGATTCAGAAATCAATAGCGGCGATGAAATTGTTTCTGGTTTCACTCCTTCCCTTTAGCCAAGCATTAGGCTTACACTAGGCTTCCCTCTACCAATTTTTCTCACCCTAGATGGGTCTAGAACCTCAACGAATCACACTTCATTAATTACTCATCACCAAACAACACAAATATCAACACATGTTCATTTAGCAACGTTTTCCCCAATTCATCCCTTCCAACATCACTTTAAGTCCTCAATGGTATTATCTAAAATTCATCAATACAATTTGTAGCAATTCAACTATACGTAAACAAGTCCCACATTTATGTTATTTCATACCAACTTATATAGGTTCATCATGTTAGATTTCATCAAAGTTCCTATTCTTGACCGAAGCATATATGCCTCTTTCATCCAATCTTTCACATGCATTTCATCAAGTTTAACACAATAGTATAGCGAGCAACATATCATACTCATACGTATAACCTTTTGCTTCCTAATTAAACAAGTTCATCCATTACACACACAAACTCAAGGCATCAACATGGAGTGAATTCAATTCTTATTTCCATATGCTTCTTAGGCTCAAATGATAGTACAATTATGTTCATAACACTTTTTACCATATTTTCACATAATTTCATCATTCATATATGCAGAAATGTTGTCATAAACACAAGCATAAGTTATGTTTTGGCTTCGCATAATTGAGCAACTCTAACAAGGATGATCTTAGCATTTTATCCTTTTAATCCATGTTCTGTCCAACCCTCACTTTGGTCAGCCATCTCTCTAAGTTTATGCATTCAAAATTGTTCATTTCCTTTGTTAAGTGTTCTGGAATTAAGTCCCCCTATTCAGCCCTGTTTTTGTCCCTCTTTCTAATCTAGATTTCCTCAACAGCTGATGTAAGAATCCTAGGCCATTTGCTTAGGGTTTTCTTCTTTCTTTTCACTCCCAAAGTCAAAAGAACAGTGGAGAAGTGTTCTAGTTCATACCTCACGGTTTTCAATAACTTTAGGAAGGGATTTGGTGGTCTGTTCATCTCTTTGTGTCCAACTTCTTCCTTCTCTCACCTGCTGTCCAACCAGCCCTCTAGGTTCTTCTTTCTCCTTTTTTCTCCTTGTCCAAATCGTGAGGTATCTTTTAGTCAAGAGATGAAATGGGTCTTACTTTATGTCTTTTTTTACAGGTTCTAAGTGTAGTTTCAAAGGTATCTCTTTCTTTTTCTGTCTGGTTTTCTCTTGTTCTTTTCTTCTGCAGCTTAACAGGCCTGTTACACCTTTCCTCCTTCCATGATTTCAGTCACTAACCTCACTCTCTAGGTCTTCTTTAGCTAACACATTTAATGGAGGGGGCATGCAGCTAGATTGGGTCCGGTTTTCTGTGGAGAAGGGGCAGAGGAGCAAAAGCATGCAGCTGGACACATACAGCTAGTCTGTAGGAAGAGGAAGGGTCACCCTTTCTCTCTCCTTGTATTTATAGCTTTTATAAGTGTGCCGGGGTGTTTGGGGGCTGTTCTACCTTATCACTATCCCTCATTAAGTTATTCGAGAAACCAGTTTTCCCCCTTCTGAAGGCCTTTTAAGAGGAAACCAGTTTGGTCCCTTTAATTTTGTTTAGTGTTGGTTGGCCTTTTATTCAAGTTCCCGTTGGGATTTACATTTTTTTTCCTCCAAAGTTGGCCAGTTTTTCACCCCTTAATTCTTCCTAGTATGGCTCAACCAAAGACAAGATTTGTTAGGTTTTACAAAACGCATGGATTCGTCAGCGCACCCAATCGTCATTGACTCGAAAATCAGCATCGAAAACTATGTCGCTGCCGATTCGGAAATCGGCAACAAAAAAAGGTGTCGCTGCCGACTTAGAGATTAGTAATGAAAATTGTGTTGCTGCCGATTAAAAAATCTGCAGCGAAAATTGTGTTGCTGCTGATCCAGAAATCAGCAGGGAAAACTGTGTCATTGCTGATACAGAAATCAACAGCAACGGTGAAGTCGTTTCTAGCTTTATTTTTTTTGTTAAGTGTTTACAGGTAAGGTCGAAATCATATCCTAGTCTGGAGTTTTGGACCCAAATATGAGACGATTGCTAACTATCCAGATAGACTAATAGAAGCCTTTGTAGAGAAGAGTAATAGCCTGGCACTAAAAGTTATCTCTGACTGATTTGAGCCATTCCTGTAGATTATGATTTGAGCTCCTGGGCAGACAACCTAAACATCCAAACCAATGCATGAATCTACCCCAAAAATTCCACGTAATAATACACTGATAAAAAGGGTGATTTATAGTCCAAATCTCCTTACAATAAAATAAAAAGGACAAAGAGCATCTTCATAGTTAATAATCTCCCTCTCAGCTAAAAACCCTTTGTGCTGAGACTCCATTAAGCGGGAACCATATGAACACGTCGATTGATAAAGGGGCAAAACCTTTCCAAAGCAAAATGGAAAAGGAAGGATCCCCTGAAGCAGAGAGGCTATCTAGCAATTAGCATCCTAAAAAAACTGAGTAAGTGTCGAAATTATGAAATATTTATACCTTTATGTCTTCACCTTTAGAGAAGACTAGACCACACTCCACCTCTACAAATAAGCTTTCCCACATACAAAGCTCACGTGACCGAAGACTTCTCTTCCAAGACAGGTTGACTGAATTATCAGCCAGGTAATACACATCGGCTTATTGATTGCTGCAGAGAGAGATTATATTGTCTAAGAAATAAGATCTGAAGAGGGGTTGCAGTACCTAGCCAAGAATTGGTCCAAATGTTGTTGTCATCACCCACCTTGAGCCCAATGTTAGACTTGAGAGGAATGATTATGCTTTCATTTGTGAAGATAGTCGACACCATGTCACGCCAAGTTTGGGAAAGAGAACCGACAAACACAGAAAGTCCATTTGCAAAATTTGGCTGATATTTTCGAAGGATAAAGTCTTGCCAGCCTCCTACCACTCATTTGTCTAGACTTTAGAACCATTTAAAGAGCAAAGCCAAGTTTTTATGGTGCAAAGATCGCAAGTCAAGACCATCAAAAGATTTACACTTGATGATCTTATGCCAAGCCACCTTGCAAATAGCATGACAGTTTGAAATACCATTCCACAAAAAAAAAGTGATTGATATAAGATATGGCATTGATAATACCCTTTGACATAGGAAAAAGAAAAATAGACATATAATATAGAGGTAAAAAACTTAAAACATATCCTCCCAACCATGTTAGAATCTTCCTTTTCCAAGTACTCAACTTAGCTTTGATAGAAGACAACACTGGTTTCCAAGTAGAAAGCCTACTCGGATTGCCCACCAAGAGGCAACCCAGTCTACCTTAGAGTTTTCAAGGAGCAGTTGACAATGATCCGACGGTCCCCTCGAATAACAGCAGAGAGTTAAAGTCTGGAACTAAAGATGAAAATCTAGAGTGGCAAAAGCCTTGTCAATGCGGCTCATGTATCCACCCCTGTACCAAGCGAAACGATTGCCATGTGGATTGAATTCTATCAATTCACAGTCAGATAAGAAGCTGTGAAAAGATGCTGAACCTGAATGATTGAGGTAACCACTACTTCTCTCATAAGAGTAAAGGGTTTCGTTGAAGTCACCTAACACCACCATTGACAATTCAAAAGCAAACTTAAGAATAGTAATGTCTTCCCATAATTTAGCACGTTCTTACACATAAGATGCTACATAGACACCAACTACCATACAGGAAGACTAAACATTTGTGCCGCATGAATAAATCCACTGCCCCCTAAATTCAATGCTATCCACCTCAAAGATAGAACTATCCCACATCACAATTATTCCTCCTGATTTGCCTACAGGGAAGCCTATTTAACATTTACAACATTTCATAGATTTCTGATGAAAGAGTCAGAACAATTCCCACATTACAATTTATTAGCCTATTCTGGATGGAATTGTGTTTATTAGACATATCTAAACCACAACTGTTCCAAGCTAAGATATTAATAGAGAATAACTAAAAACCAAAACGAGGCATGCTGAGCAAAACGGATCACTTACAGTTGGTTGATCGATGTCCATTCATCCACTTCTCTGTCAATATTGCTCCAGATTCCATCTTCATACGCTGTGAGATCCCGAGGATTCCCCAGACCCAGTGTAACTGCATCTTGTATCATTTCCTGAAACTCTTTTTCTTTATCAAAACCGTCAGCTTGATTATTATTGCAAGTTATCTGATACCGAACATTCCCTTGCTGGATTCCCAAACTGAGGGAGTCTACGGAACACTTTATTTGGTTGTATTAGCTACCCTGCCACTTGCTGTCAACATTTTCAGTTTCCTTGTTTTGCTTCTAGCAGCGTTGTTTTTCCTTTTCGCATCTAAAGAACCCTGCTGACTGCACTGAGTATTCAACGAGGCTGGTAAACAAACCTCTGTACCCCTAACCTCTTCTTCCGTGGAGGCATGGTTAGGATTCCTTTCTTCTCTTTCATCTGCGGCTGACCTAGTAACAGGGGATAAGCTGGTGTCTTTCAGAGATGTATCCTTTTGATGATCGGATATATTTGTTACAGGTAACTCAAGATCTTCAGCTGATATGCCATCACATCAGAAGCCAAAACACATCCATCTTTCTTCACTTTCTTCCTCTTATTGTAGGAATATTTGGGCACAAGTCGCTTGTTGTAAAGCTGGTCTGAGTTCTTGGGTCTCATTGGCTTAGAAGAAGGCTTGTTTCTTGGGCTGAAGAGATGTTAAGGCCTGTAGCACATGACCTCACGGGCTTATTAACAAGACTTGTTTCTTGGGTTGAAGAGGTGTTATGACCTGTAACATGTTTTTTGGTAAGGCCCACTTCAATAATTGAATCATCTGAACTGTTGTCTCTATCCCTTGCCTCTTGTGTGTTTGCCATAAATTTATCATAGCATGACAGAACAAAGGACGGCTACTATGGGGCAATGGACATTTGCTTATCTTTCGTCTGCAAACTGTGCGTGTACTTTCCCTTAATTTCGGGAAACAAGCAAAAGGATTTGAAAGCTGTGTCAGTGTGATCCGGGCAGCTCATTTGTCCAGCGTGGCCTAGACAGAGGAGAGAAGAGTCACTCTCCATACCCACCTCCTTATGCTCTGCAAAAACTGTATCTGTTGTACAACTACCACCTTGTACCCTTCTGAATTTTTATTCTCACTGCAGGACTCCTCATCTGAGACGCGAGTACCGGATGCATCCATTGAGTGCTTGATTGTAGTAAACAGGGGACTAAAATCTGGATTCAATTTGTTGTCTAAGATTTCATATTCGTCGCCGTCAAGAATCAGCGATATCTGTTCGCTTAAGGTCACAAAAGAAGTCGTGTTTAGTAACACCTTTACTCAGTCGCCGTCAAGAATCAGCGATATCTGTTCGCTTAAGGTCACAAAAGAAGTCGTGTTTAGTAACACCTTTACTCATAAGCGAACCTTGACTAACACTGGTAATGTCGTATCCTACCATCTTCCCTGCGCCCATAACAATTGTCTCAATACATTTGCGGTTCCAACCTACCAACGGTAGTCCCAGAATGGACACCCAAACAAATCTGATCTATGGCTTTAACCTTCTGTTCCCACGGTTTGAAACGAATTAAGGAGTTTTTCATAACAGAGCAAACATCTTTCAGTTCTTTCTCCATAGACTCCTTGTCCGTGAAAGTGATAGTTGCTTGGCTTGAACCCAAGAAATGAAAGCCAACTGCCTGTTTAACATATTTCAAAACCATAGTTTATCTTTGTGGCTATATATCCATCTAAACTTCTCAAAAGCCATTCCTTATCATCAGGGATAGTCTCATACTCCACTGTCTTTCTTAATGGCTTTGCGACAGAGAGAACTTCAACAAATGTTTCAGTGTCCCTCAAGGTTAACTTGGGCATAGGTTTAGGGTCAGGTTTGGTTGTGTGGTTTGGCATTTTTTTTTTGGATCTTGAAGAGGTTGAAATCTGACTGGATTTGCATGAAGTTTGAACGAATCAAACCATACAAGGTTCATGCTATTGCAAATGTTTGTTTCTTTTAAAGGGGAGAGGAAAGAAACAAAACCAAATCGTCTTCCTCTTGATGTCTTTTCTTGGAAACAAAGAGACCAGTGACGAAACTAATCTTTGAAAAAGTCTTTTTGAGGTCATTGTAGCCTGTATATCCAAGATGGGAGTCGTTCAAAGTAGAACTTTGAGAATTCAAAGGACAGGGGAGGTGTGTTAGAAAAGTGTTTGTTGTTCAGGGTGTTGTATGTGGGCTAAAAAACTGGTTTTTGAAAGCTCGGTTTAACAGGGGAGTGAGGAGAATGTTGTGGATGTTTAAAAAGGTGAGGGTGCATGGTGATTTATGTATGAGGTTAGGGGCGAAGTTAGGATTATTAATATAATAAGATATAATATTTGTTTTAATTTATTGTACATGAGTTGTTAAAAAAAAATTGCATGATGTTGTTTTATTCACATAACTTACTACAAATATATAATGATCTTTATATAAGATAAAAGATATGAAACAATACCAAATTGAGTCAAAGCAATGAAGTTAATTTCATCTTCATAATATATTCATCATTTTAATATTGTTGGTCTTTATACCTATCAAATATAAATATACAAAGTATATAAGAAACATTAGTTAAAGATTTCATCTTCATAATATATTCATCATTTTAATATTGTTGGTCTTTATACCTATCAAATATAAATATACAAAATATATAAGAAACATTAGTTAAAGCAAAACATTATTTATGTTTGATAAACTTTGAAATAAAGTAAAAAAGAATAAAGAATGATTCTTACATATTTATTTTAATTATGCTCGTCGTTCTTTCATAGAACAGAAATCATCGATTATCATATCAATTGTGAATCTTTCAGCAATTTCTTTTTCTATATAGACAATCAAATAATTTGCAAGAAAATCATCCTTCATCCGATTGCAAAGTCTTGTTTTAACAATCTTCATCGCTGAAAAAGCTCGTTCAATAGTTGCTGTCGAAACAGGAAGAGTCAAAATAAACCGAATCAACTTGTCAACTAGTGGATAAAGTATTGATTTTTCTGTTTTAACCAATCCTTGACATAAATCAACAATCGATGACATGTTCTTTAACTTTGGATGATTTGGTACATCATGCTCATAATGTTGCAACTGAAGTCTCAAATGAATTTTTTCTTGGTCAGAAAAATCTTCATGATAGATTTTGTCAACAAGTAAGCATATATCTTAAACATTGAATAATTTATAGCTATTTCTAGGATCTAAAGTTGTGCTCAACTTAAGAAGCTCGATCGCCTGCTCATTGAATCTATTATTTAGCTCTTGCAATTATTGATTAATAATAGCTGTAAATATATCAACTCGGTAGTGATGTTCAACTATTACTGTTTTTTTTTACGGCGAGATCATCCCACACTAAAAGAACAAGCATCCATATCAGGAACTTCAATGTCTTGATGCTTACAAAATGATGTCACTTCTTCTAAAAGAGTTTCCCAACCATCTTCTCTTAACTTCTGAATTAAAGTCTTTGTGGTAGTCACCAAATGCATAACATTTAAAATGTCTTGAGATTTTTGTTGCGGGGCTTGGCAAAGCTTATCAATAATTCCTATAATATTCTTCAATATATGTAAGATGAACAAAAAATCAAATGACATTAGCAACTTAAATGAAAAAGTCGCATCACCACGTTGAGAATAAGTAGATCCATCTAAAGCAAAGTTTTCAAGAACCAAGCAAGTTACCCCATATATTTTTATCAAACTGCAAATTGATTTGAAGTGCGAACTCCATCTGCTATCTTCAGGTCGTTACAAACCACCTACTTGATTACCTCTTTTACCCATTTTAATCTCACCAATATCAGCTAAATGTTCAATTGTAGCTGCTTGAAAAGCCCATTATTCATCATTACGCTTACAAGAAGCACTAACAATGTTAATAATAAAAATCAAATTCTAAAAGAAAGTATGAGCATAAGATATTTCTCTAGCTGCAACAATAAGAGCTAATTGTAATTGATGAGCTAAGCAATATACATAATATGCATAAAGGCAATCATTAATGAATAAAGCTTGCAAACCATTCCACTCTTCACGCATATTACTAGCACCATCATACCCTTGTCCTCTAATATTTTAAACATCAAGATTGTGATGAGATAAAACAAAGGAAAAATCTCTTCCTCAAGAGTTGAAGCAGTTGTATCTTTGACATGAATTATATCCAAAAATCGTTCTCGTATAAATCCACTTCTATCAACAAACCTAATAACAAGGGTCATTTGCTCTCTTCCAGATTCATCTCAAGTTTCATCAACAATTAAACAAAATCTTGCATCACCAATCTCATGACGAATTGAAGACTGTACATTTCTAGCAAAGACATGCAAAATTTCCTTTTGAATTTGATGTGAGGTGTATTTAGCATTTTGTGGAGCATTACCCAAAACAAGAGCACCTACTTGTTCATTGTATGATGTTAAAAGTTCTATCATTTCAAGAAAATTACCTCGGTTTTTTTATTCTGGACATTCATCATGCCTTCTAAAAGCACATGTTCAAAATGTGAGCCAATGAACAATATCTATTGAAGCTTTAATACGCAATCGATTATTTAGAATTTCTTGAGTAGTTTGCCTCTTAACTACCTTCTCAATATGACATGAGTGATTTTTCAAAATTTTCAAGCACCTGGTAGCAAATCTACGAGCTGAATTTGGACCTTTTCCCATATGAGTAAAAAAAGCACACCGTTCCCCATCATTAACTTTCTTTCAACAATTAAATCCTTTAACAGTAAATATGTCTCATCCTGGCTTTCCAGATGATTTACTTGGAAATAAATAGCAAGGGAAACAAAATGCAATATTTTTCTCCGAATATTCAAGCCACGAATAACTTTTAAACCAATGAGACATCAAAGGTTGATATGGCTCCAAATTAATGTATGCCCTTCGAATTTCATCTTGTTGATTAATCGAGTATTCCCAAATTTGAGAACGATTGCTTGGATCTCTAATTAAATGAACAATGTCGATTCTAATAAGAGGCTGCTCACTAATCAATGCAGATTCATGGTTCAACTTAAAAAATCAAAACATATATCATTACAAAAAAATTGATAATTTTGGTGGCTTTGCTAAAAACAAAACATAAAAAAATCCAAGTATAATCAAAATAAACCAATAAAATATATCTAATTAATTAGAAAAAAATAACTATAACAAGAATTCAAAAAATAATTCGTAGAACTAGCAAATCTAAGGAAATAAAAGAGCAAAAATAGTAGAATTATATAAAAACCTCATCAAATTCTTAATAAACATCTCAAAACAAAACAAAAATATATTTAAAATTTGAGTTATCGATGTCCAATTACCTTGTTTTGTTTGATGAAAGATGAATTAATTGGTGGCGTGCTTCAATCTTTCCACAGGGAAATTCCTCTTGCGATTTGTATCTTTATTTTTGTATTTGACCGGCTGCAGAAATTTATATTAGGGATAAGGGAGATAAGATAGCAAAGTACATTGATAAGTTTATATTTTTTTTCTTTCCTCGTAGGTATCAAGAGTAAAGTAAAAAAATAGCAAATATATTTACTGTAAGAAGGCTCACCTTTTTAAAATAAAAAATATTACACCTCTCCACACTTAATTATCAAGAAATAAAAAAATTGAAATGTCTCGAGGTTGATAATAGTGTTTGCAGGTGTTTGAGAGGTGAGATTGGGGAAGGTAGGTTTGATCGAGAATCTTGCAAGGGGCTTGGTTGGGAGAAGGGGAGGGTTTTTTATTGAGAGCATTTTTTTATGTTCTTTTTATTTTAGTTTGGTTTTTGGGGGAAAAAGAGTTCTAGAAGAGTTGTTTATATTAAATTTTTCTACCCAAATCGATATAATTACATTTTTCATTCTAAAAATATCGTTGAGATTTACAAGAATATAATTTTGGTTTTTATTAAAAAAATAAAATCTTTATTTTAAAAAAAAAATTATGATTGATTAAGTTTGAATTTTTTATTTTTAAAAAATATTTTTGAGCAATTTTGAAAAATTTCTATTATATTCTTATATAACTAATGAAAAATATAATTTTATCATTTTGGATAGAAAAAATAATAAAAGAACATATTGAAGAATTGGATATTATACAAGGATATAATAAATAAAATTAGAAACGTAAGCACGTACCGAAGACTTATATAAAAATAAATTGAAATATTTACCCAGTATTTTACGAACAAAATGCCTCCATGGAAACTCATGTGCTTATAACAAAACGATTTCCAAATAGGTGGCATATATCCTAAAGCTAGCCTCAATTGATAAATTTATGTGTTTTGTACATTAACCATTAACGTCCCTCATTGCCCTCCCTTCAACAGAAATAAAACTAAAATAGAAGAGAACTTTGAATGGGTCCTTCCTGTGAAACAGATCAGCAGGGAAGACACAGTAGCTTCTTGAAAGAGGAAAGGGGTGTGAGACAATCCCCTTCTAAATTTTGCTTCCTTTCTATTGTTAAAAAGTATCATGAAATTAAATCTAAGTAGATAAATATCAAAGACTTCTTTAACCACAGAGCTAGAAGTTGATTCCAGCAGCAAATCGCCTAACAGCTGAGCTTGATTTTCGGTTGAGAGGTGCATATATTATAGTTTGTAGACAAGAAAGTCTGGAATTTAGTTCTGATATGACATACGGAATGGGGAATAGCTAGGTTCTAAACATTTGCACTAGCTAGTAGCCGCAACATGCACTTCCCTGGTTTCAAATATTTATGTCTCATTGAATTGAACCCTCTATTAGCACCTAATGAATTTGGAAGTTAGAAGCAAAACTGTCATCTATTCACCCACCTAGCTAGTGCACCATCATCAAAATTAATGTTATAGTCAATTAATTAATACCGTGCTTAATTTCCGGCCTTGATGATGATACATAAAATCATGAAAAGAAACTATGTGGAGATTCCAAGGTTGCCCATCACTTTTTCGTCAATGGACAACTCTGATTAATCTCCCTTTTAGTACCATTTTTCGTCCTTATTAATCTCTCTTGTATCTTCTTTAAGTTAGAACTACTGAACAATGGGTGGGGGGTAAGAGAATAGAGACATTCGACATCCAATGAACTAGATTTGTTTCAGTCAAGGAAACTATATGATTTCTTAGATGCTGGCTGCTAGACCTGAACCAAAGGAAGGATTCTGCACAATTACTATGATTTTCTCATTTCTTTGACACTTTATAAACAAGAAGAAAATCTCATTTTCTTATGCAGAAAGTGAACCCATCTTCAATTACATAAATTCCTTCCAAATGAAAGTTCAGACTCGTTCATCACCACTGCCTACCTTGTGTGCAGTTTACCAAAGCCCAGCCAGTCATCATTAACTTCCAATTAACACTTAAGAGCATGAAATGAGATTCCTTTCATTTGATTGGCAGAAAATGGCTCGTTATATTGACAATCTGAGCTCCAAATCTAGTTCTTGTGTATCTCTTGATTCAGAATTTTGACTGCTAGAGCCCATCGAGCTACTTCGGTGTTTCTTGCTGTGTTTTTGCGGCGTGTCCTATTAATGGAAACACGAGAGTGATTGATATCAAGACATTATCTATCACATTAAAATCCTAGTTTGAGAATCTTATTGTAGAAATTTACGAAGGATGAAAACAACACCTCAACTTGCAGAGGCAAAGGGTGTCTAGTTGCATTTGCTTGTGCATAATGTTGAGCCTCATAGATGTTATGCCCGGAGTTCCAACTGAGGTAAATAAATTGTAAACATATAGATTAATAAGAAACCTAGCTAGTGTAGTGTAGCTAAGGTTGAGCAAACTTCCAAGGAAAGACATGAAAATCTAGAACTTGTTCCAAATATATATATATATATATAAAAAAAAAACCTTGTTTGATCGAGAATTAAATTAAATAGCAGAGGTAATTAAGTACCTTGCCGCAGTTGGGGGTTGAAAATCACCACCATATCTGATATTCGTTCTATCATAATCACCCAGTCCCATCTGCAACACCAAGTAAAACTGATGGTATTATATAGAGACAAGACATATTGCAGAAAAGAACAGCAATATGCAAAACTATATAATTAGTTAAAGCTCCTGCTTCTTGCAACACTATCTGCTTCTTTAATAATGACCACATATGAGATGGTGTGGATTCTTACATCTTTCACAGGCAAGTAACTAGGGTTTGTGGATATGAATAACTAAACAAATTAAGCTTTCGATTTTTGTTTGTTTTTTTTTTAAAAAAAAAATTAAGCTTCCAAAGGAGTTAATAAGATCCCCTCGAAAAGCGCTTATACGACACGGGAATTCATTTTGAAATTGGAAGCTTGTCCTTTATAACTTAATTCGAATTGAGCAAGGCTTGGATAATGATGGAGAGGACTACTTTCTAAACGCTAATGCAAATGCAATTGGTTGCAACTAAACTTGTTCTATTTCTTTAAATTTTCCTCACCGGTAGTGCTAATCTAGCTAGCTATATCATCATTCAAGATGCACAGTTCATGTTAATATTGATACACATGATCACAAGATGAGAACACAAATATTTTTACTAGAATGAAATTTAGGGTTATCAATTCTATAAATAAATATTTAAAAAAAGAACAGAGAAGTAAGTTCCTATACCATGAAGTTGGGGTAGCCAAAGGAAGCCGAGGATGCTGCTGTTGGTGAATAGCCTGTTTGCACTCTTATATCCTCCTGCACATACAATATCAACAAACATACATATTTGAAGTCCACAAACTTCTACGAACTCTATAAAAACTGACCTTGATTATACTAAGCACGACACACAAAGGTAGAGGGAGGGAGGGAGTGTATAGACCTGCTGATTGAAAGTTGTAGGGTAAGGAGTTCTGTGAAGGGAGTGATGGTAATCAGAAGCCATTTGTCCATGTAATCTGATCTTTTCCAATTGAGCAACACCCAGGCCTCTCTGTGGTTGCTTAGGCTTGTCTGAGTTGCTCTTCTTGCCTTTCCTTGAAGAACCACCTCTTTCATTATTTCCCAAGTTAGGTTCTCCAAAATAACCGCTACCCATGATCTTCTCTTCTCTTCTTTTTTCTCTTTTCTTTCTCTTCTTAAGTTGTTGTCGGAGAAAGGTAACTCTCAATATATATCCCAAAGCTTTCTCTTACTAGAAAGAAAAAAACTTGGCGCAGGTAAACAAGTGCTGAGGAAATCGGAGATCTTCAAGACCCTTTTTAAGCTGTTTGATACCCCAGTAATAATTGCATCGCTGGATCAGATTTGTGTACAGATTTAATAGAAATATATACTCAGATTTTATGCTCTTTTTCTCCTCCATCACTTTTAGAACTCCCATATATTGTTTTTATATTACAAATTTTGGATGACCATTATACTTAATTATTTAATACTCCTATATATATATATATCCATTTAGATATCAGACTTTGTAGACTATGACTTGAAAGCAATTGTGTTTGATTTTACTTATAAAATTCTAACAAACTTTCATTAAGCATATGACTACATGCTACTTTACGCGCCACCAGAGAGCGTTCCTAATTAATGGGTTAATTGCTACGACAAAATTTCTATAATAATAATAATAATAATATACTATGATTTTCTTGTTTAATTAAGTTACAAAAGTACTCTAGATAAATTAATTAAACGATTAATCTCTCATAGAAATTGCATGCATTTTGTACTTGTTTAGCTTTTCGGATGCTGATTAAAATATTGCTCGACTTTTTCTCATGTTTTTTCAAATATATAAAACACACTCTCCAAAGGATAGGATGGTGAGGTTAGAATTGCATTTTATTTAGATGGTGGTGCTGATCAATTAAGTTATTGGGGGGCGGGGGCTTTTAGGTGGGGCTGTAGGTGTCGATGCATAGCTGACGAAACCCTAAAAGGCCCAGCTGTAAAAATTCTATAAGCAACTCATATTAATTAATCATAAAATAATCGTTTTAATTATGACTTTAAGAATATAGTGAGACCAAATCACCTTTAACCATTATAGATTCTAGAAATCTTGTTTGCAGCTTCTTAGGGATTTCTTTTAAGGATCAAAGGGGAACTAAATTTCTTGGCATTCTAACCCAAACTTGTTATCAATAGTCTTTTTTTTTTTAATATTTTTCGTGAGAACGCCTTCAATGCATATATAATGTACCATATGTTTCTAAAAGGAGTTCAAGATCCTCATATTTAATTAAAATTATTGAGAAATTAATGAGAATATGCTAAATAAATCTTTTATGTTTAGAAAGAGATCGTGATAATTTTGAAAAGTGTGTGTGTGTATCATTTTATGAAGTGGGTATGGTGGAACCAAATCTAATTTAGCTGTTTGACGCATGATTTGTGGGTCATATGTGTATGAGTTGTTGTGTGGTGGAAAGTGAGAATCCTCCAATTTTCTTATACAGACATGTGAACTCATGCAATTACCCAAGACCCCACCAATCCCTTCCAATGACATGTCAATTTTTCAAAAATATAAAAAATAAAAATCCATTCATATATAAATTATTGATTAATTAACTATGATTAGGAAAAGTTTAATTATCGATCTAATATCATATACCTAATGCTTAACCTCAAAAGTTGCTAAACCACACAAGTTATGTTTCTAAACCCGCTAATTCAATGCATACCATCGTCACCCATATCATTTTATTTTGTTGTAACCTTGACATTAATATTTCGACACTAAATTTGACAGCTGAACGCAGCACACCTAGAAATATATAAATTACGAATCTATTGTATTTAGTTCTTAATAATTTACACCTTAGAAAAAAAATAATTTTAATGCATTTAAAAAAAAATTAAAAATAATTGTTTCTACAATACTAAACAGACTCTAAATTAAACTCAATTATATTTTCTTTTTTTCTTTTTTCTTTTATAAACATGGTTTAATATTTGTGTAAGCCCAAAAGAAAAATGTTATTTTGTGTCTTAATATGATAAAACTAGATCGACTAAATTGAGCTCAATGATACAATATTAGTATGTGTCATACATATGCAGCAAGAGATTGGAAATTGAATTGATCATACCCTTTGAATCTAACAACATTCATGATTCAAAGTCAATATATTAAGGTATGACTATTTTACATTATACTATTTTATTTTGTTCGTAGTTATTAAATTCATGTCGTGTATCAAATGTTTGAAATACTTCTATATACGTTTGTCATGAATGCATGGGCATGCAGAAGTTTGATACAGGTGTAGCATTTCCTGATGGAATACCCATAATTTTTTTAAAACAAAAATTATTATGCATTGATACACATAATGTATTACCATTAGCATTTTTTCATCATAAGTCGTGCCGATTGGCTATTCCTAGAGTCAGTGGCGGAGCCAGAGTTTTTTCGATGAGGGGGTAAATTACTAATAAATACTATATGACTTTTCAATATGACTTTTCTTTGAACTTGATTGAGTTACATGACTTAAAGCTTTGAATGACTATTCATCCTCAAGGGATTTACGCTTGAAATACTTGTATAGTGACATGTTAATTTAATTAATGAACATGCTAATTTTTTATATATATAATTAGTGTCTACATAATAATTAACACAACTACACAATAATAAAATCAATTGAGTTACACAATAATTCTAAATCTTTCATATGAAATTCATAGCAAAATACACATCAATTCATCAAAACTCATTTCAATTCATATCTATATGTATATAATAAGTATGTTGATTAAATTATACTTAATCATTTCTAAACATTTAAATTATTTCTAGACACACACAAAAAAGTTATATGAACTCACTAAGTCAAATATGTGACACAAGTTTTAATACTATACTCTAGTTTTAAATAAGAAAAAATACCGAGACAGAAAAAGTGTAACTTATAGGATTTAAACAAACAAATTTGTGATATAAAATAACAATCACACTGTTACAATTAATTGATAATGAAGATGCTCAGAGTTAGGAGAGCGCATGGTCCAGACCATTTCATTGGCAATAACTTTCCACTTTCCGTGTATCAAACCCTCACACTATTATATTAATATCCTAATATAGAAAATATTTTAAAAAACATTAAGGGGGCAATTGCCCTCTTTTGTACCAACATGGCTCCGCCACTGCTAGAGCAACCTTTTTCCTGCATCAAAATTAAAATCATTCATAGTCGTTGTAAAAAGAAGAAGAGACACTAGTAAAATCTTTTATAGCAATCTATGCGATTATAGTGAATTAGGGAATGACTACTCTTATTATTATGAAGATTTAATCTATGTAATTTACACACTTACTCTCCAATGTATTGTTATTATTAGTTTTTTTTCTTTGTTCTTAAGAAGAGAATTTGTGCGAGAACTACAATTATGTATTTGGAACCATATGCCTCTAAATACTTTTTTTGTTGTTGTTGATGAAATCGAGAATATATATAAGGAAGTAAGTGTTAGAGAATAATATAAATCATAACTTTGGATCTCATCTAACAGTTTAAGTTTTTGGGTTGAGATGGTTACTTGATATGATATCAGAGCCTTGATGACCAAGTGGTCACGAGTTTGAAACTCACTATCCTAATTTATTTCATAAAAATTAAGCACAAGGTAATGTCAGTTTGTGCAAGTTTCAAGACCAAAGGGTTTTCACTTGAGGGGGTGTGTTAAAGAACTTCACCTAAAATTTTAAACTATTAGGTTAAGATAATTCTTTGATGGTAAGAACAAAGAGAACGAAGCTTTAGCTACTTAGGTTGTAGCCAAGGCCAATGTCTAGCAACATGGAAGAAAAAATAAGGAATATTTAGTCCTACTGTTGGAACAACAACCCAAAAAACTAAATAAAATCAGAAATTAAACGGACCAAGACGAGATGCATTTATTGTTTCTATACAGATTAGCACCTATATATACTAGAATGATACATTCAGATTTCTAATCGAACCTGCAGCAAAGTAGAACAAATATCATAAGATATCTTCCTAAATAGACTGCTTTTCCTCGAATACCAGATTGTTCCTGGTATTCCACATAGTCCAAACAATGTTAAACATAACCCCCCCCAAATAGATCTTTCAAACTTACATTGATTATTTTGCAAATGACCTTGCCATTGACATTGAAGGTCGTCGAGGGCATATGGCATTACTTTGTTCAAACCTCTCCAAGCAACAATTTTATTCC
>Ga0325404_1002289_pt1 | contig 20511 bp, 10 predicted proteins | sample PopdelMetagenome_18_FD_205664 | JGI IMG/M metagenome (GOLD analysis project Ga0325404, IMG submission 205664) | Populus deltoides microbial communities from Bellville, Georgia, United States - Xylem-Control-R1 | ecosystem: Host-associated > Plants > Phyllosphere > Stem > Wood/Secondary xylem... | reverse complement strand
TCTACTTTATGAAAATACATTTATTAAAGTGAGGTTCTAGATGAGATACAAGGCATCAATGGCTTTTAGTTTGGTGGGCAAAATCTTAAGACATCGTAAAAACATGACTGTATGGAGTTCATCTTTAACACTTGAATGTCTACATGTTCTCTAAAATGCAGATGAGAAAAGTGAGATTTGTTGGTGGGAGATGAAGACTTCCAAGTTTCTCCACCATGACCACATGAATTTTAATTGTTCAAGCTGCAATTTCAATAGTTGATAGTTTTAACAAATCTTATCTTCACCAATCAAGAAAAATCAAGATAGTAAACAAATAGTTGTCCGATTTGACCCAATGATTCACAAGTAAAGCATTCTTTGTTTTTGAGTCTGAAACTGTGTTTGAGTGTATTTAAAAAAACATTGTTTTAAGAATTTAAAAAAAAACTTGGGTTGATTTAGGTAAACCTGACCGAGTCTTGAACCGGATCATCATTTACACCGTGTTATAACTATGCTCACAGCAACAATCCTCATTCTGTAAAAACCCACTCTTATACTCTAGACACACCCTGTCTCACCCTCCAAATGTAATAGCGGGAGCCATGGATTGTTTTAACAGCAGGGTCAATCTCAGAAGCTGAAAAAATTGTAGCCTTGCCAGGCCAGCCAAAGGTCAGTGTCCGGCAACATATATGGAGGATACATAACCATTGATGAAAAGCAACTTAGAGCTCTTTTTTATTACTTCGTTGGGGCAGAGATAGATCCAGCTACAAAGCCTCTTGTTCTTTTGTTAAATGGAGTTATGTATTCTTTCTGTTTTTATCAGCATATTGATCACCTCAAATTTTTATGCTTATTAATGGTGTAAAAAAAGATCTTTGCTGGGATTTGTAGGACCTGGTTGTTCATCTATTGGAGTTGGAGCCTTTTGTGATTATGGACCTTTTAAACCAAGTGGAGAGATATTTCTCAAAATGATTATATCTGGAATAAAGGTAACCCCATAATGTCATGGTAAGATTTCTAAAAGGAACAGATGCAAGTGATATGAACGTTTTATAAGGACATGCAAAGCGTTTTCTGTAACATCTGATGAACTTTAATGGCTACAGATCGGGAATCCACTACTAGAATTCAGTACTGATCTCAACAAACTTGCTGAGTTCTTGTGGTCGCATGGATTAATATCTGATGCAACGATAGAATGGTTGCTACGGTTTGTAACTACTCCCGGATCATGAGACAAATTCAAACTAGTTGTTCCCTTTCGCATTCTTGCTCAGAGTTTAAGAACTTCAGGTTGTTTTTTTTTTTTCTGTGATTATCCAAGACTACTTAATTGGCACCATATATACCTTTATGATCTTCTGTTTTTTCCTGGTTGCTGGGTGGACACAAGTGTATGGTGATATCTTATCTTTTGCTGCCATGAGAGGAGCTCTCATGAAGCTTCATTTGGACGGCCAGAAAGGCCCATTGTCCTGTTCAAGGCATTTCTACAAAAGAACCACTACCAACAGCATAAAGCCATAAATCTTATCTTCACTCTAGAATTTATTAGGTTCTATGGATTGCATCATTGACTAGGAAAGGACTGTTTCCAACTTCAACTTACGGTGCAAATGATTCTGATCGGGGAAAAAAAAAGAATTATTGACATTGAAATCAAAATTTAATGTGTCAGTAGTAGATGAGGACGACTGTTTGTCTCCCATGGTGTGATGAAATTCAAAAAACGTGTGATGAGGAACAAAGTTATTAAAGTCAGTTTGTTCCATGACATTACAAAGCTCAAAGTCACTAGTTGTTTCAATATTTTATTTAAAAAAAAAGTTAAAATGATGTAGCTTTCAAAAAATTAAATAAATCAAATCTAGTTTTAACTAAATATTCACTGGATTATATCAGATTAATTTCCACTCAATTTAATTCTCATTAAGTTGACTTGATATCCGCGCGCTGGGTTCTCTATAACTTTGATTATGAAGTGTTAATCCGTAATAAATAAAACAGATTTGTCAATGAGCTTTTTAAAAGACAGTGATGGAGTTCGGAATTTTTTGTTCGATATTGAAAGACCAGAGCCAACCTTTTTATTCCTTGGAGGCTCATTATGTACAAAAATAATGACTTTTTGCAAACACTCCTTAAAGTTGAAGGACTGTTTTAATCTTTCAAGTGGCCGCAGCCCCTCCATGCTTGCCTCTGCCAAGAGGTCTAGATTCAAAGCTCTCTCTAGTTTACAAAAAAAGAAATTCAACCAGTGCATAATGATTACGAAAAAGTCTCCAAAACTAGTGAGGGGTGGTTGAAATTACTTTTTATTTTAACTATAGTTTTCAAAAGTATTTAATCAATCGGTACATAGTTTTATATAGTCTCACTGAACACATTCTTCAAAAAACTATGACTATAAAAAAAAATATATTATTTTTTCAAAGCATAACTACAAAGGTTATCAAAATAAAGTAGAATTTGGCAGCTACATGGTGTGAAAGGCATAGAATTTGGCAGCTACTAGGTGTGAAAGCAGTGGAAGTGGTCATCCTCAATCACTCCCACCAATAATTGACTATAAGTGTTTGTTTAGTGACAAAACGCAAGGTGTTGATAGGGATCTGTGCATCATTCTAGGCTCTAGAGCCCAAAGAGACTCTGAGCTGGATGTGTGTCGTCATGTGGATCGGAAGGAGTGAGTTGTGAGTGGGATATATATGAAGAAGTTTCCAAGTTTGGCCCCTCCCCACAATCAACGGGCAAAAGCTTTCTATAGTTCAAGCTACAGATCCGTTGGTTGTTATTTTGAGCAACCATTTGTCTTGTTGCAGATAACCTAGTTGTAGAAACTAGAGAGTGCATGTGAACAAAATAGTTGTGAAAGGTTAGAGATGATTTTCCAAGGAAGAGCCCACAATGTTGTCAGGCTTTGTCTCTAATAGTTGACCACTCACCTCCTCTCGTGATCCTCTGCGTGCTTTGTGCGAGAGTGAGATTCTTACTTCGTGGGATTTGGCAGAGTCTACAGAAATTATTTTTTCAATTTAATCCTCACATGATAGATAAGATAATCTAAAGAGCATTTGCTTTCAAGCACTAAAATAGGGTTTACCCCTACATCATCTGATAAAATACCATAGAAAGGTGTGTATCACTGCACAATTCTCAGCTGCCACTATTCTGCACTTTCTCCAAAGCCAATCTTCTGCCTGAGAAACACTACTGGAGCTGCCCTCAAAATCCTTATCTTCAAATGCAGCAGAAAGAGCCATGGATTGTCATTGCAGCAATTTGTGCAACTCTAATCTTTTTAACAACAGGGTCAATCTCAGAAGCTGGAAAAATTGCAGCTTTGCCAGGCCAGCCAACGGTCAGTTTTCAACAGTATGCGGGATACATAACCATTGACGAGCAGCAGAAGAGAGCCCTTTTCTACTACTTTGCTGAAGCAGAAATAGACCCAGCGACAAAGCCTCTTGTTCTATGGTTAAATGGAGGTATGGATTTCTTTCTATCGGAAATCTGCTACAAAGTTTTATGCTTTTTAAATGGTTGAAAAGAATGAAAATCCTTGCTGGGATTTGCAGGGCCTGGTTGTTCATCAATCGGAGCTGGAGCTTTTTGTGAGCATGGACCTTTCAAACCAAGTGGAGAGATATTGCTCAAAAATGATTATAGCTGGAATAAAGGTAACCTTGTAAACTTTTCTGCTTTGTCCCTTTCCATGTGAAATATGAGAGTCTGCTTTTCATGTTCTATGCAAAATTAAAGATTCAAAGTACATAACGAAAGAGACTTGAATTTCTTTAATCTTTTTTTCCTGCAGAAGCAAATATGTTATACCTGGAATCACCTGCAGGAGTTGGCTTCTCCTACTCTTCTAATGATTCTTTCTACACCTATGTGACCGATGAGATTACAGGTTTTCATAAATTGTCAATTATAATTGATCCACACCATGATAAGTAACAGTAGATTACTAATAATATATATGGATTTGGTTGAAACTACGTCTTCTAACACACTTAATTTAGTGTTTCTTTCACTTGTGCTACAATTTGTTTTTTGGTAAACTGATGACTGCCTAATTCATTTACAGCACAAGACAATCTAGTATTTCTTGAGAGATGGTTCGATGAATTCCCAGAATACAAAGGAAGAGATTTCTTCATCACAGGAGAGAGCTATGCAGGTATTTTGTTAATTTTCTGTTCATATTTTCAAGCATAGCAATTTAATGAACTCAAAGCTGCTGGATTGGCCAGCATGAAGAGAAACAGTACTAAAAGCACACGGTAATTTTTATCAGGTCATTATGTTCCACAACTTGCAACACTTATAGTCCAATCCAAAGCAAAATTCAATCTGAAGGGAATAGCAGTAAGTGATATGAACATTTGAAATGCACATTTCCATGGGGTCTGCTGTAATATCTGCTGAAATTAACATGAATTTCTATGGCTGCAGATAGGAAATCCACTGCTAGAATTCAATACCGATTTTAATTCGCGTGCCGAGTTTTTTTGGTCTCATGGATTGATATCAGATGATACCTATGAGATTTTCACCACGGTTTGTAACTACTCCCAAATCAGGAGACAATATCAAAGTGGCTCTCTTTCCCTACCTTGCTCTGCAGTAAATAGCCAAGTCTCAAGGGAAGTTAGTAAATATGTTGACGCCTATGATGTTACTCTTGATGTCTGTTTATCATCGATTGAATCGCAATCCCAAGTGTTACAAATGGTGAGCTCTTGTTTATTTTCTTTCAGATCATACATTATTCTTCCAGAACTAAAATGGATTTGCCTAATTAGGCTTTTCTATGGTCTCCTGTGCAGGAATATACAGGGACAATAGATGTCTGTGTAGAAGATGAAACAATCAAGTACTTGAATAGAAAAGATGTACTGGAAGCTCTTCATGCTCAGCTTGTTGGAGTAGATCAATGGACGGTATGCAGTGAGTAAGGATCAAAACCCTGCATATAAGCTTTGTTCTTCCTTTCTGCAAAGTGTTCTATGAAGTTATCTCCTGCCTATTTCAAAATTCTTTTCTATTTATCATGGAGAATTTAAATGTCTACAACTGTGAATCTTGCTTGATACAGTGTCGTCAAATATGAGATGGAAAATCTAGAAATTTCCACAGTTCCTCTTCTTGCCAAGCTTCTCAAGTCCGGCATCCGGGTTCATGTTTACAGGTAAATTAAGCTGCATGCTACTGAATGCTCAAAATCTTGAAGTAGTAGCCATTTTAATGTATCATGCAGTATGGTAATACTAATAACATTGTAAATTTCTCAGTGGAGATCAAGATTCAGTGATCCCACTCACTGGAACAAGGACAGTAGTGAATGGGTTGGCAAAGGAATTGGGACTAAACACAACTGTTCCTTACAGAACCTGGTTCCAGGGAAAACAGGTCAGTTAATCCTCATCACAAGCACATAATTTCAGATTAATGATTTTAACAGCAATCTAGGATAACCCCATGGGATCATGCCTTAATATTTATTCTTCACAGGTTGCTGGGTGGACACAAGTATATGGTAATATATTATCTTTTGCAACCATCCGAGGAGCATCACATGAAGCTCCATTTTCACAGCCAGAAAGATCTTTTGTTCTGTTTAATGCATTCTTGGAAGGGAAGCAACTACCACCCCCTACAGTTTACTGAACAAATTCATAAATTAGTTTCAAATCAATATTGTAAACTGTCAATTCATCACAGCAGGCATAACCATTCCTGCTTTCTGTCAAGATTTTGATTAATTCCCAATTTGTGTTGCCATCAATATTTTTGCCACTGTTCTTGCACATCCAGTGTGAGACTCAGTCTCATGTCACTAAAACAATGCAAAGGGTATGTGTTTTTGGTGATGAACAAGAATGGACACAGATACAGGACAAGGTTATCCCATGGGAGTATCTGTTATCTCATCCCATGTATATACTGAAAAGATCAAAAAGATATAATTAATTTTATGAATTAACACACAATATCTTAAATTTATGTTTTTATTAGTCATATACTTGGAACATTATATTATAATATAATTTATAGAAGTGGTTTTTGTAAACTCAATTTTATTAACCAATTTAAACTGGCATATAATGGTTTTGAGCAAGAGAAAGCATGAGGAGAAATTAGCAAGATTATAAAGGCTTAGAGCTTATTTACAAGTGAGTATATAAGTTGGGGACTGGTTTGTAGTTATCCCAATAAAAAACATATAAAGAACAAACCTTCGAACCAATGAAATATTAAAAAAAAATGGTAAGTGTAGATCAAAAAGCTCATGTATGTGTATATATATATATATATATTAAAAAAATCATGAGCTATATATTAATAAATAAAAAAACTATTAATGATAATTAAAATATATATATATATAGATCAAGGTATTTAATCTTGTAAGACGGGATATTTACTTGATTATATTATCTGAATTTTTTTATTAAAATTAATTTTTTATTCAATTAAACAATAATAAAAATAGACACACATGTTAAATTGATTGAATGAAATAAAAGAAAAAAATATTATGCAATGCTACACATATTATAAATATTATTTAAAAATAAAATTATTTTATTTTAAAAAATAAAGCTCATCTAAATTAAAAAATTATAAATAAATCAAAATAATCTTTTCAAAAATTAAATACACACAATACTATTAAAAAAATCTTTATCCAAAATAGGTTAAGAAAATAATTCACAAGGAGGGATATTAATGGAAAAATAAACTTAAATATTATTTAAAAAATCATTAAAAAATATATCAATTAAAAAAATATTAAAAAAACAGTCTGGGTGACGTGGCTTAACTCATCAAACTTGTACTTTGAGTCATGAACTCAATCAGGTTCAATATTTTTTTATTTTTAGAGAAATTAGATATTTTGGGGTTGAAATGAGTTTGTTAGGGTTTCTAGAGTGTCTTGAGATGAAAAAAATTTAAAAATTAATTTTTAAAGTTCTAAAACTCGAATCTTGATTTTTCAATTATCGAATATAATAAATTAGTGTTGCAAATCACGAAGTTGTCTAATTCATTTTAAAAAAAAAAACTCAATCCATTGTCTTCCATTTATTATTATTTTTTAATTAATGTGCCCTCTCTTATCTCTCTTTTTTTAAAAAAATGTTTAGTTCACCTTTTAAAAATAGTAATTAATCTTTGTAATTTTTTTTATTTTATAATGCTTTAAGAAATCATTGTAATTTCAAAAAATGTATAAAATAAAAAGAAAAACAAGATTAGATATTTAGACCGTACATCTATATTTTATTAAGAATGTTAGATTTTCAATTTAATATTTAAATAACATTAAAAACTATTTTTCAATTTATCTATTAATTTATTTTATTAAACATAAATAACATCTTTTTTTTTTCAATTAAAAAAATTATAATATATAAAAACACATATGTAACACCAAAACCTTCACTTCCTTTAGAAATTAATTTATAAAAGACTGTATATTTGTTATTGGTAAATATGGATTGTGCAAATAAGGTGATTGGCGTCTCTTCGAATCTTATAGGTTTGCCAATGAATTAACGGTCAAGAAACTACTTTATAGCTTTTAAGAAATTGAGAGGACTGAACAGTTAGTTGCTTAAGAGAACAGGGACTGAGCTATAATTTACCACTCTCTGGCGTGGCCGGGGAAAAACTCCCGACACTTGCGAACTTTGACAGCCGCTTCTCACCAAAAACCCGAAAACAGAAGGCCACCGTCACTGCAGCAGCCACTCTCTCTGTCTCTCCTATTGTTTTTCCCATCAATATTCACTGCTATAAGACCTCAAGCAATCAAACAAGACTTTAACAAAATCAGACGCTGCATAAGAAGAGCCAGCCAATCCACCAACACAGCCCCCGTCAGTCCTTCCACGCGCCACCACCAACCTCAACCCTCAACCCCTTCATACACCGTCTCTGCAACAGAAACTCGCCAACCCATCAAGGGTGCTGTAACCGACGGGACCAGGGAAGAGAGCAGAAGATACCAACGTTTTGAAGAAGTTTTTCCTGGAGAAACTCAAGAACGTAGACGCAGATTAAAACGGACGAAGAAAAGCTCAAATTGGATTCTTTGGTACTAAAAGATATCAGCTCAAGCTGCTCTTCTTGGGTCCAAATCTACAAGGACTCCTAAGCCAAGGTATATACAATCGCTGCCTCTCTTAAAACTAGCTGGTCCGTTGTTTGAGATAGATTGTGTTGCTATAGTGGTTACTTGTCAATCATGATTAATATATATGTTTTACCCATAGCATTGTTGCTCCTCAAAGCACTCTCTATTCTGGCTTTGTGAACAGTACTAACTACCTAGCGAGTAATGTAGCATGAAGTGGCGGGGAGAAGGAAGAAGAGATTCGCGGGAAATTTTGCTGGTGCTGCTGTCGTTCTTCTTGCTGTTTGCTGCTACTTCTAGTAACTGTTTGAAGTGGGAAATTTGTCTTCTTAATTTTTGTTAATTGCTTTGGATTTCAACGCCTTCTGCTAGAGCTACCAAATCAACGTATCTCCAGCTTCGACAAGGCAGAAGTTACAGCCACCGTGCTACATCTCGGCTTTTCTTTCCCCCTCTTTAGCTGCTTCTTGATTCTTTCCCCTTACAGATTTGCTTTTGCAAGGGCGTTAGCTAAAAGGGTCTGTGCATTCTTTCATGTTTGTTTGTTTTGCATCCTAAATTTGGTTTCTTGGTGGTTTTTATCATCTGGGTTGGTGGTTTGCTTCTGCAAGGGCATTGGCCAAAAGGGTATTTTTAATTTATTTGCTAGTATTGTTACTGGGTTCATGAATGCGTCTCTTTCTTGTTCAAATCTTGTGTTCCCAAATGCATGTACATGGGTAGATTGAGACATTGAAGATGCTTACTAAATTCGATGATTCTGATGAATTTCCGTATTATTCTAGGATCATATCAACTTGTTTTGCTCATTCATTAATGTAAGTTAAAGTGCTATAGTTCTTAGAATTTGTAAATATTGAAAATCTGAGGTAATGAGTTAATGCAGCGGGGGAGGCAATGAAACATGAAAGAATATAACTATTTGATGTGTAAATGCAATGAACCATGAATAACAAAAAATAATAATAAAATATCCATGACTTCTTAAAATTTAGCTAAAAAATAAAGAGCATGTATATAGATGCTATAAGCTCCAGTTAAACGATCCTGAGTTGCGGTTTAGCCCATAAAGGTGTTTTTTTTTTGGTGTTCTTTAATCAATTTGCTCAACTGGGTTTCTTCTTCTTTGTCTTGCTTAATTATAGTGAAATTTGAGTTTTCTTGTATTATTATTCGAATATTTTATGGGCTTTTGGCTCCTGGGGTTTTGTTTTATTTTTTTCAACTTAATAACACTGCATGTAGCTATTTTCTTGGTAACCAATTATAGCATTAGTTTAAAAGCTTGAAACTTTGATTGTGTGCATTAATTAATTCCCACTGAAGAAGGTTTAGCTAGTTCTTAAGTTGTTATTTGAAGAAATATTTAAAGGACAACGTAGATTATATGCTGTTGTTGATTGATAATTACTGGTGTAGAATTAGTAGAATGGAAGAGCAAGAAGAATTATTAGGAGGCAATGGTGCTGGCATTAGAGTTTCAACATTTGATTATTCAGTCGAGAATCACTTTAAAGAAATGGACATGATTTCTAAGCTTTGTGGAGAAGCAGAGACTGATGCTGTAGATGAAACTGAAATTCAGTGTTATAAGTCCTTTATCACTTTTTTAAGGTCAGTAATTTTTTTTTTTTTTTTTTTGTATAAACTCTACGTTGGGATACATCGAGCAATTAGCACCCAAAATATAATTAAATGCTGAAGTATCACATAATGAAAAAGTTTTGACAAAATAGCATAGTTTGAAGATATCACGGTTCAAAAATGCAATATTTCAATAACATCATGGTTCAGAATCGCGACATTTGATACATTTCGCGTTTCAGACCCGCAACAACTGATGTCGCGGTTCACAACTGCAACATTAATGAAATATCGCGTTTCTGAACCATGACATTCTCAAGGAGTTTTTTTTTAGAAACGACTGAACATTTGATAAAACAGTTGAACAGTAGCCAAAACAATCTGACTATTTTGGCTACTATAAGGTTTTGGGTCATTTTCGTGTTTTAAACCTGAAAAAGTTTATAAAATTATAGTTTTGGTTAATCTACTCGGGATCCAGAGTAATGATCCGTCGTATTATACTCGTGTACCAAATCATATACTCCTCGTCAGTAATCATAGGATGCATCTCTGTAAATGTCTCATTCCTCCATGCATCTCACTGTAATACATAAGTACCATGCTGGTCTAACCAGTCGTAATTATTATTTTTACCCCTACGAGTAATGACGTTCAAAGCATCACTTGTATTGATATTGACTGGAATGTGATGTTTGTAGCTGAACTATTGCATTACCCGATTCGGGCAATGTAGCCTGACCATCTCAAAACATATTAGCTTGGGGCACTGCTGTTTATATATCCATCTCACTGGTGCAAACAGCTTTGGCTATTGTCCAACCATTTTATCAAATGTTCAGCCATTTCTCAAAATGGTCTTCTTAAGAATATCGCAGTTTTGAACTACGGCATTGAATTAGAGATCGCAGTTCAGAAACACGACATGTATCAAATGCCATGATTTTGAATCGCAACATCATTGAAATATCGCGTTTCTAAACCGCAATATCCTCAAACTATGCTATTTTGCCAAAACTTTTTCATCCTGTGCTATTTCGGCATTTAATTATATTTTGGTGCTAGTTGCCCAATTTATCCCTCTACGTTGATGGTTTGTTGTTGTTCTTGTGTTTGTGTATAACTTTTTATTTTTATGTACATTTAGTGAATGGAAGCATTACCAGTATGACCCAAGAATAATTAGGTTTGCTAGTGAAACGGATAATTCCCAGCAGAAATGTGTTCTCGGTGGAATAAAGCTACCACAGTTCTCATCTGCAACTGTTCCTAAGGTACCATAAGTGAAGGTCTGTTTTTCTTTTTTATTGTATTTTAGCTTTTTGTAGATATATGTTTCGTGATTATAACATTTGTTTTACTTTGCAATCTGATTTAGGAGAGACCAGGTGGTGGTGCCACTCCTCTAGAATATAGGTATAAATTGGACTTGCCTTAGTTTTCATTTGCAGCTTGTTTTGTTTTAGTTGATTGTGTTGCAAATTTTTTTGACATTCTAGGTTATATATAAATTATCTAATCTTTTTTGACATTCTTCTATAGTTTTGTGCATTGCTTTTCCATTCCTGATATGTACATTTTCAAACCTCTCTCTTTCCATCTTGTTGCAGCAAAGACTTTGTGATGTATGTTGGAGGGTCTGTTTGGGCATTGGATTGGTGTCCTAGAGTTCATGAAAGGCCTGACAGTCATATCAAACGCTAGGTTTTCTCTCCTCTCCTTCTTAATGCCTTCATTTTTATGGTTGTGGAGATGAATTCTTAATTAATTACTTGACCTCTTATTGATGGGTTGCTCATGTATGTGAGCCTAATATTCAGATAATATTTCTTTACAAGGTCATGGAATCATTTACATGGACATGCGAACATATAGAATATAGCCTGGGAAATTCATCCAATTCACACCTCTAACTTCCTGAAGAATGTTTTATTCCATGCATGAGGCAGAAAACATCAATTAAAGAAACTGCAAGTCTCAGTTATCTTGGAGCAAATTTATAAATTATTGGAAGTAACTTTATATATTGATATCGATTGCTGGATTTGGTAAATCTGCATTCATTTAGATAGTTCAGATTGGTGTCATAGTGCCTAATCGACTATAAAATGTCAATTATTAAACTAAAACAAGGTTGGCCCTGTGCGATCCATAGTTTGACTATATTTTCCTTGTCAATCTTTTATCTCCTCCATAAGTTTTGGATTCTTTTCTTTGGGGGACCTTTGACTTGATTCCTTTGTCAATTTTTGTAGTTTATTTCTATTTCTGCCCATCCTCCTGAATCTTACTATCACAAGATAGGTGTTCCACTTACTGGCAGAGGCATCATCCAGATATGGTGTGTTTTAAATGTTGGTGTGGATGAGGAAGCACCTCCAATGAAGAACTCAAAACTGGGAGCTTGAAACAATAGATCCAAGATGGACAATTCAGTTGAATTAAACAGGCTAAAAGGAAGACCTAGAAAAAAGCCAATAGAAGAATCATCCAGTAATGAAGCCACAAAGGCTTTAGTTAAGATGCCAAGAGGAAGACCTAGAAAAGGGCCAAGAGAAGAATCACCCAGTAATGAAGCCACGGTGGAGATTTCATCTAAGAGGCCAAAAGGAAGACCTAGAAAAAAGCCAATAGAAGAATCACCCAGTAATGAAGCCACGAAGGAGATTTTAGCTCTAGTTAATGAAGCCACAAAGGAGAATTTAGCTCAGGTTAAGAGGCCAAGAGGACAACCTAGAAAGAACCCAACAAATGATACTCTTGATAATTTGGATAGCAGCAACCAATATGTCCAAGCTCTCGCTATTGAATACCCACAAGATTCACCTGGACTTCTTGCTATAGAAGGTATTTCTCAAAACATCCTAGATGAGGCCAAACAAAAACGCAAGGTGAAAGAACAAAAAAATTTCACCAAAAAGCTATCTGATTGTAATTCAAATCTTCAAAACTACTGCACAAAGTAGAAGATTGAAAAGTAAGGCAAGGAAGGGAAGTAATTATGATGGTGTTGCTTGTCCACTGTTATTGACTCATAATGAAGATGATAATGTTTCTTTGGATATCAACTCCACTTCAACTGTAAACTACCAAACACATGAGAATTCTGGACTCAACACTGCAATGCTAGCTTATGGTTCTGATAATGTTTCTTTGGATATCAACTCCACTTCTTCCATTCCAAAGGATGCTGATTTGGCAAGAGTTGTATTATGCCTTGCTCACAATGAAAAAGTTGCATGGGATGTCAAATGGCGACCTTGTAATGCACCCTATTCCAAATACCAGCAACGCATGGGCTATCTTGCTGTCTTGCTAGGAAATGGATCTTTGGAAGTGTAAGTCATCTTCTTCACGTGGATTAGTGTAAGATAATATTCATTGTAAGGAAGGATAGACGTTTCTATAATGACCAATAGTTCTAGCATTTTCAGATATGATTAATAGAAGGAATTGATCATATCTAATCATGTTGAGTTATAGACTGAAAAACATAAATGCTGATGATTTCTTGGATAGCTGTAAGGAGACTTTTACACTTGGAATGTTGCAAATTGAAGAAATGCAAACATAGTGTTGTCATTTGAGCGTGGAGGGATAGGTGGGGGTTTGGGGATGAGAAGTGGTTAGGAAACATATAATTTCATTTGCCCATTATTCCTTTTTTTTTTCTTTTGCCCCTCAGCATGCCCATAATGTAACTCTTATTATAAGTCTCCTAAATTCTAGGTGTTGCTTTAATTTTAGGCATAAATTAATTATCAATGTGATACTGTTGACAATTCCCCCTGTCAAATGCAGATGGGATGTTCCTCTCCCCCATGCTATGAAATCTGTTTATTCTTCTTCTAATGGAGAAGGCACAGATCCTTGCTTTGTCAAGCTAAAGCCAGTATTCAGATGTCCAACTCTGAAGTGTGGAGGATACAGAGGTAACATTGTTGATATCTTCTATGCTCTTTATATTTATATGAAGTACTACTGGAATTTAAGGAGATTGTAGAATACACTTAGGTTTTCGTTTTAACAGGGATATCTGATATGTAGCTTAGAAACCCCTTTTCGTAGAAATTCTGACCTGGAGAGTTCACTTTCACATGGTATGATTTGGTTTGCAGTATATGGTGGAACCCAAGTGTACCCTTGTACTGTGTTTGTATGAGTGGAGAAAAGTGAGTTCATTTTTCTAAAGGAGGAAAAACAATAATAGAACGAATGAAAGGACTGCCACTAATGTATTTTTCATCCTTGTCCGTATATGTCACATAAGGGAATTTGACATTGGGGGTTTTGTGGATTTTGAAGTGATGTGTATAGTTGAATAGATAGATTGATGAAGATCTTTCATCATTGAATTCCAAATTCACCTAACTCAAATTGTTGAAGAGTTGTCATTAATTATAGAGCCCTTTGCTCATTGATCATATTTTTTTTGCTGTGCACTTTATTATTATTTTGTTTCTAATTTCTTTTTTTCAAATTCCTATACAGCATCCCTTTGGCAGTAGAGTGGTCAACTTCACACCCTCATGATTACTTGCTGGATGCCATGATGGAACTGTAATATATCAATCATCTTGTTGTTTATGCTGTTATTAATTTAATTGTCTGCCGTGGTTTGGGATAAAGTCTAATCGAGTTGTTGCTTTTCATCACCTCATTTTCAGGTTGCTTTGTGGAAATTATCTGCAAGTGGCACATCTGGTAATAACTAATGAGTCTAATGACTTTCATGTTTTAGTTCTTTCTATGTGAATTGTGTGGATAAAGTTTATGTCATGTTAGATTTGGTTGGAGTTCTGATCTAAATTGATTGATCATTCCATTTTTTCCCTTTGTTAATCTACAGATACAAGGCCTTTGCTTTGTTTCAGCGCAGATACAGTTACTATTAGAGCAATCGCATGGGTCCCATCTGAAAGGTTAGTGATGTCAGATGTCTCAGTCTGTTACTTTTCTAGCTGTATGTTTGATTTATCTCTGATATTTTGATGCAAATTTTCACTTTTTTTTTTTATTAGATCTGAAGATATATAATCCTGCTACTTTGGCAATGGCATGTCCCTTGCCTTTAAAATTTCTGTGTTGTCAATAATCATCCAGAAATTTTATCTTGTGTACAATGCTATTTTAGCTGTAAAGGGATGCATGGAAACTTTTAAGATGTTTATTTCAAAGAAATTGTACTGACCAAAGTTTTCATTTCCTGTGCTTATAATTGAGATATAAAATATGCTGCCTTCAAACTTTTTTCCAGTGACCAAGGGAGTCCAAATCTTATCCTCACTGCTGGACATTTGGGCCTGAAGTTTTGGGACATACGGTAGGTATGATTTTTTTGTATCACAATTACATGGCATTATTTTGATATCACTGTTTGCATGTTCCATTTGATATACAAATTCTTAATTGCTCAGTTTGCTTCAGATGAACTTATGGGTATGTAATTTTGTATGGAACTTTCAAGAATATGATTTAAATGTTTAATAGAACTACCATGACTGCCTTTTATCCTTGCCCTGGAGTAGACATACTATAATGCACACCAGTACCGCTATGTGCTGTAAGCTTTGGGTGACTGGACTGAGAGCAGAACATGGCTTCAAGACCATTTTCCTTGATGCTTGCACCATATTTTCATGAACTTTTGTGATAAATGTTTATAGAGTAACAAGCCTCTGGAGAGGTGGAGCATAGTTTTTTTATGAGCTTGTTCTAATATTTTGTGACTATATTCTCTGGTTCCTTTGTGTCTGGAGTTATCACTGGTATAATCACAGCATAAAAAACTCCTATAAACAAAACATTGATATGCATTTTGCAGTCAGAGCGATATATTTCCATGAATTTTGCATCATTTTGATATTGGGATTTTGAGTTGAGCATCATCATATGCCCTTATCATACTTGTAATCTTTATTTGTGGTTGTATTTTTTTGAGAGGCCATTCTCTAATATCCATTTGTCCTCTAGGATTAAGAAAAACTGATCAGGGTGCCTCATGCATCATGCTCCTCTTTCATATATATAAACATTTCCCTTTTGTCTGGCTTCTCATCTCAACATTAATGGCCAGGAACTCTTTTATAGGTGGTAGAAAAAGACACCTGAGAGTTGAATTTACTTCATCATTTTTCCATGTGGAATACTTTTGCATATGTTGGCTGTATGTATCATGTAACATTGTTGTGTTTTCGGAGCAGGAGGAAGTTCTCAATCCCTATTTTACTTCAATTATGGAATGAGGAAATCAATTCCATTTGTATTTTTTTTTTTTTTTAAATATAGTTGCTGTATAACTAAGCTTCTGAACAATTGCAGTGATTCATTCCGACCTTTGTGGGACCTTCATCCAGCGCCAAAACTCATATATAGCCTGGATTGGCTGCCAGATCCAAGGTGTTGCATTATTTTTATTGAATAAATCACAGGTTGGGGATTTTATCGATAAGTTTATTCACTTGTATCGAGCCTTTAATTGTTTACATTTTCAGATGTATAATTTTATCCTTAGATGATGGAACAATGAGACTCCTCAGCTTGGCACAGGCTGCGTATGATGCTGCTGTCAATGGACAACATTCTGTTGGACCAAAACAACTAGGGATGCACGTTTTTAATTGTTCTTCCTTTGCTATCTGGAGCATTCAAGTGTCAAGGCTTACAGGTACTCTTGTGTTATCATTTGCTTTAGTATTGAAATGATGCAATTTCATTAATCGCTTAATCAAAATTGGGGGACAAAACGATAGGTGGTATACTGCATTTTCTTCCCTCAGGTTTTTATCATCTTCTTACAGTATTTGTGACTGATGTTGCCTATGCAAGGTTATTTGATTGTTGCATCCTGGGTTCTACTCTTTTAGATTAGGATACTCTCTTCTACAAAACTACTGTCTTTATCAATATTTTGATTGGTCTTGTTGTTTAGCAACCCAACACGCCTACATCAATGGAATTAATTTATGGTTAATGCATAAATAAGTCCCTCTCAAGTATCAAACTTCAAAATGGCTCCTCCGGGATTATTTGATCCAGTCTACCATTCTATTTCTGTTGTTTGTACCAAATAAATCTAGTTGGAGAAGAAAGTGATCCCGTATGCCAGCTGACTAATAATACCCATTAAGACTATGAGGTGTCCAAATGAATGCAGATGATTTGGCAACCTGTTGATTTGAGAAAAATTTTGAACCAATGGAACAAACTTCTAGTTTTGCAAATGGGCCGGCTTCATCCTCCAGTCAGGCCAGCTCTTCTGGAGAAACAGGGTCTCACTTCAATGTCCTCCACTTTTCTTGAAAACTTTTTTTGTAGTGATACATAGTAACTTGGGTATTTCTTTGGTGGAATTTACAATCTGTCTTCTATTGCATATAACTACAGTAGGATCAATCGAAAATGCTTCTTATTATTTGCTGTCCTAGCTGTATCAACCTTTTCATAATTCCTTTTTTTTTTTTTAATTGACAGGCATGGTTGCATATTGTAGTGCAGATGGTACTGTTTGCCGCTTCCAGGTATAGCAGACCTCCCATTTTACATATGATTTATTTCCCCTACACTCCTACATAACATCCATGTGACATCCTAGTCTGTGTGTCATGCATGGGCCTGTTCTCTTGCACTTGTTAATGCTGAGTGCTAAGAGGGGGGAACCACATTGCATCATGAATTTAATTTGGCAGGAGCCTGGCTCATTGGTGTGAACAAGAATTATTTAGTAGCATACCTGTTTTACATGTCTAGAGCATGTTTGCAAAATTTTGTTTGAATTACTTACACGAGTGACGAAGGATTGGCATCCAAACACGCTCTTGATAGATCTTTGCATGAATAATTGAGACAACTAAAGTCTTTGTCTGATACTTTGATGCTACTCTTTTACCAAACAATTCATGGTAGAGTTTGAATAATTATATATGTGGATGCCCACATCTGTACGTCTAGCCTGCTTCAGAGCATTTGCTAAAGCTTATATAGTGTTGCTTTCATAATCAGCTCACAACCAAAGTAGTGGAGAAAGATCCATCGAAACATAGGGCCCCACATTTTGCTTGTGGGTCCTTGAGTGTGGATGAATCAGCTATTGTAGTTGGCACTCCATTACCAGATGGTCCTTTACCTTTGACGAGGCTAGTTAACGATGTTGGGAACAATCCAAAATCCAAGCAGCCCTTGTCTGTGTCAAATAAGGCCGCAAAAATCCCAACTTCAGATGATCAACCGTTAGGTAACTGCAAAATTTTCACCCCTATATTCTTCTTCTTAGCTTTGCTTTTCTTCTCTCTTTTGATCATCAAGTTTGTCAAACTTGTTGCAGCTCTGTGCTATGGTGATGATCCAGGTATGTATGATGGATCAGATGAAACATTGACAGCTTCAAAAAGCAAAAAGAAACCAAAATCTAAAAGTGGGAGTAAGAAACAGGAAGGAGAAGATCAGGCATTGACATGCATCGAGCAAGATGACAAACAGAAAGGAAGAGGAAAGGATGGAGCTGGGAATGTAATTGAAAGTATCCCACCAAAAATTGTTGCAATGCATAGAGTTAGATGGAGTATGAACATAGGTAGTGAGAGATGGCTGTGATCCGGAGGAGCAGCCGGAATCGTACGGTGTCAAGAAATCAAAATGTCTGGTGTTGATATATGCTTGGCTAGGAAGAGATAGCAGCCAGCAAAACGTTAATCATAATCTATGGATATTTAATGTTATTTTCCATAGATTTGGCTTTAAAAAAAAAAGTATGAGTAAGAATTCTTGAGAAGAATAATAGAAACAAATTCCTCGCTGTTAATCGCCAACAAATAATATTAAAGCATAGAATAAGCGGCAATTCCTCCCATAAACGATAGGTCTTGAACGGAAAATCTGGTCGGCGATTAATTGGGAAAGAAATCTGTAATAAACTGAGAAATCATCGCCATGTACTTGGTGGAGCTCGTGAGTTGAAGGCAAATATTGAGAAAAATAGCTTTCTCCAAAAGTCGTTAAATAATCGCCAATACAATGTTAATCGTCAACGACGCGAAATAATCAGAATCCAAGTGCCGATTAATCGTTGGATTCTGACTGATTCCTCGCCTATTCATCGGGAAAAAGTCGCTACTTCCTCACCAATTACTCGGGGTCAATTCCCCGCTAATTAATCGTTAAATACTCGTGATTTACTCGTAAACTACTCGGGGTTTCTGCAGGATTTCCATTTGCGCATGCTCGTTGATTCCTCGCCAATCAATAGCGATTTTCTTCTTAAATTCATCGCGAATTCCTCGTAAATTAATCGGTAAAAGATTGTTAATCCATATCCAATTAGACGCTTATTGATCGGGAAATACTCGGATTTCCTCAAATCAGGGCTTTTGATGGAATTCATTAATCAGAATCTTCCCGTAAAATCGGACATCTAAATTAAATACTCGTCAAACAATCAAGAACTAATTGTTAGATGTTTGTCCCTCCGACGACTCTCTAAACTAACTGTTCCACGAGATTATTTGGTCTGATGATGAGAAAAAAAAAATTATTTCTACAACTTTTCCCTTTTTTTTTATTCAATGATTATTTGGTTTCATGATGAGAAAAAAAATTTTCTTTTTTTTCTCTCTCTTTTTCTTTCCAGTTAAAGTGAGCATAGAGATTTTAGTAAGCATGTCAACTATAATTAACACCAGGAAAATCTTTCCTTTTTATAAAGATTAGCATGGAAATTTAATAATGCAAGTAGATATTTGGAATGAATATAACTTTTTTTTATCTTTTTAATATTATAATTCTGATGTTGCATGTAGATCGATGATTTAACATCTTCTAAATTTTGTTAAAACTTCAATTAAGCATTAATCTTTAAAAATGATCTAGAATTATTTTTTTTTTTATTAACGTGGATATCTGGCGGGTTCCTTAACTAATTTCATAGGCCCTGAAGTTAACGACCATATAAATTTCTAGTGACTCTGAGATTTATAAGACTCAAACTGGTGATGTAGAATTATTCCTTAATCAATATGATTGTGCACAATTAATAATTCTCAATCTCCTTGCTAAATGTTTGAGGTTCAAGAAATATATGATTGTGCAAAATAAAAATAAAAACTAGGAAGAAAAAAATAAATAAAGGAGGCCTCGAAGAAGAACAGGATTATTCAGACAGCTTGACTAATTATGATTAAGTTGACCACCTTAAATCTAAGTTAAATTTAGCCCTACAATAAGATTATGACTAATGATTGTCATCAATGGAAGAAATCCATCTTTGATATGATCTGCTAGTGACCTCACGCTCTCTTAAACATGATGCTAGCTATTTTAGGTGGACAAGCATTGAAGGTAATAATTAGTGCGAACCAAAATATTAGTAAAGTAATTAACTATATTTACATGTTGATAACGTATTTAATGTTCGTAATTGATTTTTCCTACATCAAAACATCAATGTCACACCCACTAATATAGGGATTTTCACTTTTTAGTTGTCAATTCATGACTTAATTATGAGCTTAAAAAAATTGGTTGTTGACAATCTTGCAGTTCACAAAACTTATATTTTAGAATTTTACTGATTAAATGATCAGGAGAAATTTTAAAAAATTAAATATTATCTTTATTTTTCATATCTAGTTTAGAAATTCCTATATTAATTCCATAATTATTTCTTAGGATTTTTCCTCTTTTAACTATTAGGGTTTAGATCTAGAACTAATATAAATAAAGTTGTTTAACTTATATTTTCAGCTGTGAAAATAAATAAAATTAAATATTTTGGTGTCTCATTATAATTATGG
>Ga0325404_1002287_pt1 | contig 20522 bp, 16 predicted proteins | sample PopdelMetagenome_18_FD_205664 | JGI IMG/M metagenome (GOLD analysis project Ga0325404, IMG submission 205664) | Populus deltoides microbial communities from Bellville, Georgia, United States - Xylem-Control-R1 | ecosystem: Host-associated > Plants > Phyllosphere > Stem > Wood/Secondary xylem... | reverse complement strand
GAGAATCAGAAAAGATTGGGGGGGGGGGGGGTAAGCTTGTTCATTAATTTGCTCTCACAATAAAATTTATACTGATAGATGTATTCTCTTGTTCTCATAGAATTGTTGTCTCCCCATAACAGGCAGCTTCGAATTTCATTCCAATAGAACAAGTTCTCTGATGAGGAGTTAACAGGATGAAGCATCTTATAACTTTCAACAGCTTGAAAGATCTCAAGGCAACATGCAACCCCCTGTCCTCTTTTTTAACAGTACTAGTAGATATTCCAGGAATTCAAAATGTTGTTATTTTTTCTGCAGCCTGCAAATGATGCAGTCAAATCAATGCCTACAGCAGTACACCACGAAGTTCAGGCTCAGTTGGCCTTTTTTACGCTGGTATCTGCATATATGTTAAACCTGGTCTGAGGTTCCTTCGACAGAAACTGGGAGCATAATAGCAGGTCAGATGCTTTTTTTAATCCTCAAAGAATAAAATCAATGAGCGATTGAAGGATTCCAAAGAATAGGTATATAAAGACTTCTTTCTCCACTCCATCCGCCTGAACTGAATGAATGGGAACTCGATGAGTTCTTCCTGGCCTTTTCCAGCGGACAGCCTTGTAAAATAATGTCGACTGATGTTGAGAAAATGTACCACATGACGGATGATGAAAGACTTCAATGTAAATATTCATACATGTGGATATAAAACAAAATAAATATTCCTTTGTTTTCTGGGTACAGTAATCCTTCGGTGTAGCAGAACATGGGTTTTTCATTTTTTACTCGTACAAACCAACATCATTGTGGCGTGGTCGCATTTTGATCACCAAGGAGACAACGGCAACCACGGAAGTGTTTCAAATGTCAAAAGTGATGGAAGCTTTAGCTTAAGTGATCATAGGATCTAACTTATAAAATTCAGAAACACCCAGTGGCATAATGTTCGGACATAATTATAACAGGCTTGAGCTTTACATAGAGCCAGTTCGATAGTGTATATGGAATTCCTAGATAAATAAGCATCGACACCATGCGGCTGTGCCACCCAGGTGACATCCCCATGTTATTCATCCAAATAAATAGGTATGAGAAAGTATGGTATCATTTCCATGTCAGAATTTCTATAATTTTTATACGAGGAAAAACATACTCGGTCTTTCTGCGTACATACCTAAGGTATCACCAGGCAAACGCGATGCAATTCAGATCTTCTCAAGTCAATCGGTTCAAACCAGACAGTACAAAACAATGATTATGCATTCTTTTTTCTTTTTTTTTGCGCGCAAGAATACCCATTTGTAACTTTTAAAATCTAACTCGAGCGAGAATCATTGAAGATGACCCCAAAATATAAAAAACTCTGAGCTAGTCTACACACAGACAACAATCGCAAATTGATCAGTCGCATCTCAAAACGAGTATTCTTTTAAATCTGCTTTAGAGTCATTCAGGTCCATGTCAGCCAAACACTCTTCTGCAGTGAGCGGTGGGAGCTGCTTGGTCTTGCGCTTCAAATTATGTTTGTGCCAGTCACTCTTGAAGTGATCCCTGAACTGCTTTGCATCCCCAACAAATGCATTGCATGTGCTGCACTTGCTTTGCTTTGCCAGCGTGTCAGCCTTCTTCTCCTCAGAGATGGTCTGTTTTTGGATTTTCTCACTCAGTTGTACTTCAGAATCAGCAGACTCCTTGGGTAGGGCTGGTGGCACATCTTCATAATCATCAAAGTCATCTACATGGGTGTCCCCCTCAAAATGAACAGACACTGCAAGAATTTCCAGCCTGCCCTGCAGATTCCTCACTAAGGCATCACAGTCCCTGAAGAAACCTGGGTCCATTTCACATATCTGCAGAAAATCCAATAAAAACTCAGATCCAAAACATGTGCAGATTTCATGACCAAATAGACACTTGAGCCGTCACGAATCGCCAAGTCAAATGGTCCACCTAATAAAATTGTATTTAGTCCTGTTTTCTTCTTCTTTTTTTTTCTTTTTTGTTTTGTTTTGTGTGTGGGTTGGGGGGAGGTTCAACATGGAATTACAGCCCAAGTACAACTTAACTACTATGGTTGTTGCATTTTATTAGTAAGAATTAAAAAGCAAAGTGCCTAATGATATTACACAACTCATCACAATACTTGTATACATATGGAGAAACAACAGACATAGAAGCCAGGTAAATCAACAGCAGCAGTTGACACTACAAATAAGTATCATATCTGTACTACAGCATAAAATCCTACTTGATCAGATCAAGAAAAACACTGGTAAGAGTTAAATGTCACAATTATGACTTTTATGAGAGAATTTTAACTCTCTAGTTTTACATAACATCAGGTGTGCTCAAAAGCAGCCATGACATTAGAAAAATCCAGTTAATCCATCGAACTTGAAAAGGTGTGTTCAGAAGTTGTTTACAATATCAGTCTACTTGTATTATTTTTTATTGATAGGAAACGTTTCCATTGTGGGGGTTCAACCAGGACACGTAATGGGTGTCTACCATCATGTAATGCAATGGGTAATGAAACTTCCTGTAGCTTCACTCTGCTTCAGTGAGCCGCAATCAACAGCAACTAACCTAGTAGAATTTTAGAAATAGACTAGTGCCTTGAAAGCTTGACGCCTAACTTATTTCACATGTTCTAGTGCATACTAGTTCAGTGCGATACATAAGAAAAGCACATTCAGAGGATGAATGCAAGAAACAAAGCCACTAAATATTTGTATCCAACATTTAAAAGTTGCCAACAAAAAAAAGAGGAAAACTTAACCCTGGGAGAGGCACTGTGGAGTTGAGAATTTCACACTAAAAAGGAATGAGTGAAACTTACAACAGATTGATGGCTTCCAGATTCATCTTTAGAAACAACGTTAGCATCCCAGGCATTGAGCTTTTCCAATAGATTAGGAAAATTCTGTCCAATAACAGCAAGCCGAAGTCTCATTGGAGACCGTTTGATTGGAAAATGCTTTTGAAGCTCACGAATAACATCTAGCGCCTGAACAAAATACACAATTACCAAGAATGATATGCCAAAATTCCAAAAAACATGACATTTTGAAGAAGTTAAAAAGGCCACCAAAAAACCTGCTTCTTAGAGCTGCTATGCGGGTCAACAGCAAAGTGAATTTCATGCATCAATCTCTCAACCATACTGATAGTGTAAGGACGTTGCGTCTCGGGATTAATAGTTTTCTGCATAACAATAGTTGCTATATCCCGAAACTGACTAGACAACTGAGAATCCCTCTCTTTCCCAGCCACTTGAAGCTCCCCTTTCTCCAATATCTATTAATAATAATAGTAATAGTAAACCAATCATGATAATAAAAAAAGGTTGCACAAATACAGTAGGTATTTTCCTTTTACCTCTAGGCAGATCTTGGTATGATCATCGTGTCCAAAAGCTTTACCCAAATCTGAATTCTTTGCAAGAACTCCTTTTGAAACATTTGAATAAACTGTGTGGGACTGCAACACTTCATCCAAATCTTTCTCTCTGTTTTTTTTTTTTTCAAAACAAGAAAATGAGGATATGAACCTTTTTATTCGTTCTAAAAATTAACATAACACTACAAATAATAATCGATTTAAAATAATAATGATAATGATAATAATAAAAATAAAAAAAAACAGAGCACTTACACGCCAGAGCGCCAAGAGAGGACCTTGTTCTTGTAACAAGCAATCTCGAAACGCATACCATGCTTCTTTAATCGAACCACTGCTACGTTCGTCAGCCGTTTTTGCCCTACCGGCTGCTGCAACTTCACCGACATCTCTCTCTCTCTCTCTCTCTCTCTCTCTCTCTCTCGTAGGACCTTCTCGATTTAACTTGTTTCTCTGCTGTTTTATTTCATTATTAGCCAGGAGCAGGAGGAGGAGGTCTCCCAGTTCCTTTTCCATATATACATGGGCTTGAGACATTGGGTCCAGTATGTCTTTTTAATTGGGGTTTATTTAGGCCCGACATAAGAGCATATAAATGCACCAAGCCCAGCCTTGTTTATATATATATATATATCTTCCCTTCCTGAACAAGTTTCACGATAACTGTGGACCACAGGTTACTATAGCTTTCTCTATTTTTTCATGTTTAATTATTTTTTTTTAATTGCAGGTATCAGGATCGGCTTATACATACTTGATCAATTCCTTGAAATTCTAAAATTAATAATAGCTTTCAATAATTTTAAGGTTTATAACACTAGAACCAGTAAATATTTAATTAATTTAACACTCGGAAACCATGAACATTTAATTAATTTTACATCATGTTGTGCTTGCTTTCTTCATTCATTCATTCATTTTTTTTCATGAATTGGATTTGGTATTTTTGTTAAGTCTAAAATCAGGATGCATGTAAACTATTGCTCCTGCTAATCACGACGATTAATCATAATCTAGGTTGAAAGTGGGAGAAGTCGAAGCTTTAATTTTTGAATTATTCGCTAAATATATCTCCAAATGGGTATCTAATATCCTTTCGCCATCATGATAAGTTTGTCAGCATGATTATAAATTATGTTGATCAGCTCCATTTTCAAGATTCTGCGTGCTACAACAGATTCTATATAGTAAATACTCTGATTCTCGATCCTCTTCGCAAAAAGAAATCCTTATCCCCTCAGCCTATGAGCTCTGACAAATCCATCATAGGAAGACTCCTCCCAGCTTGGATTAGGGAAAATGTCTCTGGAACCCCCCCTCCTGCAAAAACGACTAATATTTTTAATTTAACAACACTTCGTTCATTTTCCAGGTTTAGTGGGATTACGTGTGCAATGCTGAATGGGGAAACTACAAGTCTTAAGGATGTTCAGGTATGCTGCTCCAATCAAGACGCCCCCGATTTTATGCTTCATGCAGTTTCTACTGGTGGTGTAATGTTAATTTACTGATTGATGATTTTTTTCTTAAGATATTATCTTCTCATTTTTTTACAGTTGCTTACTGTATTCAGGAAGGCTCACTAACGCTGGTTTACAAAGAGACCATCCTTGTCGGGCAAGTGGATTCTTTACTAGCATTTACTCATGTAGTTTTTTGTTTTCTGTTGTATGAATGCATTTCCAGATGCTTATCTATATTCTATGCTTCTGACTCTTCTGCTAGGGCCTGATTTTGGGTCTCCCCCATCATTTGTCCGTAGAAAGCTCCTCACAGTTTTGAGTGAGTGTGGTAAAACCTCCTCATTAATTGATGATATTTCCATAGTAAATCGGTATGCTTCTGGTTCATCCCATTCATTTCCTGTGTCTTCTGGTGAGGAAGCACTTTTGCAGGTTAGAAAGGAGGTATGTTTTGGAATTGGCTGTGGATATATATATTTTTTCTTTGATCAGTGATATGCTTATTTGAATGGTGGTGGTTGTAGGTTATGAATGATCGAGTACATTTTGTCTGGACCCAATTTTTAGAATTGAATTCCTATTTCAAGAAACAAGCAGATGATGAAGGGAAGTTAAATGGAAAACTTGCAGAGATGATATCGTTACTTACATGTGAAAAGAAGTCGGCGCACAGAAAAGGCATGAAATGCAGTTTGACATCCGAACTAAAGGAAATTCCTCCTCAAATGGATGCTTGGGTGCGTTGCCTCTACTCCACGCTACCAGCTAATACCATGCTCATAATTTGCACTGGACATGGAGATACAGCAATAGTGCATAGGTATGTAATTTTTAAGTGTTATAGAACATTTTGTTTCATCTACTATGCCTATTTCTTTCTTTGCTTTCAGAAGTCACTTAAGTTCATGCTTTAGATAATTGAATAAATAAAACTGAAAAGTAACCAAGCAAATGCATCTGATAGTAATTAAATCCTCATATTTTGAAAGACAGACAATTAAAGTATGTAGTTCCAATAAGTAAAAAAATATATACAGGAGCATGAAGGGGCTGCACCCATATTGAAAACTGATACATTCATCAATAACATATATATTACAAAATCCATAACATAAGGAGCATCAAGCAAATATTGTTTCCTATAAAAGAATAGCATGGATAGGTTATTCCTCTCCACTAAATGCCCTCCTTTTATGCTGCCTCCACACCACATAAAAAAATGGTTAGGGTGATTAGGATTAGCACCGTTCTGCTCTCCTTTTGTTTTAGGAAAAATCTGTTGACCATGATCTGCCCTGTTGGGATATGTCAATTATTGGACTTTGAAGACTGATCACAAACTCTCAGAAATGTTCCATGCATATATGTCAGCGAGTAGGCATGCTGATAGGTTTGGAAATGCATATAGTTCTACATATTTCATTGCTGGGACGAGGAAAAATTATGGTGATGCTCTCATCTCTTGCATTAAGCTCTGGCTTGCATAAGTTTGAAAAGATAGGTATCTTTAGTTGTACACATGATGGGATTTTTTCTCCCTTGAATGTTTCACTTGTATGTTTTGAATAGCCATTTTAAGTCATTGGCTAGTCTAATATCCTTCACTTAGCTCTCTATATGTAGTGCTTGTATTGAATAGAGTTTCTCACTTTCAATGCCTGTTTTAGTACTTCCAGCGCCTGTTTAGAAGCCATTTTAAGTTATTGGTTTGCAACAAAGCTAACTTGATTACCCAGTGGTTTGTTTGAAGTGAATCTGTGACACAGCCTGTTTCTAATAGTTGTTCAACCTTTCATCTTGAATTTTCAAATTGTTTCATTATCTTCGCTTTTCTTTATCCTTGTCTTTTTGTGTGGATGAAGGTTAAGGAAAATTCTTGTCGAACAGAAAGAAACTGCAATATCTCTTGAGAAGATTGTACAGGTCTTGGAAGAGCTCCAAGCTCAAGCTGAAGTAGCTTTGTGTTTTGTGGGCGTGAAGAACCGAGGACATGCGAGATAGGTATTTGGTCTTTGTTTTTTCACCCTTCATTCTGGTGCTGCTTGCATTTGTAGCAAGCTTTTCGCAAATTTGGTGTAGAAACAGTCGCTGAGCAGATTTTCCTTGGACATCATTCATTGAATAGTAAGCAAATTGTGTAAATGAATAAGCCAATGCACTGATTTCTTTTTGTGTAACTGGGCTTCTTTGGCATCTCCTCTGTTGTTGCTTCACCTCCCTTTTCTCATCATCTCCAGCCAGTAATTCTGGCTTAAAGCTGCGTTATTTCTTAAAATTTTAAATAATTAGCTCGGAAAATTTAGAGATAGATGTCCAGTTAACAAAGGGCAAGGAAGAATTCAATGAGCTTTGGTTCAATGGTCGAGCCTTTCGCCCTGTCCTAGATAAAAAGGAACAAAAAGAATGGAAAACCAATTACTTCGGTAGATTGAGACAGGAGGTGGACCAGGTCGCTGATGGTTGTTTGTCTATCATTCTTTTAGGGTTCTTCTAGAAAGACAGGACCATTGCTCTGTTGGCCGTTTGCATTTAGGGGAATAAAGAATAATTTCGGATCAATATTCTACCAAGGTAATAGTCAGTCCAAAGCCAGGTTATCCAATGACGTAATTCAAATTCACAGTAAAAAAACTGTTCTCGCAAACTGCAATTTCTGTATTTTGAAGGTCAGTTTTCCATGCTTAATTGTGTTAGAGGGTGGACGTTGACTGCCAGATTTTGCTAGGAAAAAAAATAGATTTGAGGATATGGAAATTTTTGAAGAAAAGAACCCCGATAATGTCCAAAGAGAAACCTGAAAGTAAGCAGGATACCTGGGAGATTTGCAAATTGATATAGCAAAAATTAAAATGAAGACAAGCACGCAAAGCAGGGAGTAAAGGAGAAGTGGATAATGTTAGATAATTAGCAACCCTGATACATCACCTCTGGCAAAGAACTTTGCACAACATCAGAGAGTCATTGTGGCTAATAAGATCACATATCAGTACGCAGTTTCATCAAACAACAATATTAGCACAGGCAGACCTAACCAACTTTCTACTTACCCTCAAGTAACCAAATAGTAGCTGTTACTTCCATGCTGAAGCAACAATCAAACTTTTGTCCTCCCACCCAAAATGAAGCGCACCTACTTCCTGCTTCAACATGTATCTATCGCAGTACTCCTTGATGAGTTTCCGGATCATATCAACCACATTAGGAGTGATTGAACATGAAGTGAAGCCAGCCATCATCATCCTTGCTCTCCATTTCCCTGCAACTTCATACCGCTCAATCCTTTCCTCTCCCTCACATGCGACTATGTTCACTATGTCCCTTGCCAGGCACTGTTTCTCAACATTCAGTCTATCCTGGCTCTCCCGTGGGAGAGTTGCATCAAGAGAGTCAAACACAGCAGAGTAATAGTTGTAAGCTTCGGTGAATCTCGGGAAAAAAGGGGCAGTGTTAGTATTCACATCTTGCTCAACAACAGTTACTAGTTTTGGATTCAAGCTCTTAGCCATCCGAAGAAGCTGGTCTCTCTCGTTTACCGTTGAAACACTCTCATCAGGCATGTGGTGGAGTTGGAAAGCAAAATTAACTATAAGTGCTTCCCCAGGCTTGCAGTTCAGCATTGATGGATTGACAAGTGAAGTCTTGGAGGCCACTGCATGAAACTCGAACGAGACCTTATATGCTTCTGCTAGCTTTTCAAGCCTTTGCCCAATGATCCTCAGGCCACCAACAGGTCGTTGAACTGACTCAGGGTCATCGACCCCTGTTAACCTCAAGTGTGGTAGCTTACCTTGATGGTTGGCGAGTGTTTGTATAAGTGTTATGTATTGACTCCCTTGGTTTATGTCAAAATCTATTATATGAACTCTCCTTTCACCTTTAAATGCCTCGATCATTGCACCATTTGCTGCCATAAATCCAAATTTAAAACAAGGGCAAATCTCAAAAAGGATCTGCATAGCTGCAAGCCTATCAGAAGAAGGAGGTTCCTTGCATTTCAGAGCTTTATAGAGATATTTTCCAGATTCAGCCATACGAGCTGCAAGACCTTCCACCATGTAGGCTGCAATCCTCTGCGGAGGATCTCCTTGAATTGACACCAATTGACGGAGCTCGTTTATTAAAGTTGATGCTTTCTCAATGTTTCCCTCTGAGATTGCATTAGCACATTCAAAAAGCAATCGCCTGGGAGTTAGAGGAGATAACTGTGATACTTCTTTATTACTGCTGATGCTACTCAGGCTAGAATCAGAAGATGATGACTCCTTGGGAGAATCATGGAGCATCCCATTCTGGATTGGATCAGACCACTCTCCATCCATTTCCATGCTCTGACTATTTCCAAACATGCCATCCTCATCATTATCATTTAGAAGCGCTCTCTCAAGTTCCTGAAACTTTAATTTCATCTTATATTCATCATAGTTTAGTGGATCTGGGCTCTCGATGTCCAAGTAATCTGACTCGGAATTGAATTGATAGCCATCACAGGGTGTCGTCAATGTGTAACAAGCGTCGTATGGATCATCTTGAGGGGACATGGATGAACCTAAATTCTTTCTTAGCTGGTAGGAAGATGTGCCTTGAGGTGGAGCTGAATTCCCTGAAATGCCAGAACTTGATGGTTGTATTAGCTCTTCTGTTGGGGAATCAAGGAAGTACTTCTCATAACTCTCACTGGAGTAAGAATCGGTCATATACATGTTCTGACGTTTATCAGGGCAGAATATTTGGGCAGACAAGCCAGAGTTGTCATTGCTCCCCTTCAGTGAGTACAGCTTATGATTTCCGTATGGTGTTGCAGAAAGTTCTGCAGGTCCAACTAAAGACATGATTTTCTCCAAATTAACTCGGTTTTGAAGAGAGATGGTTGTATCATATATCCTATGGTCGGAGTCACAGTCATCAAATTGGCAGGAAAAAAAACTTGTTAATGTTTGTCAAACATGGGAACTAGCAAACATTAACAATCTCTTCGAAAGAAATGAGAAATAATCACCTGGAGTAGCCCCTTACAGTTGAAATCCAGATGAAATTTATAGGGTGTCTGCATTCAGCGACAAGCGATGTCAAGGAAAACACTTGATGGAAAACCAAAATATTATAAGCTTATCTACATAACTTGAGCCACACATGAGACAGAAAGTGAACCGAATATCTAAATTATAGACAGAGGATAATTAATCCGTACAAAGAGTCATCCCAGCATCGGAGGTTGGGGGGGGCAAAAAAATAATATTAGAAAAGAGTGAAGTCACATGCCTGCATGTTCTTTTAAACTGGAGAGAGCCCTTAACTCTATGACAATGGATCTAATTCTTAGATTGCTTTTACTGATCGGCTTCAGTTTCCTTAAAAGAAAGATATAATTGATATTAAAGAGACAAATTTAGTAAAAAAGTTGGCTTCAGTTTCCTTAAAAGAAAGATATAATTGATATCAAAGGACAAGTCCGGTTTGTTCAATTAGAAATGGAATCAAGCATAGAATAAACTTGGAGGTTCTTGTTATGACAGACGAGGATTCAGTGATAAGCAACACTGCAGAGAAGGCAAGGATCCGGATTTCGAGGGAGCGACAGAGAGTCTTCTTAAGGAAAAAATGAGATCCATTGAGAATCCAATAAAACATAGACAAACAATTACGTACAAATGATAAAAACATAAATCAAAGGAAGGAAAGCAATCAGCAGTAGAGGGTCATACAAGTAGTTAGTCCTGAATTCTTATGTTCTTACAAACAAGGCATGTACCTGAAGTAGGAGAAAGAACTCAAGAGGAAGTAGCGAAGCTCAAAGCAGTCAGCCCCGCAATTTAGTAGATAACCAGATAGACGTAAACCTAAAGAGTGGCTTTGAAGGGAAGAAAGAAAAACAGGCTTTGACTATGAACACCAGTATTTTGAAGGCAAAAGGGTAAATATGCCTCTGTATGGTATCTTTTTACAAATAGAAAAACCCAACATTTGATTGTGATGTTAGGTAGGTTGGAATGCAACAAGCCATTTTACAACAAACCAATAATATTGAAAGTAGACAAAAAAAAGAAACAAACTTGAAGAAAATCTAAGCAAGTGATTAAAATAAACAATCAAGACCCAGTGGAAACCCACTGCTTGTTTGACAAGATTTAAGCTACCCAAAATTCAAGAATCTGAACAAGTGAAAATCCCAAAGACCCAACAATATCCTGTTTAAAGAGTTAAATGAAGGTTATGAGAAACTAACCGAAGGCAAAAATATTTATCTTGGAGTCAGAAGCTTCTTTAGAGCTTTCTTCACCAGAAAATTGACTTTTCTTTCATGGGGAACCTCAGGGCCTCAGGCGGAGTTTCCTTAACTATGTCTTTTGGGTTTGGAGCTTTTTTTTTTCCTGCGTGTCTTTACCAACTCTGTCATTCAGTCATTCTTAAATCTGGTCCAAATACACCAGCAACATGTGACTCCAATTTCATCATTCAATCCTCACCGTTTAATTTGTATACCATTAATTTGGTGTGCTTTATAAGAATTGTTAACTTCTCTTTAGTCCTGCATTAATTCCGGAATGAATGTAGGCATCAAACATGAAATTGTTTGAAGCCATCCATGGAGTATTTGACTGGATTTTCTTATGAAAAGTGGTGATTAGTGGGTGAGTAAAAGTGGGGAGAATCAATTGCAGGCTCCGAAATATATAAAGATGGAAAGGTCAAAGTATTTTATTTTTGTTTTATTCTTTTTCATGGCGGTGGCTTTGATTTTTTCCATGTTTTTCCATCTCATAGCACTTCCGTTTTTGGGAGCCAAAACATTTCTGCACCGTCAAGCTTTATTTTTTATTGAATTTCAGAGAGGCAATCCACTCTTGCCGTGTAACCTAATCTTGAATACGCGTAAGCAGGGAAGAAGACAAACGAGTCTCTGTAGTTCTTGTCAACCTTGTGTCATTTCGTATTGGCACGCATGCGCAAAACCCATATATATATATATATATATATATATATATATATATATATATATATATATATATATATATATATATATATATATATATAAATAAAAGAATAAACTATATGTTTTGGCTACGACGATGATGTTGTTACAGGGAGCTTGATTATTTAATTATTTTCTAGTTGCATTTTCTTAATTTTTTTTTTGCATACAAGAGAAGAATATAATGCATACCGAGTTATAATTGATCTCTTCTAGTAGTAAAGTAACTTAGATTTAAGAATATATATGTTTTTACAAGGATGCCAATTATATTTTCAGTTTTCTATCCTTTATTAATATGTAAAACATATATTTTTTTTAACCTGGAGTGTCCAACCAGCTTACACGTACCATAACTAATCCATGAATCTACTAAATATCTTACAAGTCCAATAAACATGGAAAGTACTGCGAGAATAACAGACATATACAGTAAAACTTGAACCCTAATGCAAAAAAAAAAAAAAAACAAGTTTCTTTTACTGTTGAGCCATAACCTCAAAGGGTAGATTTAAAAGATACTTATAACTATTAGGGTTATTTTTATAATACTGCTAAGTGCTAAATATTACTGTAGGTCTCGTCACGCTCTCATATCTCACCCTTCACAAAATACTTCATTTTATTTTGAAAAAAAAAAAAAAAAGAGTCTGCTGAATACGCGTTTTTGACTGCGTAAACCATCATACTGGCATGGAGCGTGTCATAGGTTCGAAGTTAGGAGGGGTAGGGTGGGGTTAAAGTGCTTAGCCGCTGGGACAAGTTGATTAAAGCAGGGGTACAACTTTTAATATTATTTAATGTGTAATGACGCATCAAATCTGTAAGAAAATGCAAATACAAGCAAAGGATAAAGCCACTGAATTTGACAAGAAATAAAATTCAATGATCAAACTGCAAGAATTGAAAACTTCAAGGGCCTAGAAAGGAAAACTTCAAGGGTACAAGAGAGTGAACAATGCTTCCACAATAAAACCAGGTATTATTTTATTTGTTCATAATATTAATATTTAGGGTTCCTTTGTATTTACTTGCACGAAATGTCAATCCAACCCACTGACCATTTAAAAAGCGAAATGAATCCAGCATGACATCAATCATATAAGACAAGAATCTGTAGAATTAGGCATTGAAGATTTTGGGATGATCCAAGGATCCATTTTGAACAGCCATGTTCGGTTTTTTTATTGGTATGAAGTCTTTGTCATCCTCCCTTATCTTATCCAACCACTGGCGTTGGAAATTAATCCTTGTAAATGCATAAACAATTAACGAGATAAGAGGAAAGTCTGTGGTTTGTAAAATTAGCTGTCAATCATGCCTTCGATCAAAATAGAATGAGTAGTGGGGGCTACAGTGAATGAGTTGAACTCGTTACTCTGGCTGGTGGAATGATTAGTCGTTTTCTTTTCACCGGTAAGATGACAAGTGTGACATTGAAAGGGAGAAGCTAATTTAGTGAAATTACTAGACGATTCTTTTTTGAATTTCGTTAAAACCCTAAATCCTTCCAGCATCTATAAATTCTGGAGAATTATTTCCATAACCAAATAAATAATAATTAAAAGAATATAAAAAAATTCAAACTTCAAAAAGTTTCAAAACCAAATAAACAATAATTAAGAGAAGAATTAAAATTGATAAAATTCTAAACTGAAGGACACAATTGTTTTTCTGAAAGTTCAGGTGCACTTCTCTAGGGAATAAAAGAGAGAAAAAAAAAAAACCTTTACCGCAATTTAACTGGATCTTCTCTATGAGCACGTGCTACACTGTCAAAAAAAAAAAACAACACATCGCTCCTAACGCCACAGTGATAGCAGGATTTTGATTGTTCTATGGGCTCTCACTCGCCACTTGAATGGCATGGAGGCCATTATACGCTAACACATGAGTAATTTTTTTTCTTAATAATATTTTTAAATCTAAAATTACCAAGACATCCCTGTCAAAATCCAAGAATAAAAAAAAAACAGTCTAGAAAGATGGAAACACCCGCCCGCAATTAGCCTCGATTTTTTTTTATTACAAGGATAATTCTGTCATTTAACTATTTTAATTAATAAAAAACAGATGAATAAGCTCGATTCATGTATGTTTTTTTCCCTCCTAGGGGTATGGCCATAGTCTTACTGTTTCTTCTTATTTTTATCTAAAAAGATGAAGGAGCCCCTCATTTAAGAATTAATTCTTTGTGCTTCCAAAGGCAAAATAGTATTTATACTATAACAAAAAGAAATTCACATCCCATTTTACCTCTAATCAAAATATGTAATGCCAAATATATCCTATAAAAAATATATATCTCTACCCTCGATTGCATATTTAGTTAGCAATGAAAAAGACCGTCTCAATCCATGATAATTCTAGTCTTAATTTATTAACACTGTAAGACTAATGTCTTTCTTTTTTTTTTCTTTTTTTTTTTTCTGGTAATACACACATATACATAAAGAGAGTGGCATGTATGGAGTATCTGTATGCAGCCAGCTACCATGATGAGTATTAGATTGGAAATGGTTAACGTCGTCCATTAATGATTCAATTTTGAACAAGTCAAGTTATGGTGGATAAGATCAATCAGGTCAATAACTGAACTCCTCTTCGTGTTGCTGTTGTCTTCTAGATTCCTTCTCTTCGATTATTGTGAGTTTTGTTTGGAGGTGCCTGAAGGGCCACGGCCGGACAGGTCAACCTTTGTCTGTCTTTCTTCGCAAAAAAACCGAGGCGACCACAGAGTTCGAAAAGTCGCAGTATTTACCGTGGGAAGTTTGGTCCCCGACAACTGGGTTTCGCCTAACAAAAGAGGAAAAGGAAGAGCAAATGCAAGATAATATTTTATATAACTTTATTGTTTTTTTCAGCTCACAATATATTAAACACTTTCAAGGTATGGCTTGGTTTCCTCCATGATTCAAAGCTCAATCGAATTTTTCTTGAAGAATCTTTTTAGCCAATGCACTGCTTCCGCTCCTACTACTGAAGGCCCATATGTAAAAAATAGAAAAGAATATTTATGGGCTCGTACGTAGGCCGACTGAGGAGTAAGAGTAGGAGCTGGTAACGAGGCCCAAATCCGTTTAATAATCCCAATATCTGGGTAAAACGACACCTCCTGCCTCGGAAATTTTCCTTGCATTAGCTTTTCCAATCTAATTAGTCCCATGAGTATCGTAAAAGTTACATATGCTCATTGTAAAGTCACATCCGTTAAAACCTTAGAGGTAGGTAATGCGGTGGAGATGGTTTCTTCTTCTTCTTCTTCAATTTTTTTTCTTGTTTATCCATATAATATTTTTTTAATTTGGATGCCGACGTATTTGGCTCAATTGCATGTTTTATTCATCCCACTTCCTCCTTATCATGATAATTGAATCTGACTTGTATTAGCGAAACACCACTGAGTGATGTTTTGGGGGGTCAAATTATAAAAACCCTCTAATTTTAGTCTCAACCCTTATTTTTTTTTAGTAATGAATTTTGTGAGATAATGCTTTATATATATATATATATATATATATATATATATATATATGAATGAATGTAGACATCCATGCCAGTAATATTTATCAAATAAAGTTACGGTAAACACAGAAAAGGATGGCACAACGCCACTTGAAGGGATGGAAGAAGATGTCTGTTGTTGAATTATAGTATATTTAATTTGATGCAGAGTCTAAGCTGGAGCTTCTAATTATTAATTAAATCGATCTTAATACATACATTAATATTAGTATGTTCGGGAAACAAAAGTATATATGTTGGTTGGGGGTTAGGTAGAATGTCGTTCTTGAAGTTTATATATGGTAACTGTCTCAACATCCAATATATAAAATTCAAAGTAGTGCTGCAGATGCACAAGGCACACATTGCTAGTTCTAGCAAGCAATTAAGACCTGGGATATTTTATTAACATCACCATTAATTTCTCACTGAAATTTAAGCGTCTAATAGAACAATGTCCAAACTACCTTGAGTTTTTAATGCTTGAGGTGATAGCTGCTCACTGTATAAACATAAAGTGGAGATTAGCGGCGTGAAGCAGCCACTATATATATATAACCTGCAAGTAAATGGGGCCGAGTTTTTAATTTATTTAACCAAGTTGCAGCTTCAGCAGGTAGCCACTTAATTATATATGGAGTCTTTAACTTTTCTAGAAACAAGCACTGTATGATTACCAAGGGTTAGATGTCATAACGCACACAGTGTTATATATATATATATATATATATATAGAGAGAGAGAGAGAGAGAGAGAGAGAGAGAGGAGTCTTGGGCAAATCAAGTGCTAAAACTGATAATGACCGTATAGTTTAAAGGGGAACAATGAAGCTAGGGTAGCTGAAATGTCATAATCATGCACCATTATTAAATACTTAAGATGTCGTAATGGGATTGAGAATGATTAGTACTGGATAATGGAGATGTCGTTGTTTGCTAAACGAGAGAGATGGTATGTGGGTGTCTATATCTATATATACAGAGAGAGAGAACAAGGGGAATCAACCAACTAATTACTGCTGTTTACAATATTTAATGAAAAAATTCTTTCTGCGTGGGCCTAAATGTATATTTTAGTCAAGATAAAATGGAGCTTGTTTTAAACATTTAATCATGGAATGCAAGAAAAGTTTGACAAACAAATACTTGCAGGTTACTTCACTTCGCCTTCACCGAGTTGGATATCACGTCATATAAAATGTTCTAAGAACCTGAAGAGACAGAATTAAAAAGGTCTGCTTGGGTAACTGTTAAGGCTGCTGCTGATAAATATTATCAATTGATGAGGCTAATTCGAGATGCGAGGAAGGGCTTAGTTAAGGTAATTACGAATCTAACTTTGGAATCACACTGTGCTACTATCAATGCAATCTTACTTACATTGAAAGATGTAAATTCAGTAGCTGTTAGAAATGGGACTCAAACTCATTTCTAAAGGTGAAAAGAATTTCTCCTAATAATCAATTATTTTAGTCTTTATGCTATTTGTGAGAATCAAAATGCTATAATATTGTCACATATAATTAAAAACTTGGAATGACATCAACTAGCTAGAAATGGATATTAACATGTCGATCGGAGGAGACTTTGGGTCTAGAAAAAGGTTAAGAAAGGAGGATTATTAAAAGTTGTGGGTAAGCCAGATTCAAAATATATCTTTGTTTTTGTTAAAAGTTGTTCAACGACAATTGTTTTGCAAGGTGATAAAACATTTCAATAAGATATCTAGTCCTCTTTCTCTCATTCAAAGGTAGAGTTTAATATTTGATTGATTATTTTAAATAAATTACCCACAAAAGATCTTCTCTGAAGAAGAGATCTGCTGCAAGGAAATGATTTAAGATGTCATTTTTTCAATCAATGGGATGAAACCACAAAATATTTTCTATTTTATTGTGAATTGGTATGAAAATTATGGTCATGTGTGGTGGCATGGATAAGACAACAATGGATTTTGCTGGAGATTTTAAACACTTTCTTCCTATAGTGGCATGGAATGATAATTAATGAGTTCCATGCAAAGAAAGGTGAGGTGTTTGTTCTATTATGGTATAGTAATTTGGTCGAAGTACTAACTATCTAAATATAGAAACCTAAGCTTCAGAGCAGCTATGGACAATGGAGCACCTCTGAAGATCCTTCCCTTGAGTAACATATCACACCAATCAATTCCGTTTCTTTCCACCATCTGGTCGTCAACAAGCAGCTGAATCTTGATCCCTGCATAGGAACCAAATCATTGCCCCAAGGAGCACAATTAAGCTGCAGAGGAGAACAGAGTACCCACAGATTATCTAAATGAGTCATAGCCAAACAACAAAATCAGATTTTCTAAAAAGTTTTGTTAGGTTCATTTTTTGTTTGTAAAAGTACGTGATACTATGCTTATTCTTCTTTCTCCTGTTTAGCCATTTAGTTTATAATGGCTATAAATGAAGTTTCTCGTCTTTGATTAAAAAAAAAAAAGTGAACGAATCTGATATTAAAAATTAAAGAGTGTAAATATTCCAACTGGGTATATATGTATTTAATTATTAAAGGGTTCTTCTAAATTGCGTTTTGTTAAACTGGTTTTTCTGCATGTTCGATCTGATTTACTGATCCACGCATGTAAATAATATTCAAAATAGAATTTTTACATGACATCTTTCCTGTATGATCAAAATCATCTAATAAACTTGTGTTTAAAGTCTATAAATATTAATTTAAATATCTTTCTATGCCATAACTTTTTTCTGTTTCTAAAAAGCAATATTAGAGATCATTCGTTTCTTCTTTTTGGATGGAATTTCCGATATGCATAACAAATTAAAGACTTGGCTATAAGTAATTTAGATTAAGGGTTTAACATATAAACATAGCAAAAAATAATTATTTTTGAGTTCTTTTTTTAAAATTAGCATCTTTGATTTTTTTTTGTTTTTTTTTTTGAGAAACTAGCACAAGTAATTTTTTTTTTGAAAAATAGGACAACTTGAAAGAAAACATTGTTGGAACCAGTGTTGTTTTTTTAATAAAAAGATGTTGTAACCAGTTTTTTTATATAAAAAAACGCTAGCCCAACAACATTTTTGCTTCATATAAATCTTTTCCTTTTTTTTTTCTCTTCTTCTAAAAAAAGCCAATTAAACGTTGAACTATATGCAGTACTGTATAATTGAAAGCACAAATTGGTAATAATCAAGTTGAAGAGCAAAAGAAGTGCAAGTAGCTACTCAAGCAATAAGAAAGAAAAAACAAGAAAAATAGACCATCACACGACAAGACAAAAGAGCACCCTACTTCCTTCAAAAGAAAGCCACAAGCTCTGAAGGCTGACCTCATGCTTAAGACTAGAATAACAATAATTAATTTTAAAAATATACCCAATTAAACACCGGTCCCAACGTGTCTTAGGGTTTGAGTATGGGGTTTAGTTATGATTAAGGTTTATAATTTGGAGTTTAGTAGTTAAGTTTAGAGATTGAATTTAGAATTTAAAGTTAGTGTTTAGGGTTTATATTTGGGATATAATATATTTCATGATAAAATGTTGTTGGGTTCAGTGTTTTTTCAATAATGCTCTCTTCTCAACAACATTTTCTTTTGAGCTGTTTTATTTTTTTATATATATAAATTTCGCGTGTGATATTTTCAATAAAAAAAACCTTTTAAAAAAAATTGTGTAAATGGAAATTTAATATTCTTTTAACAATTAATAAAAATTCACCATTAAAATTTTCCTTATCTGTTCGTTTCTCTGTGTAGCTTCTTTTCTTATTTTTTTTTAATTAAGATGCAAATGACAATCATATTAAACATTTGGAATACAATCTTATTAAAAAATGTTTTTATTCTTTTGTAAAACCAAATTACTTCTTCTTCTTCTTCTTCTTCCTCCTTTTTTTTTTTCATACTCTCTTATCTAAAGGATTCTCTTACGTACGTACATCGTCTCTTCCTATTACATATACTCTATAATTAAGTGGAGAGGTATAGCTAGATTAGGATTCTAAAATTTGTAAGTGTTTCTTGTTTAGAAGGATTTAACAATTTTTTAAATAATTAAAATTTTAAAATAATATAATTTAAAGCCTTAAAAGTAATAAGGGTATTATAGTCTTCACAATTATTAACATCCCTAAGAGGGGCGTAAAAAGTATAGATTATATAGTAATCATACCATTCTTGATATTGAATCTTTTTATTAAAGAGCAGGAAAGTCGCGGATAACTAATAATGTAAGATCAAGGTTTTAAATTAAATTTCCAAATTTAAATGGATTTTTTTTTATCATAAAAAATAACTCTATTGACCCAAAAATCCTAGATACATCAGAAAGAGAGATGGGATTAATTAGCTGAAAAGGCACAGAGTCATGCGCACTTGCATATAAAATAACAATTAATGTTCTTTAATTTCTCTGAAACATTTAATAAGCCATTTGCGCTGAAATTTAAATGCCTGTTAGGGTGTGCTCTAGAAGCACATTTTAGATTTTACCTGACAATATATACGTCTATATATAATTTATATTTCAGATGTCAATCATGCCATCCAACAAAATTCAGGAGGATAACTCGATCCATCCTCAATCTTTTACCATAACCACACGCTTTCCATCTCATGTATCATCATTACGAATTCCGTAGACGGTCCTCATTAGAAATTAGACATCAAATATAGCATGCGTGAGTCATTTGCAGGGTTAAACTAGAAAATGACCCCAGTTTTATAATATAATCCAAATTATATATTCTTACAGACAATTCAAAAAAGAATTATCTCCGATAGCAGCACCTAATGATTTCGATCTTCATACTCCTTAATTATAATAAATGAAGTTAGCATCATTATCAACTACCACGTAACAAAAAACTTTTGTTGAGAGTAAGAAGATGGGTAACCATTGGAAAGCTAGATCAGTTCATACCTGCAAAAGGTAGGGTTAGAAAGGGAATTGGATAGGATGGAGTCAAAGTAGTTTGTTGATGATTTTCAAGGGTCCTTGTGATGTTAAAATGGAGTGTGGTTGGGGAAGGTGGGTTGCTTGTATAGTTTTCTTGGGAAGGTGAGAGGAAATGGTATATATTTCATACAAGGACATTTGAAGAAAATCTGACATTTGAGGAAATGGTAACTTGAAGTGCTTTGCATTTACTGTTCGACAGCTATCTCAAACCCCTCTATATATTTATGCTTCTTATAACAGACACTCCATATATA
>Ga0325404_1002286_pt1 | contig 20523 bp, 12 predicted proteins | sample PopdelMetagenome_18_FD_205664 | JGI IMG/M metagenome (GOLD analysis project Ga0325404, IMG submission 205664) | Populus deltoides microbial communities from Bellville, Georgia, United States - Xylem-Control-R1 | ecosystem: Host-associated > Plants > Phyllosphere > Stem > Wood/Secondary xylem... | reverse complement strand
ATAAAAAATTAGTTCTGCCCATAACAAAGCAGCATGAATACCGAAACTAAAGTGTTTTAAATAAGGGGAGTCAGGGGACCATACTGGTAAGCCCTCAAAATAACTTCATACAGCACAGCAGTTTAAGTTTTGAACAAAAATTGGCATCACAAGCATTACTCTTCTATTTTATCTATCCATAAACATTATGCCTGGTTAATACTTGCATTCTTCAAAGCCTTCATCGCTCCGCTTTAGCTCAAAACTTTCTCCCTCCATTGCCATGTTTGGCAGAGACAAAAGAAAAAAGATTTACACTTCTTGGTTTCTAACACACACCCCATGCATTTTCTAGTATAATTTTTGTACACCTATAGTCTCATCAATCTCTCTTCTTTATAGATTACCATAGGTTACTTTCTCAAGATTGAACATGAAATCACCTAACCATCTAGAAGGTAATTCAATAATAAGTGTTTGGGACCAAAAAGTTTATTTCCTTTATAGTCTTATGATCGAGTCTTGTGGTTGCTAATATAATGACCACTGAAAGCTTACATGATTCTTAACTTCAGGACCCGTCGGATTAGTCGAGGTGTACGAAAACTGGTCCGGATAACCGCATTAATTAAAAAAAAGAAAGAGATTGAACATGAAAGCACCTTGGCGCCATAGATGGACTTAAATGGGGAATTCTTACAAGTTTCAACAAGATTTCTTTAATTTCATTTGATTGTTCAGCAATATTCTTAATTTCCCCGCTTCGGAGCTTTTCTCGTGTTGAAAATTGAGCATGCCACAGCTCCTTTAAATCAAGGATCGATTTTCTTGCATCGAGTCGAGGAAAATTGCTAGCCAATATCTAATCAATAGTTTGTCATTCCTGCACTCCTTTTTCCCCCCCCCCCCCCCCTCTCTGACATACATCAGCATCAATGCAGCACATTCCTTCATATATAAAAATATTTGCCGAGTTTACACGCTTAAAAACTATTCTACCAGTTTATAATTAAAATAATAATATACTATTAAAAAAGAAGAACAAGCGGTGTCGTGGTGTAGTTGGTTATCACGTCAGTCTAACACACTGAAGGTCTCCGGTTCGAACCCGGGCGACGCCAAACTCTTATAGGTATCTTGAATTAGTTTTGGTTTTGTGTATAATACGCTAAAAATAACACGCTGTTATTATCATTAATTTTAATTTAATTTTATTTTATTTTACCTGAGATATCGGGCTTTCTCTTACCATATTTTCGTTTGAATTCACTACTGATATAATTTTTCTTCATAAATTTTCGAATATTCTTAAAATCCTAAATCGAAACTGACAGCAGCATAATGCCAGGCCACAACAGCATTCTTGTGATGCACGGTGTGGATCTTATAAAGATGGGCCATCATTACCACTCGCTTTTAGAAAACCTTTAATATCATATTGGAACAAAATTAATATTCTTTCTAGTCGAGATTACACTTCATCGGACCAACTCCATACGACAATGCCTCTTTTATAATGATGGACATCATTACCATTTCCTTTTAAATATTCTTAATTAAAATAATATTTTATTATTTCTTTCCGATCAACACAATAAAACTATAAAAAAATCAAATTTATATTTTTTAAATACAAAATAATCTAAAAAAACACCTTGCTGTGTGCAATCTATATATATATATATAATTGTTAAAGATTTAAAATCAATCTAATAAATTCAAAAATCAAAATTTAATTTAGATCAAACTTCTAGTTACATTAATTTGATGAAATCTAGTTCATCTAATTATATTTCTAATGATTTGACTTAATGAATTAATAATTCAGATATATGTTTTAATCCGTATGCCTATTATTATTATTATTAAATGCCAATTTGTTCGCCAAGTTTTGATTTCCCTTCAAAAATAAAACCACTACACTACCCTACCTCCTCTCTCAAGTCTCCAGTCTCAACAGGAGAACCTCTCAAGAGCGGGAGCGTGGTGATTTTTTAGAGAGAGAAACAAAAAATGGAAATCTCTCCCTCAACGACACAAGAATCTCTCAATCTGAACACAATTCGCAGGTCTCTCTCTCTCTCTCTCTCTCTATCTTGTATTTTATGTGTGTATAAATTCAAATTTAAAATAAAAATAAAAAAATGTTTTCATTTCTTTTCTCCAGTCGAATAAATGAACTTGAAGAAATCTACAGAGATTGCAATGCAGATAGTTTCTCCGAAATAAACTCTTCTGATTCTGATGAATTAATGAAAGATTCCGCTCATCAACTTGTGGTAATTTTGTAATTCTCTCCGCCTTCCCTGTCCAATCTTGTTTATTTATATGAATATTATTTATTTCTTATGCATATATTTCTTTTTTCTTTTTGATTTGTTGTTTCAAAAGTGATCGTTTTCTTCGTACAGAGCAAAGTGAGTCAAACCGTAACCGAGTACTCCGATTTCAGTTTCCTAGGCATTGAAGATTTAGGTAATTCTCTATTTCTCCGTGTATTTTTATTTTATTTTAATCGCATTGTTTTATTTTATATTATTACTTCTTTTAAAAAAATTTGGCTCGTGATTGTTTGATTTTTAACTAGGAAATTTGTTGGTGTAGATGCATACTTAGCACACTTGAAAGAGGAGCTTGACGCGGCAGAGGCTGAGAGTGCAAAGATCTCTAATGAAATTGAGTTGCTCAATAGAACATGTATGGAAGGTAAAAAATTTATGATATTTATATTTTGAAATACATTTATAACAAGTTTAAAATATTAGAGAAACTGAGATTATTTGTGATTTTTTGCAGATTCTAGTGAACTAGAGAATGATCTTGAATGGATGAAGTGTTCGTTGGATTTAATTTCTTCACAGCGGGTAATTTGGAAATCTTTGAACTACATTTTTTTAATATATTTTTATGCCTGATTTAATGGAAATGACAGCAATTGATAGGTTTTTGTTGAATTGATTTGAATTTAGACTTTTTGATACTTTACAAGTGCTTGTTGTGAAACAAGTGACTTTTATTGTTATGTGCTTTCTTTTTGTTCGCGGAGAAAAGATTCGCTGATAATAATGTTGTGGATTGTATGCTTATGCTTAATTTTATGGAGGTAAAGGCCACGATAATGACTGCAAAATGTTTGATGACATAAAATTTTTGATGATACAAAGAGGTTTTCAACACAACTAATTGTAGAGTAAGTATTGTCTGGTTAATAAATAAATTAGTCTTCCTTATTATGTGGGATTTTCTATTCGTTTTTGAATGGATAGTTTGGACTTTTGTGGAAATTAGTGGATATCATGTACCAGAAAAGGTGAAATTAAATCTAAAGACTGGGGGGGGGGGGGGATGACAAAAATTCACTGCAACTCTGACTGTGTAAGTGAAACATTATCCTTGATGGTGTTAAACAAGTTTCTTCAGCAACAGTTTTACTGTGTAATTCCATGTCTTCTATCACTTCACTTTTCAGATTATCTGAAGAACTAATCACAACCCTTAGAATCTCATTTTTACCCACCTTTTGGTAGGATCGAGAGAAAGAAAAAGGAGATGAACAGATGGAGCAGTTTTCAAGTGGAGAAAATCAATCAAATTTGATAAACACAAATGAAGAAAACAAGTTTGAGGTATTGATAGCTTGATTCTTAAGTTTATCCTTATTTGCAACTTGAGAATTATAATAGCTGAAATTACATGGACAGACTAATGCATTTGTGCAATTACTAAGCTATGAGGTTCTGAAATTGAAATCAACTGGTTTCTGTATCATGCCTGATTGACTTAGCACCAGGGAATGCTATTGGGATTCTTCCTATTACATTTCAGTTATGAGTTTCAATGGTGATGCACCTTAGAACTTCAAAATGCAATACCAGTCCTGCCTGTTTCACTCACCAATTATCTGACTTTTTTTTTTACCTTGAATTCATTTCCTTGAGCAACTATTCATTGATAGCATTTCATGAGCATGTCTGCTTGCATTTCAGATTTTGAAGCTCGATAATCAGATTGAGGAAAGCACAAGGATTTTGAAGTCCATGCAGGATCTTGATTCCGTATGCAAATGGTAACTCTTTTGGTTTAGACGTATTTGCTTAGATTTTCTTTTCCTGCACCTGTCATGTATAAGCTTCTCTTTTCATTGTTGTCAGGTATGATGCCATAGAACAAATTGAAGATGTATTGTCGGGTCTGAAAGTCATTGAATTTGATGGAACCTGCATTAGATTGTCATTGCGGACTTATATTCCAAAACAAGATGTATTGTTCCTACAGAAGATTGAAGAAACTAATGTGCCATATGAAATAAACCATGAATTTCTCATAGAAGTTACGAATGGAAGTATGGAGATTAAGAAAGTTGAGGTATGAGTAACTAAAATCTCTCCAAAATTATGAATTGTCTTTCCTTATTCTTCCTATGCATCTTGTTTCCCAAAGAAGGAAAAGAAAAGGAATCTTTGATAACACATTGATGCTAAAAGTTTTGTAGCATTACAATGCAAACTGAATGATTTGTGGTGAGCTGATGGTTTGGTCTAAGAAATCTAATTACCATAAACGAGATCATGCTAAAATATAAATGTATCACAATGGGTACCTTTTCAGTTATGGAACATTTTACACTGGACTTACTGGGCTGCCCAAATGGTTTTTGGGTGTTATATGGTCTCCAATGTTTGTGAGACTGGCTGTCCATCCTTTACCGTGGCATGCGATGGCTAGGTAATTTAGGGGTGTCCGAGGCATCTGAATTACTTATTTGTATGCTTTATGTTTGCACAATCAATTCAGTAAAAATGTTTCAGCAGATAGGAAGATACCATAACTGCGTAACAAGAAGCTACAGCCTTATTAGCAATTGATGCAACAGAATGTGTTCCCAAGTAGATCCAGTTACAGAATAATAGAAAATAGCAAATGAAGGAAGATTTGAACTAGATTCAATTATACAGTATTTATACAAGGCTATACCATCCTTATTGTTGATTCCACCCCCATTCTCTCTCAATTTTTCATTTTGGCATTCAAACTCATTAAATCTCATGTGAATAGGCAAGAGATATGGAATGGCCAAGATAGTCCATGTTTTGTATTTGTCAAAGTTAGTTTAGTTGCCTCCACATTCCCCTCACTTGTTACATTTCTTACCACTTTTTGGATTTTGTTTATGTTTTGTAGTTTAACTTTTGCTTCTTTCTGCTACCATATTCTGGCTTTTGGATAAGTTTGATATGACATGAGTTGAGTAATAGAACTGAAATACGGGATAGATGAAATGCATCTCGTATCAAAGTTTTTGAACTAGACAGAAAGTTGACCGCGCCAGTTGCATTTCTGTCAGTAAAGTGTTAATGTGCAGTCTAAAGAACTTTATATTCTGAGATAATCTGTGGACAAAATTAGTGTGGACAAAATTAGTATGAACTGAAAGCATACCAGTCTTTTTTCGTAGTCTAGTTAAAATATGGAACTTAAATTTTAGCTTCATAAAACCTAATCTGAATTGAGCAAGTGAATAGATTTCAGATATTTAATTTAATGACATTTGGAAACAAGTTAAGGCTAATAGGCATGAACCAAAAACTCAAACGTCTCACCTATAAAGAATGCAAAGGACCCAAGCATAGATTTTCATGCGCTTCTAAATGCTGTGTAGCAATCTGGCTTTAGGATCTTACTCCTTTCAAATTCCTGCTACCATGCCATCTTGATTTTCATTGGTTGATCAATCATTGGATGATCTTATGACGCTCATCTTAACTTATTGTTTTCGCGCAGATGTTTCCGAATGACATATATATAGGAGACATTGTTGATGCTGCAAAGTCTTTCAGGTTTGTACTGTTTGGTATTTCTCACTTTGTAAAGTCGAAGGTTTCTTTTTTCTTCCTCTTTTCCCTTTTGATGCTGATTAAGATGGAGTGAAGATTTCTTATCCATCTTACCTTAAACTTGATATGTTACTTGAAGAACAAACTCACGGAGTCTTATATGAGAATATTTTTGTGTTATTTGCTGTGAGATTTTCCTTTAGGTTCATTGAAACATAGTCTTGCAATGTCACAGGCAAATGTTTTTGCACTTGGCATTGATGGAGACAAGCTCTTCACTGGAGTGGTTTGTAAGAAAAGCTCAAGATAGAATTATTCAGTCTACTTTGAGACGATTGGTGGCAAGGAGTGCAAGTACATCCAGGTGAGAGTGCTGTGCTTGAGCAAAAGTTATTAGAACTTGAGGTTCTGAAATAATCTCAGATGTGAGAACAAATTCTTCAAAGCATTTGCAGGTTTAGAATAACTTAATTTGTATTGCAGGCAATCCATTGAATACTTGGACAGAGATGAAATAATAGTTGCTCATATGGTTGGGGGTGTTGATGCTTTTATGGAAGTTTCTCAGGGTTGGCCCATAACAAATTCCCCTTTGAAATTGGTATCTCTCAAGAACTCAAATCACCATGCAAAGGAAATTTCATTGGGCTTTCTCTGCAAGGTTGAGGTGAGCGTTTTTGCCTTCTTCCTCGTTTTTCTATTCTTTTTTGGGATGAAAGAGGTGAGCATTTTGTTTCTTGTTCTGCAATATTTTTTTGGATGAAATAAAATGGTCTCGTATGTTCAGAAGTTTTGATCTCTTATAAGTATAGTGCCTTTTTTACCTAACTTTTAATTTGATATCTGTATTCCTTCCCCCAGTCAGTCAATTTTCACATTTCTACCTACATCTTGTCATGCATTCTTTAATCTTTTTTTAGTTTTGCTTTTTATGCTAATCAGAACATAGTCGTGTTTCTGATTGATTGCAAATTTGATTGAAGATCTATGTATAGATAAGACTCATAATAATAGTAGGCTAATGACAAGTGCTTTTAATAATGGTGGTGGTGGTGTAGAAGTAATCTTTGAAAGGTTCAGGTTTGTTTGAACATATAGGGTGCACGTATTCAGCAAGGTATATATGGGTGTATATTCATTGGGTTTTCGCTGATTTTCCGTTGGTTGTGTAATTTTCAATCATAGGAAGCGGCGAACTCCTTGGATGTACACACGCGGCAGAACTTGTCAAGCTTTGTAGACACTGTTGAAAAAATTCTTGTAGAACAAATGCACTTGGAACTGCATTCAGATGGTACTTCTAGCGTATGACTACCACTGCACTATTTGGGGACCTAATAATACATGGACCCCCGGGTGTTTGCTCAGATATAACTTGAAGCCATAAACATGCCTGTAGAAGTGTGTCAAGTCTCTTCAGAAATCATTGTGGATGTTACCAAAACGATATCCTCTCCGACACAAGCTTCCATATATGAATATATGCTCAATTTCACGTATGATGGTTTTCACAAGCACGCTTTGCGTTTCACGTTTCATTTTTCGTGAACAACATGACGAAGTTTTGCTTGATCATATACTTTGGCACTCAAGAATCATGCTATCTTGGATCCATGATTCTTGATAGTGTTTCCTTTCCCTGTATGTTTGCTCAACCAACAATTATTTATTTTTAAATTCTGTCTAGGTTTGCAAAACACCATTTCATGTGTTCTAGAGTCTTGGATCTGGTCTCATTTTGTATTCTCAGGAGTTTGTTGTAATGGTGATAACACTTGAAATGATCTTTTTTATTCACAGTACATGTGGTATGTTTGGCGACAAGGACATATAGGTCAGATGATGTTCTAAAATCTAAGATGTTTGGGAATAGTGTTTTTACAGTAGCTAAAACAATCTTATGTTGGTGAATTTAGGATTCTTAAATGTTTAAGTTAATATTTTTGTATAGCATGTAATAAATATGCAAAAGAATATCAGATCCTAAAAACAATGTTATTTGTTAATAGTGTGTACATGTTGATGATTAAAAAATTATGAAAAATATATTTTTCACATGTATTAATGCGATGAAAATATGATAGGTCATAAGAGATTTTTGTACATCTAAAAGTGTGAGTGAAGATCTAGGTTAAAAAGCCTGGGCCAGTCAAATCTCAAGAGGATATGTGTTGGATTTAGGTCACAAGTTTGGATTAGGTTTTTGGTTCAGGTCAAAGTCTAAACTTACAAGATTGGACTGAAGTTTAAAGGCCTAAAAGGTGTGAGGACGTGCATATGGCATGATGCTAGGTCCAAACATGCACTTAATGCTTGAGGGGTTAGACCTAAAGGAGTTAGGAAGTGTGCTAGACGCTTGAGTCTAAACACGTGCCCTGAGTTTAAATCTATTTTTATAGACAACTTGGATTGTTCTTAAAATAGGCTTAGAATAACAAAAGTTATTTAAAAAATATTAATAAATCCTGTACATTATATAGACATAGATTAGAGTAGACCAAAATTGTTAAATACTAGGAGAAACCACTTATTCTAATTAAGAAAAATGGAAGGTATATTTTAAAGCAAAAACCTCAAAAATGGGGTTGGCAAAGCCTCCAAACCATAAAGGAGGGTTTTGTAATTTATCTTTTTTATTTTATTTTAATCTATACTATATATAGGTTCTCACACTACACCATAATCTAATCTATTTTTTTTCAATGTAAAAAAAATATATCAGGGCAATACAAAAGTTCTTAAAAATCAAGAAAAAAAAATTAAAACTCAGGTTATTGAATTAATTAGGTTTAATAAACCTGATTAATTTAATAACTTGAAGAAAATTACAACGGTAATAAGTGAAAAAAATTGACAATTAAAAAAAGATAAAAAAATTTGATTTGAGCCCATCCGAGCTAACATGTCAAATATACAACTTGGTTATAAGCAAATTGAATAAAATCATTAAGTTCAATCACAAAAAAAAAAAAAACTTAATGCTGAAAGGTAAAATTGAAAAAAAAAAAACAAGAAAAAAAAATCTCGAGTTAAACTAGGCAAACCTGCTAACCTTATGATAATGAGTATAAGATTGAGATAACCTCATAGAAATGAAACCAGAAAAAAATAATGAAGACCGATTCCTAATCAATCAAACGTTAAAAGATAAAACTAAAATAAAAAATCAATTTTAAAAAAATCAAATGTTGAAGGATCTTATTTGATAATAAAGAAAAGAATTAAATGAGAATGTGATAACCTCATAAAAAATAAAATGAAAAAATTTAAAGCACATTTTACAGCATACAAAATATTGAAGGATCTAATCGAAGAAAAAAATATAATACAAAAAAGGTCGAATAAAACTCGACTCGAGTCCATTTGAGTTAACATGCAAGATCTGTGACCTGGTTGTTATGCTGGGGTAATCTCATCAAAAGAAAATTGATATGGGTCAAATATTTTTTCTTAAAAGAATATGCTTTTATGATATGTTTTTGTATATAAAAAAATCCCAAGCGGAATTCAAAAAGTTTATGCATATATCTAATTAAATAAATTGAGAACTATTTATACAACAAAAAAATTTATGAAGCCTAATCCCAATCTAGCCGAAATTAACTAGCCAAACCTGTGACCTCAATCATGAGTTCAATTGGGTTCGACAATCTTTTCTTATAAATTTTTTTTTATCTAAAATAGAAACTTATAAAATTGAAAACCAAACAAATATCGAGATGATTAGAAAAAAATCAAACTAAAATAAATTATGTTACGTAATTAATAATTAATCAAATATTAAATGATGAAATTGAAAAAAAAAATAAGCAGGAAGAGTTAAGAAATCCAATTATAATAGATAAAAAGGAAATAAAAAAAAAAAGCCCAGGCTTTTAGGCTTGGACGGCCAAGAGCTCCAAAGCCTTTTTGCTAAGCCTTTACAAAAAGGCCTAGGTGCGTGGGCCTGGAGCAACCCACGCCTCTCAGTCTTTTTTAAAAAAAATTTAAGGGGTGGCGGATAACAGATTGTTCACCCCTTAATTTTTGGAAAAAAAATAGTGAGCAACACATCAATTGCCGTGCCTAGATTCCGGCAACCTCTAACCCCTGGAAAATCTGGATATTCTATTTTAAACTTAGAAAATCTTGTTTTCAACCATATTTTCATCTCAAAAAACATCTCAAACACCTTGTAAAACATATTCATAGCTTCTAACAACCTAAAAACTAGTTTCAAAACCCATAATTAACCCGAAACTAAAATTCTTTTTGGGCTATGTCACGACCCGATTCTCAAATCTATGACCAACATATAGACAAGGTTCCCCTCCAAGTTTCCATACATATAAAAACTCAAACTTATATACAAACTTTTATCATTTAAATAAACTAGAGTTCTATGCAACTTTTAATACCATACTTAAAGTCTATAATATAAATCAACATCTTAATAGAAGATTTAATACAAATATCGTAATTATGAAGCTTTAACTAGACACAACAAAATAACATCAATTACAATAAAAGAGCAGGTTCTGAAGTCTAACAAAAGTGACACGCTAGCAAAACTATACGCTTGAAAAGGATAAATAACAAGAGGGTGAGTTCAACAACTCAATGAGGGAGTGGGTATCAATTTTGAACTATCACCCAATTCATTTGCCTATAATCTATACACAATCTTAAGGACCCATCCTTTTTCTTGACAAACAACACTGAGGCTCCCTAATACACTCGGTTGGATGAACTCCTTGTTCAACAAATATTGCAACTGTTCATTTAGCTCCCCTAACTCTACTAGCATCATTTTATATGGTGCCATTAATATTGATTCGGTACCTGGAACCAAATAAATGCTAAACTGAATCTCCCTATACAGAGCCAATCTCAGTAAGTCATTGGGAAAAACATTGATGAACTCCTTGACTATAGGGACTTGGTCTAACTAGAGAAATCCACCATATATGCTAAGTAGCATTATACCCCTTTCCATGCCATTTGCCTCGAGATAGCCGATAACATAATCGATGAAGATGCAATCTTGTCTCCCTGAAACACTAACCCAACCTTTTCATCTAAATAGAACCACTTTCTTACCCCCAAATTTGATTGAGGCCACATGCTTTGTTAACCAACCCATTCTCAAAATCACATCAAAATCAACCATATATAAGACATTTATGTCTTCTATAAAGATCTCTTCTCCAATCTCCATTCCATAATTCGGATACACATACTTCACTAATACTGATTCATCTAAAAGAGTGAAGATTGAAATGAGGAATCCTAACAGAGTTGGTTGTCTATCTAACCTCATGATGAAATACAGGGACACAAATGAATAAGTTGCACCTTTAATAAGTAAAATGTTTGCTTTAAAAGATCAAATAAGAAGAATTCATGAAACAATTGTGTTAGATGCCTGAGCATCCTGCTGAGTCAAGGAAAAGACTTTAACATTCCCCTTGCCTTGCTATATTTAACATTTGTCACCTGTAACCCGACCTCTCTGACCACGACCACCATGAGCCATATATTAGCTTATCGATGGTGCCTAAATAGGAGGCTGAACTAAACAGATGATCCTGGAGCTGATGACTATCTCCTTGAGCACTCCTGAGTCTTATAACCTATCTGACCATAACCAAAATAAACCTCAGTCCTCTTGTAGCAATATACACTAGTATTGCTTCCTTCACGGTGTTGACATGAAGAATTGTCTCTAGATGGAACAAAATAGCTACGAGGTGCACTCTAAACTGAATTATAATTATAGCTATGAGCACCATTATTGCCATTCTGACTATTTGAGCCATTAAGTGGAGATCTTTGTCTAAAACTCCTCATAACCCGTGAGCCTTAACGACCATTTTATCCCCTGGATAGGCTTGCACTTAATCTTTGTTGTCTAAAAGACTAAACCTCTTTCTCGAGCCTCTTAGACTGGCTTGCAGCCATGTCTTCTAATATTTATGCCTCAATTAACCTGGTGTTATCAACTGTTGAGGAGTAGGATGAAAACATTTAAGATAACATCGCTATATACATCGAGGATTTGAGTCCTTAAATGAACCTCTTCACTCTCCACTCCTCAGTGGGTAGAAGATGCTCAGCATACCTTGATAACTGAGTAAATTTCAAATCATACGCATCTACTGTTATGCTCCCTTAAAATAGCCTTTCAAACTCGTAGAATCTAGCATCCCTAACACTCTAACGAAGAGATTTGTCCAAAAACATGGTATTAAACTCCTTTCATGTCAATTGAGCCTCTGCTGGCCTCACTCTCTTTCTAAACTCAAACTAAGAGATGTCCATATCTCCTTCCAACTTGAATGATGCCAAACTTACAGCCTGATGGTTTATCATCCCAAAGCTTCACATCGCCGCCATATGTTATTTATAAACCTTTGAGGATACTCTGAGCTATTTATCCTAGTAAAGGTAGGAGGTGCCAACTTTATAAAGTCATTCAACAACATATTGAATCTTTAAATAGTGTGGGATGATGATGGTACTTTTCTATCCCTTCTTTAATCTCTTTCCATAGTAAACTTTATTTAGATTCGCATAATCTAACTAAGTTGTTGGAATTCTGTAAGGTATTTGGGGTTAACTACTCCTCCACCTATTTCATCAACCATATTCTCCTCTTCTAACTCCAGAGGCTCCTCTTCCACTAGTGGAGGTACCTCCCTAACATGTTGAGGTACAAGTACACCACCCTTCCTCATTTGCCTTGTAATCCTCAACTATACAATAGAGACGTTATCCTGATTATTATCTACTCTATTAGTACCAATTATTTGTCTATTTTTCGGCATTTCCTATAAGAAGTGAAAGCATTTAAGTCATGGTAGAAAAATAGCATGATAATTATCATAGTATTACAGGAAAGTATATCTACCATAAAATTCAAAGAGTAAAAAAAGACATGCTTGATGAAAATTCAGAATTTCAAAGACAACGGACAAGACGATATAAGTCATCATGCTCCACATATTATGAAATTAATTTTTTTTAACCTAAGGTTTTAATACCAAATTTATCACGACCAGATTCCCGGATCCATGATAAACACATAAGTAAGGTCCCTCTCTAGGTTTCCATACCTAAACGAACTCAAATTTACATACAAACTTTTACCATTTAAACAAACTAGAGTTTTACGCAGCTTCTGATATCATAATTAAAGTCCATAATAGAAATCAACATCTTAATACAAGAGTTAATACAAATATCATAATTATAGAGCTCTAACTAGACATAACATAAAAACATTAATTACAATTAAAAAGTAGGTTCTGAAGTCCAACAAAAATGACCTGCTAGCAAAACTATATGTCTAAAAATGATAAATAATGAGAGGTGAAGTTCAACAATTCAGTGAGTAGATAACGACAAAAAGAAACATATCCAAATTTGATATTAGGCTCTTACAAGAAAGTTTCACAAACAAAGCATAACAAAAAATATCATGAGGTATAGGTCATTAGAAAACCAAAATATGATGAACATATGGCTCAAAACTATAGGATGATCATTTCGCACAAGTTGTTGACTCCCCCAACCAATTAGGGTTCATATATAATACGCACAAAGACTAACATTATCCTATTAACATGGGTATTCTGACTGGCATATCAAGAGGTCATATCATAATCAAACTAATAAAATTATATCTCAAGGATTAACTCATAACATCAATTAAATAAGAAACTATCAAATTAGACATACTCATATCTCATATTTGGAATTTAGCTAAAACAAATGATCATGCTTTATCACAACAAAGAATAATAATCAATATATATATAAGAAGCATGATCCATTTCATACTAACAATTTAAATACTTATATTATTTCTTATGCATATGGAACATTATCCACTTACTTGACTAAAGAGCAGAACAAACACAAAAGCAAGTACCGAAAAAAATCATATTAATGTCCACTAAGTGGAATATTAGGAACATCTGAATACAAAAGAAGACATCCTTAAAAAAAACTTTAAAGGAATGTAAATTCAATATAATACACTCAACTTAGGGTTTAACTTATAACTCTATACGTTTAGGAACCAAATTGGTCTTTTTTTCAAAAAAGTAAAAAATCAAATAGTTTTCTAAAATCTAATTCAAAAGAAAACAATCATAAAACTTGATAATACTTCACTAATAAACCTCAACTATTCATCAAAACCAATCTGAAAAATTGGGATTACATCTAAGGACTAATATGGGGTTTTCTCATGATTTTAGGGATCAAATTGTAATTTGATAAATTGGAGGACCAAACTAAAAATATCATAAATCCATAATTGTACTGAAATTTTATCCATAGTTCATCCTAAATCCTGTACAAAATCTCCAAGGACCAATTTGTAATTTTTCCAAAATTTAGGGACTAAAATGTAATTAAAAAAATGAGGGACCAAATTGAAATTTTATCACCCTTAACCTCAAGACACTTATGTCCAGTATTTCTAGCAAGGGTGTTTTCACAATTTCTTACACCCAATACATCAATTAAAAAAATCAATCTCAAAATCATTATTCGTAACAAAATCATCTAACAATCAACCAATTAAACCATTACCCATAACAATTAATTCATAATATTTTAATCAACTCATCAATCTAACCCAAAACATAAACTTTAAAACCCTAAATCTTAATAAATTCATAATCTAAATTAATACCAACAATTATACACTTCAAAGCATAAATCTTACATTTTAAAATTATTTTCTCTTACCCTCTTCTCCTTCCTTTATCTTTCTTTTCTTCTTCTTCTATCTCACTCGGTTTTCTCTCTTCAAATTTGATTCTTCTCTTTTTTTTCTTTTCTCTTTCTATTTATATTTATCAATTTTTAGGCAAATTACCAAAGTTTTCTTCAATCATTTATACCTAAAACTTACACTTTAAAGGGCAAGGTTATTGTTATCATTTACTATTAAACCTTTCTTTTTTTTATTTCAAAATATTACAGGCTCGAATCTACCATTTTAGGCAAATTTAAGGGAAAACAACACATAGGATAAACTCTCCTATCAAAAGGAACTCATTGACAACAAAATCACTCTTTTTCATGCCCTGAATCGGTCTTAACCAAGACTTTTTTCTCTACCACCGAAATCCAGCCACTTTTTTCTCCTCTCTCAAACCAGGGACCACAAATTAAAGAAAACAAAGTTTGAGACCATAAATGAATTTCATAAATTTTTAGGGATTGAAAGTTTATAATTTAAAAAGTTGGAGGATCAAAGTGAGCGTTTAGCTCCAAGTTTTTAGAAATCACCTTTTTTTGCTACCTTTTTCAGTTTTGCTCCTCGTCTTTGAATCTTGTCATTCCTTAATAAATGTGCTTTAATTGGCCATCATTTTAGGTCAATAAGGGTGTAATTAGAAAAAAAAATAAAAAGGGATAAAAAAATTATCGTGGTAATTCACAATGATCTGTCTCTAGTTGAACAGTGACATGAGGAACAATTTTTCCCCCATGCCTTTTAGAGTATTTGTAATATTTTTTTAAGTTATGAAACTCGATATAACTTAAAGTTTGGATTACATGTTGGATAGGTTAACCCAAATCAATTTAAGGGTTTTTTTTATATAAAAGAAGTCAAATATAGTTTTGTTTGGTCAATCAATTTAATTTAAAATTTATCTTAAATCCTGGATTAGCAAATCACCAAATCAATTCATTAAATTAAGCTAAGTTTAATAATACTAGTTTAATAGGGTGTTTGGTGCTATTGTTGAACAATAATTTTGCAATTTTATGAATTTTTTTGCTTCAAATTATTATTTTTTGGATCGTATTGATATGCTGATGCTGAAAATAAATTTTAAAAATTAAAAAAAATTATTTTAATATATTTTCAAACCTTTAATACTATTCCAAATAGGAAGCACTCAAACCATAACTTCATCCACCGGCTTTAAAACCCTTAATTTTACAATTCTATTGTTTTTATTTTGTTGTTTGAATCACATAATATGATTGCCGCTGCCGCTGCACGAACCATCCCCTAAGAAGAGAGAATTTACGTACTTACCCTTAAAAAATCACCATGCGGGAAAAAGAAAGATGTTTCTAGGTCTTGTTTGTTTTTTCTGAAAACAATTTTCCTCAGTTTCCCATATTTGGTAAGCGTGTGGAAAGTTAGTCAAAGAAAATTAAATTTTGGTCAAAGGAAAAGTTAAACTTTAATGATTGGAAAGTGTTTTCCTTTTCTTATCCTTGGAAAACATTTTTCTTTTTTACTTACAGGAACAAAATCTCTCCCTCTCTCTTGATTAGTTTCATTGGAACTCTCTTCAAAAAAACTCTTTTGCGTGGTTGTTGTAAATCTCTTTATTAGAACAAAAGATCATCATAATAATTTCCTTTTTATTCTCTATTAACTGCAACAATCTCCATTGAAGCTCTCCATCGAAGCTCTCCATTGAAGCATTTAATCATCTAATTTCAGGTAACCGTTTTCCTCAAATGTTTCTTTATTATCTGCCTTTTGTTTTCCTGTTCTTTGTTTGTATTGTGATTGTGGCATAAATCTTGTGAGCTTGTTAATTTGCTGTGTTTTTCATGTTTTGTTTGGTTTTTGGAAAAAAAAATAACAATCTCATGCTTTGTTTTGTATAAGATCTCAGGATCTTGCTTGTTGATTCAATCTTAGATGCTTATAAGAAATTGAACAACCTTTGCTTTAAAAAATCTCAGATGCTATTGTTTGGAATTATTTATGTTATGGACTTTTTATATATTTGAAAATTACTGGGTGCTCTAATGAATGCAAATAAGACAGTCCTTCAACAATTTCTATCGCAATTTTAAGCCTAATTTCCCATGAAAGTACTTGATCTAGTTTTTCTATACCAGGAGAATCATGTGTTAGGAATAAAAATAAGGTTATACAATGTTGAGATTAATATTGCAATATTTAACTCCAAATTGAGAATAAATGGTAGTCTACTGGAAAATATTTGACAGTCTAAAAGCTCTTTTTTTTTGCATGTATTCATAGACAATGATCTTCTCTTTATTTTCAAGACAAAAAACCCAAAAGCTTTACAATGTTCAGATGAGACACCCTTTCCAGTAAACTAATCTCAATCTGTACTAATAAATAATGGCAAGTAAGAGCACAAACAGTTTGTTACCATGTACCTGTAAAGGGATTAAGTGAATTTTATAAGAAAATTATATTTACAAACCATAAAAATATAATGATTGAGAACTCTCACCATATTATGGTATTGAGCCATGTTGTTTGCATATGTGTGCACACCGGCTACTGCCAAACTTTACCACTAACTTAACCATTCAGTATCTACTATCAAACTAGTAATCCACTTTAAAGCCTTGTTTGTTTAGGGAATTAAATATCATTGCAATAATTATGATACATTGTTAGCTCCTCTTATTTCTAAATTTTTAATTTATAATATGTGTTAGTTTGATCATAATTTCTTGTATTGATTGTGTAAGTATTTGATATGTTTTTTGAATGTTTATTCCCCAAAATTTTTAGGTTTCGTTATCAGAAAACGTCACTTTCTTATTATGGATAGTAAGATTATTCATACAACATGTATGAGAGCAGCTGTAATTGTCATATCTGCAAGGGTAGCTATTATTGAACGAGAAAGAAATAAAATTTATATACCAAGAGAACCACGTATAAATGCAATTGCTCAATGAGAATTCTATATTGATAACATTTTGAATCGAAGTGATAGATATTGCGTCGAATAAATTCGTATGAAACTAGTTGTATTATATAATTTGTGTGATGCTCTCACAAGTCATGACCTTTTGCGATCAACTCAAAATGTGTCTATTAGGGAGCTAGTAATTGTGTTCTTACAAATTATAGGTCGAAACCAAAGATTTCATTTTATTAGTGGTATATACTATAGGTTTGTTGAAACTATCTATCGTTACTTTAGAATTGTATTAAAAGCAGTTCTTAAGTTATACAAACACCTTATTAAAGACCTAGGGGATACAGTTCCCGCGGAGAATATGAATAATCACAGATTATATCCTTATTTTAAGGTATGAGAACAATATCAATATTTTCATACATTAATTAATTATATCTAGAAGAAAAGGTTTTAAATTATTTTTTCATGTTTATATAGGATTGTGTGGGAGCAATTAAAGGTACCCATGTTCCTACAAATGTTCCTGTTAAAATTCAAGGAAAGTTTCAAGATAGAAAAGAGGGAACAACACAAAATGTTTTAGCAGCTATAACTTTTGATGTGAAGTTTATATATGTTTTAGCTGGATGGGAAGGAAATGCACACGATTCCCGAGTTTTAGGTGATGCACTATCAAGATCTAGTGGTCTAAAAATTCCAGAAGGTATAAATTAAATATTTATAATATGCAATAAACATATAAATTGTCTAATTAGATAAAGATAATAATAGGTTATACTTTTTATTTGTAGGTAAATATTATCTTAGTGATGCTGGTTACGGTATTCAAAAAGGAATTATTTTTTCTTTTCGTAGTGTTTGATACCACTTGAATGAGTTTACAAAACATTCACCGAAAAATGAAAATGAGTTATTTAATCTTCGACACTCTTCATTAAGAACCGTTATTGAGCGAGGGTTTGGTATTTTGAAGAGTCGTTTTAGATCAATTGATAGAAAACCTTTTTAGTCTTATGAAACACAAGTGAATGTTGTGCTTGCATGTTGTATTATTCATAATCACATAATGAAAGTTGATCCATGTGACTTTTTTATGGAAAAAATATGTTCGGAAAGTGAACTAATTAGAAGAACAATTAGTTTAAGCTAATGGAAGGAGAGGGAAGAGAATAGGGAGTGGATAACAAAAAGAGAAATGATTGCATCAACCATGTAGAATGATTATAACACTCAAAGAAACTAGTAATTGAGTGTTTATTATATGTGTTTGTTTTCATTACATCTTTCTTGAGTTTATATATCTTTGTTATATATTTGCATTGTTTGTTGCCTTTATTATAATTTATTATGTATTTCATGTGTTCTTTTTTAAATATTAATTATATTTTTTTGGTATAAAATTAGTTCAATCTAAATATTATATGATTTTATTTTTTTATAAATTTGGGACTTTTTTTTCCCTAAAAATGAGTACCTCGAAGAATGAAAAATACAAAGGTAAGCACTTCACATGGTCTAAGCTAATGTCTCACATGCTACTTGAGATATTAGTCGAGGAGGCATTTAAAGGAAACAAGCCTTCTTCCACCTTTAAAGCAGAATCTTTTGTAAAGGTGGCTATAGAAATTAGTCAAAAGTTCAACGTGCAATGCGAGCCTAAGCACGTGGACAATCATCTCAAAACTGTAAAAAAAAAAAAGGGAATAATAACCAAACTTAAAAATAAAAGTGGTTTTGGTTGGGATGGTTGTTTGAAGATGATTACGGTTTCGAAAGATATATATGATGAAGAAGTAAATGTATGATAAATAGTATACTCTTTGTAATTTTTACATTTACTTTTGTTTCCAAAACTTTATATAAGGAACTAAAATTTGTATATTCTAATCTTTATGAATAGGCACATCCCAATTATGACAAGTATTTCAACAAAAAACTTGATATGAATGAAGCAATGACAATTGTTATTGGAAAAGACATGACAATAAAAAATTATGCCAAATCATATGCTGATATCAACCTGAAAGAAAACACTAAAGTGCAATTTATTTCAATTGAAAATGAAAGGGAATATGAAGAAACTTCAAAAGGTAAAGAGGCATCTTCCTCTAGTGCCTAAAAGAGACGACATAAGAAGAGAAATCAAATATATGAAGATAATAGTGTTGAAAAGTTATCTAAAAAGATTGGAGATGTAGCGTTTGCAATTCAAAACTTAAGCAAAAATCAACTTGATGTTAATGAGCTATATACAGAAGTGATGAAAATTGAAGGTTTTGAGGAGATCACTCTTAGTGATGCTTTGATCACCTGGTCCAAAATAAAATGTTGACAACAACATTTATGGCAAAAAATGTTAATTTGAGGAAAATTTGGGTTCAAAATTTTGTGAACCAACACTGCTACAGACCTAATTGTTAAGATGATTTTACTATGATAAGAAAGTCTATGTTTGTTATTTGATAAATATGTTTACTTGTTTTATTTGGTTTAGTATGTTTATGATTGTTAATTTGAATTAATATGTATGTATATGACATCAAAACTTAATATTTATAGATGACAATATTTGATGTAAGATGTTTATATTTATTTCCTAATGCTTAGTTGATATATATTAAAGGGATAATTGTCCATACTTTTTTTTTAAAAAAAACAATCTTTATATCTATTTAGAAATAAATAGATATAAAAATATTTTGATGAGTTTTTTTGGATAAAGACTGTTTTTTTAAAAAAAAAAACAGTCTTTATCCAAAAAAACTCATCAAAATATTTTTATATCTATTTATTTCTAAAAAAAAATATTCATACCAAAAAAACCCAAATATCTAACTCTTAGTTAATACTATTAACTACTTTGGTTTTTTTAATACTGTCAAAAAATTATTTTGAGCGTTTATAAATGAAAAAAATAATAATAGGTTTTACTTAAGAAATATTTCATAAAGTTATATATCTATAATATTATATTTAAAATATTTATATTACATATATAATTATATTTGATAAAATAAGTTATATAAAAAAATTCATCATTATACCTTTTAGAT
>Ga0325404_1002285_pt1 | contig 20527 bp, 10 predicted proteins | sample PopdelMetagenome_18_FD_205664 | JGI IMG/M metagenome (GOLD analysis project Ga0325404, IMG submission 205664) | Populus deltoides microbial communities from Bellville, Georgia, United States - Xylem-Control-R1 | ecosystem: Host-associated > Plants > Phyllosphere > Stem > Wood/Secondary xylem... | reverse complement strand
CTGAAATAGCTGGAAAATGGATCAGGAAAGAGGAGAAGACTATGATTTAGATTAAAATACCCAAAGATTTATGGGTAAATTATGATACACAGTTATTATCTAATCGGGTCATGATATGGTGGGAAACCATCCAGCTAAGACGTGTTACTAAAACATTAACCTAGAATGACTTCAAGTTCAAATTTGATAACCAATTATACTCTAATACTCCAAGTATCATCACAACGTGAAGGAACAAGAATTCTAGCATTGAAACAAGGAGAGATATCGGTGTTGGAATATGAAAGGTGATTTCATGACCTCTCATTATTCGCCTCACAGTACATCCCCACTAAAGAGCATATGATAGAAAAATTAAAGAATGGGTTTTGTCAGGATTTAAGGTAAGGATTAATTGCTTTACAATTCAAAATAGTGAGGGAGTTAATTGAAGCAGCATAAGCATTGGAAGCATGCATTGGGGAAAGCCATCAGGGCCAATATAGAGTTGGTAAAAAACGGATATTGATTATTTTATGAATAGGTTGCCGCTTCCAAAAAAAGGGAAGAGTGGATCGTTTAATCAATTTAAGAAGAAAGAGGGGACATCAGTGAGTTCTCACCAACATACAAGTGGAAAAGTGATGGGGGCAAACACTCCCGAGGACTAACCCATCAAGGGTATCTAGTGACTAGAAGAATGTCATCTACGTGTACGTTTTGAACAAAGACACCTTGGTGATTGTTCAGTCTCCCCAGGATAATGTTTTGTATGTCGAGAAGAGGGCTATAAATGGAGAGCTTGTAAATATTTGGGGCAAAGATGTTATTATTATGGTGAAAAAGGACATTCAAAAGAGAGTGTCCTCCCAAGAACACTAGGTAAGCGTAGAATATGAAACAACCAAGTCAGAGTCACCAGTAGTCTGCCATAGTAAATAGGCCAGTGAGGTCCACAACAATCGGGGGCTAATTCCATCCGAGGACGGTCAAGGGCATATAATGATCGAACTTAAAGGAGGGTCTTCCTATAACACATGAAGAACGTCAGAGCAGCATTCGATGTAGTGGCAGGTACACTACGCATGAATAATTTAAAAATACGTGCCTTGTTTGATCCTGGTGCCATTTATGCATTTATAACTAGTAGGATTGTAGCAAATTTAGGGAAAGAAGCAAAAAGGGTAAAAAAAGGGTTTACAATAAGGACACCTTTGGGTGATGTGGTAAAAACCAATAACATGTATATAGATGTGAAAATTGGCCTAGATGAATATGAGTCAATAGTAGATTTGATACCTTTAGAATTAAATGATTTCGATGTAATCCTAGGCATGGATTGACTGATTAAACATAAAGCTCAGATAGATTGTTAAACCAAAATTGTAACCTTTCAAGGATTAGGGGGTAGAAGAAGGATCTTTAAGGGAGAAAAGACTATTATCTTGACCAATCTGATTTCGACTGTGAGAGCCAGAAAGTTATTAAAGAAGGGATGTGTGGGACGCCTTGCATAGTGTTGAATTCTGACAATGACGAAACAAAGCTAAGTGATATTCCGGTTGTAAAGGAATTCCCAGATGTATTTCCTGAAGAACTACTCGGGCTACCCTCGGACCGACAAGTCAAAGTTTCCATCAATACCTTCTCAAAAGTACCCCTGATAGCACAACCACCATATAAAATGGCTCCGATAGAACTAAATGAATTAAAAAAATCTAGCTACAAGAGTTACTAGATAAGGGATTTGTAAGACCCAGAGGCTCACTTTGGGGAGCATTGGTTTTGTTTGTGAAAAAAAGGCACCCATAGGCTTTGTATAGACTATCGCCAGCTAAATAAGGTAACTGTAAAACCCCATTAAAAGAGAGAGAGAGAGAGAGAGAAGGAGGGAGGGAGAAAGAGAGAGAGATAAATAGACCAGCCAATACTAAGTGGAAAACATGAAAGAACCGATGTAGGGATAACCAAAAAGGGGTGTTAGGATTAGAACATCCAACATCCAAACACAACCCACCATATTTGAGGAGTATAAATACATAAAGAGAAAAAAAGATGATTTTTCCTCTCCTTCAAAACCGACAGCAACCCTAGCTGTAACAGCCCCCAATAATGCAAAGAAACTCCCATCCAAACCACCCTTACATGCCACCCCCTTGAATACTTGAGTGCGAAGAGAGTTGAAAAGTGGAAAGAGAACCAAAAACATGAAAAGAGGAAGGGGTAGAGGGTCGGCTGGAATAGCAGAGGAAGGAGAGAAAAAATGAGAGGGAGAGGAGGAAAACCACAAAAACCATCCTTGAATCTTGTCTAAAAATCATATGGTAAGAGTAACCTCACTCTCCTACTTGTTATTCTGAGATGCTGAAGCAAGATAAGAAGGAAACCTCAATTGAATGATATAGGGTTCTTGCACTTTCAATTTTGAAAAGATTCAATAGAAAGATTGGAAAATTAAGGATAAAAAAGATGTAATTTCAGAATCTATAACAAAAAAAATTGATGCATGTTGAAGAACAAACCATAACTAAAGGCCAGCCTGTTGAAAGAATGAAAGAATGATGGAATAGAATGATGAAATGTGTCAATTGTGATCTTATTATGCTCTTAGGAAAATACTTGAGCTGAAACATAATTTTTACATATGCAAATACCTTCATTACATCATAAATTGAAGAACTTGCTTGATTATGGACTTAGAAGATTGATGTGTAAATTGATGCATGATAACATAGACATGTTTATTATGAAAATGATGATTTACATGAGTAAACTATAATCGGAGGGGATACCATAATTGACTAAGAGAAAGAACAATGAGGGAAACATTTATATGATGAACATCCTTAAAGAAGAAAAATAAATGGTAGAAATTGAACTCATGTGTAATGTGAAATTAATTGTTAGCTTGTGTTTTATGATTTGGAATGGTATAATTAGGAATGATGAAATGAACACTTGATGTCAATACCTCATGTTTCGGCCATGGAAGCTTGGATAGGAGAACTCTTGAAAATGTGCTTGTTTGAACTTAATTGTAGACTACTTGACAATATTAAGATGAACTTGATGAGATTATGGAAAGGAATATGATTCTTGAACATGTTTGATAATACTTCGTAAGTTAGAATGCCTAGAACACCTTATGTCATGCTGTAATGAATGGGAATTGATGATATCACATTAAGAACTTAAAGTATGCTTGTTAGGGAGGTGATATAGGCTTCGGCATCTTAGAAGAAAATAACAAAGAAAGACCTTCATGAAGATAGTGGTGATTAATAGGTTCTCTTTAACAATGTTGATGAATGTGTGATATTGTCATGGAATAGAAACATTACGTGTTGCCCTTGCTTCATAAACTTTAAAAGTGAATTTGGTTGTGGTTTATATTTAAAATTAGGTTGAAGTATGGTCATTAGAAAGAAAACTTGGTGTTGACCATATGCGTGAACTTACAGAAAAGAAACATCAAAATGACTTAGTTTTCATTGATGATTTTCAGTGTCAGAGTAACTTAGTTTTCATTGACTATTTTTAATGTCATAATAACTTAGTTCTCGTTAATGATTTTCAGTGTCATAATGGCATAATTTTCGTTGTTGATCTTCATTAAAATTAGAGACGAATGTCTTATTACAATAATCACTATATAATTATATGAACATGAGAGATGTTTGAATGAATGTATGTGTATTCTGGTATATGTGTGGAAATGGTCTTTGCCATTGCTTAAATAAAAATATACTAGTGAAGGTCATTTGGTATATTAGGAGGCACGACCAAGATCGGACCTTTGACCGGGCAAGGCCACACTACAGGAGGGTTAGGTAGATGGTTTCCACTTTAATTATTATTACATCCTTGAAGTATTTATACATAATTTTGTTGCTCGATTTCAATCGGTTAAATTAATCATGAAACACAATGAATAATGAGATTAGCTTTGGTTAACGATTCCATATTAGATAATCAGGATTAAATGATGTGATTAGTTTCGACTAATGGTATCCATATTAGATGATAGAGATTAATTGATGTGATTAGCTTCAGCTAATGGTACCCATATTGGGTAATCAGGATTAATTGATGAGATTAAGTTCGGCTAATGGTATCTAAATCGGATAACCAAGAATGAATGATATGAGTAGCTTTGGCTAATAGTATCCTTGTTTGATAACCAGAAAGATATCGTGAAGTTAGTTTGGGCTATTGGTATTCATGGTGGATAACCGAAATGATTGAATAAGACTAATGTTGATTTATAATGATAATGGATATACTTGTGAATAATGTATCAGAACCATAGACTAATCGATCATAGTTAAGATAGTATTATCATTCATGGAAGATGCCCAACGTACTAGGGTTTCCAGATAGTAATGCACGTTATTGATTGATATTGATTATAGACCAAAGAAATAATACGATGTAGCATGATGATGTGATGTGAAATGTTAAAGACAGAATTAATAGGAGCATAATAATGAGAATCTACCTATTTAAATTACTAATACGGTTACAAGTATTTGTCCATTGTTGAATTATATTATAAGAAATTGTTTATACACTTACATTGAATTTTATTTGTAACAAGGACATCTCATAGCCATAACACTTAGAAACTTCATCCTAAGTATTTTGGAATAAATCATGTAATAGTATGATTAGATGACATGCATTTTATACAACTAGGTAATAGCTACGAAGTGTCGATCGACATTTTTGTAAGAACTTATGATGACAACTTTCAAAGTCATGAATGTGAATTATATTGTGTATGAACACTTCATGTTATAGATGCAATGAATATGTACCTTCTTTTGTGATGCTATCGTATATTATATGTATGTGTGATATATTACATCGCTTAATGATGTCTAATGGTTGGAATTATAAATGGTATCACGTAATGCATCAATGGAACATGATAATATAAAAAACAAATCACCTTATTCTGACTCGTCATGAATTGGTTACATTTTTTTTTGGGTCATTATAATTGGTATTAGAGCATTGGTTTTGGTCCTAGAAAATTAATGACAATGTTTAATTATTTTCTATTTCAGGATCGTATGCACTCAACAAGGAACATAAATTAAACCACCCTCCACGGGGAGTAGGAGCAAAGGCAAGAATGTTAATAATTAGCAAGAAGAAGGCCTACTAGATGATACTACTTCTCATGTACCAATAACATCATCTCAGTCTAGATAGGGAGAATCAGCAGGGATTGAGGAAGAATAGGTACTGAAACGGATAGAAATGGTATGTTCGATAAGGTTGGGACCGCAAGGAATAATAGAAATACCCCCTCTGACGACTCTAGCTGGAATACCTACACCCTATGTAAACCCAGGACTTCTAGTATATATAGTCAAGGTAGTGATGGAAGGTATGTCAGCACCAAAACTCATGCAGCCCTAACTGCACCGGCCTTACAAATAACCCTAGAGGTTTCTGCAACCACTGATAATACGGTACTACTAGTACGACTAGTCAAGAGTATGAGAGAAATGGGTTGCGAACCATATATGGGTGAATATGATGCTGAAATAGCTGGGAGATGGATCAAGAAAGTAGAGAAGATTATGGTTTAGATTAACATACCCGCATACTTACAGGTAAATTGTGATACGGATGACCAGGTCATGACATGGTGGCAACCGTCTAGCTAAGACGTGCAATCAAAACATTAACTTAGAATGACTTCAAGTCTGAATTTGAGAACCAATTCTACTTTAGGTATCATCGCAAGGTAAAAGAACATGAATTTCTAGCATTGAGACAGGGAGAAATGTTGGTGCTGGAGTATGAAAGATGATTTTATGATCTCTCATTGTTTGCTCCACATTATGTCCTAACAGAAGAACACATGATAGAGAAGCTGAAGGATGGGTTCCACCAAAAATTGTAGCATGGATTAATTGCCTTGCAATTCAAAATAGTGTGGGAATTAATTGAGGCAGCACAATCATTGGAAGCATGCATTGGGGAAGGCTATCAGGGGCTATAAGAACTTGGTAAGAAGAGGGACATTAACTATTCTGCCAATAGGCCACCACTTTCAAAAAAAGGGAAGAGTGGAATGTTTAATTAGTTTAAGAAGAGAGGAGTGACGATAGTGGGTTCTCCTCACCAACAAACAGATGGAAGGGTAATAGAAGGACAGACCCACCCAAGGACTAACCGATCGGGGGGATCTAGCGACCAAAAGAATGTTACCTACCCTTCTTGTGTACGATGTGAACAAAGACACCCTAATGACTATTCAGTCCCCTTGGGATGATATTTTGTATACTAAGGAGAGGGTCATCGATGGAGAACCTGTCAATATCTAAAGCAAGGATGTCATTATTATGGTGAAAGAGGACATTACAAAAAAGAGTGCCCTCACAAAAAGATCGAGCAAGCACAAAGAGTGAGAAAACCAAGTCAGAGTCACCAATAACCAGTCATAGTGAATAGGTGTAAACCTCAAGTCAAAAATAGATAAATCTAGATTAAATAGAATAGTTATCAATTGAAAAATGATAAATTAAGGAGAAAATCTTATGAATTGGGATGAACATTTACGAAATATTAGTTAATGATAAATCGTGAAAACTCCTTGACCAGGTAAAAATAATAATTTAGAGGAAATTTTATAAATTGGGTGATATTATGTGTAAAATAGAAGGAAATATCAAATAAATCAATGCATGACCTTTTGCGTGAGAAATGATGAATTTCAGTATAATTCTCGTGCACAATCGCGCTTTTGGACCTAAAAGTGGTAAGAAACTCATAAACAAATTTATAATAATTATGAATAGGAATCTCTAAAGAATTAGTCTAAGATCAAAGATGATTTAAGTAAATTATATGGTATGCAAAAGTCGGATTTTTGGCGTGAAATTTATAACTGTCCAAATTTATAATATTGAACATATCAACCAATCCAACCATTGGATCAAGCTGAAATGTCATGTGGGGTCTTAAGATATAATGTTGTACCTTGGGTTAAAATTTGAGATCGATCGGAGTTTAGAAAGGTCCTAAAACTAAAGACACAATGTCGAGTCAATGCAATAAACTGAAATTTAGGGGGGAAAGTTGGGGTATAACAGTAATTGACCCATACAACCTAATATCACTATGCTTGTTGCTACTATTCAAGTGAAACAACAGCTAAAAGGATTTTAAAAAAAAAAGGCTTCTCTCTTGCCTCTTTTTAAAAAATCACTTGAGAAATCTTTTCAAATTATTAGATTGAAGCTTGCAAATAGGTTATGAGAAGAGAAACACTTTTAAGCTGAAATTAAGAAGCTTGGTTGGAGGAGAGGAACTTGAGGGACAAGTATGGGTGATGAAGAGGAAGAAAAATTGAAGAATAAATTGGTAACTTTTCAATTTGAACTCGAAATTATTGATAAAAGTGTTCTTCCTTAGGTTTCCTCCTTGATTTCATAGTTAGTAAAGGATAATTGAAAAACCTCAAATGTTGTGATTCTAGGATTCTTGAAAATATGTAGAAAATGAGAGTTTCTTTGAACATGGAGTAATGATAATGGATGTTGTAATGCATAAAAACACTTAGTGTGCTTATCAAATTTATTTCTTATGTAATTAAAATTCTGACAGTCTTAATAGCCAATTTTTAGTCGAAATTACAACTTGAACAAAATGTAATTTAGAGTTACTGTCTTTATAAAAGTTGTAGGTATGGATGTTATCTTGTAAATGGAACTAGTCTCAACTTATATGGAGTTGTATAACTCCAGATATGAGAAAAAACACTGAGTATAGGTCCAGACCAATATAGTACTGGATATATTTTGGGTGCTACTGTAATTATTAATTTTGAGCCTTAAAACGATGTCATTTGGAGCTAATGTCTGTATAAACATTGTAGGTATGGATGTTATATTTCATATGGAACTAGTCTTCACTTATTTGGAATTGTATAACTCCAGATATGAGAAACACACTGAGTAAGGATCCAAATTAACATAGTACTTAATAGATTTCTTTTGTTGTAATGAGTGAGTTTAGACATGTAAATGGAAAAATTAGGTGTTGTGTCCTTCATAAAAGTTTTAGCCATATATATTAGCTTTCTATAGAGACAAACTATGCTCGAAAAAGAGTTGTTAAACTTTAGTTACGATTAAAACACCAAACAGTATTTGGGGTTAGGTAGACTAAACCAGCTAGGACTAATCAAGCTCTAATCTTTACTTGGAATTTATTGTTGATTAAAGTTTTCTAACACTTGGAATAATATAGTACAGAATTGATGAAATGAACACTTAATGTTAATACCCATGTTTTGTCCTATAAAAATTTAGATGGGAGAATCCTTGAGAATGTATATGTTAAACTTAATTGTGTACTACTTGACAACATTGTGATAAACTTGGTGAGGTTATTGAAAAGAATACGATCCTTTAACATATTTAGTGGTACTTTATAATTGGAATGTGTAGAACACCTTGTCACGAGATAATGAATAAGAATTTGATGTTGCCACATGAAGAACACAAAAATATACTTGTTGGGGGAATGACATAGGCTTCGGCCACCTTAAGAGAGGATAGCAAAGAAAGACTCTCATGAAGATAATGCTTAGTTAGAATTCAAGGATTAAATACTGATTTTCCATTGTAAAGCCTATGATTCTATAAATTTATTTCTTTTTATATATACATAAAAATAAATTCAAAATATATAAAATAGAGAATTTGAAAATAAACTAGCACAAAAATAAAAGTAAAAATACGGTAAAAATCATATAAATATCAAGCATGTCAACATCCACAAGTCGTTGCATAACTATAATTTTTAAGCATGGCAAAGAAGGAAGTGTGGTACAGGCCATTACTGATTGAATCAAAAGAGATTTTGAAATTAAAAAAAAAAATTATTTTTGTTCAGTGAGAGAATGATGAAAATTGATATGATTCGGGTTATTTTAAAGAGAGGTATAACGTGGGTGAGTGGGGATTTGAGATTTTTGTGGTTTGTTAAAGGTATAGGTTGTTGTTCAATGGTAGTGAAAAAAAATGAGGATGGCCGGTTGTTATCGAGTGATGTGGTGGTGTTAGCGTAGATGGTGGTGGATGATAGTGAAGATTTGGGTGGATGGAATTGAAAGCTATTGTGTTAGTATTATTGATTCAATTTGTGACAAAATGATGTGTGTTATAAGTGATTTTGTAATGTTTTAGATTTTTTTTTTTGTTAACCAAGTTAATAGATTATGATTCAATATGTAATGTATAATTCATTATTTTAAACTGATTAGAAAGTGTAATTATGAAAAATTATTATACTTAGTGTTCCAATACTTAAAATAAGAGGTTTTTAGTAATTTTCTCTAAGTTGACTTATTGAGTTTTTCATGAGTATTTTCTTCTATTAATATTATTTGAAAATCAATTTTTTAGAATTTAACAAGTGTATTTTTATGAATTTTTTTCATGTCATTTTATTTATGGTTAAATTATAGACCTTAAATGTAGTTAGTATAACTTTTTTTTATCATCAAGTTGTTGGGTAAGTATCCATTTTTTTTAGGGAAAAAAAAACCATTAAATAAAGGTATAATTAGAGGATGGGTAAAAAAACAGGAGGACCCTGGATATAAAAAGAAAAGGGCAAGTAATGAAAGCACACATGCACACACCATTAGACACGTTGCCTTAGAATTGCTTTTATAGAGGGACCGGTCGAAATCTCACTCAGCCTTTGTGATTTGGTTTTGTTTTTTAAAATTTTTCTGAAAAAATTTAAATTTTTTATTTATTTTTTAATTAATATTTTTTTAATATTTTTATATCATTTTAATATATCAATATCAAAAATAATTTTTAAAAAATAAAAAATATTATTTTAATATATTTTTAAATAAAAAATACTTGCAAAATTACGTAATTTTAAACTCCACCTTTCTAAAGACACATCAGGAAGCAGTCAGGAGGCAACGCAATAACAGCCACTACCGCACTCCTTCATCTACTGATATCGAACGCCATTCACATTAAGCTTCAGATCAACATACCAGAACTCAACAAAACCATAACTTTCATGCGAAAGTAAGTCCAATCGATTCAGGGAGTGATCTTAATGCAAAAAAGACTTGTCATACTGATGGACATCACCCCGAGTCAGTCATGAGCCCTTTTTTAGATTTCAGCATCTCTCTTCTCCTGTTCCTAGTTTGTGGAATACGCCATATACCTGTAATCACAAACTCTGACAGTTATTTATAAACTTCATATGAGTAGAAAGGTTTAGATGAAAAGGCACCTTCTAAACATCACAATGGACACCTCTATGAATATAACGATGCACAAAAGGAGGAAAAAATTACATATATGTGTGCTAGGATTTCTGTGCATTCCATCAAAATGAAAGCAACTACATGTACAGTCATCTCAGTCTCAACTGGGCAGTTTTTATAAGCCAGGAGAAGACATGAATTAACCCCATGATAGGACAGGGTAACAAAAAATGAAAAAATCAAGTAAAAAAAAAAAGAACAAAATTATGCAGCTGTTGCTCTATCCTTTACTTGTCTTGAGCTTCTTCAGGGCTTGATCAGATTCTTCAGCGCTTGAAACTCTTGAACGTATTGTGCCTTGATTGCTAGGGGGGACGTTATTATCCTACGTTAGTGAAAAAGAAAAGGAAAAAAGGTTAGGAGTGATTTGATGGAAACGGTAATTGAAATTACTCCAAAGTAGCTTAATGCCAATAAACCTTAACAATGGATGTTGGCGCAGTTTGTCTACCATTCCCTTTTTTCCCGAGCTCTATCTGCACTGATATGGTGGCCTGAGACAAGTCTACTCCAGAACTATGTAAAGCTTGCGTCAAAGTATTTAGCAACCTGTTTAATGCCAATACAGTGTACGTTACTTGACTCATAATTCAACAAATTCTCTTCTTATAGGGCTACAGAGAAGGCTACTTCCCATAATAAGTGAGCAACAAAAAATGCTAGGCTTTATCTTTTTTACAAACGTATGAAGCTATAAGCAAAGTTAAACATCCAGATGATGAGAGTATTGAGATGATGCCGACACCGCAAAACAATGTTATTTCTTGTCACTGGAAAGAATCTAAAGAAACCAATTTGCAAACACCTGAAAAAAGGAGTTTCATGGAATTGAAAAGATTCATATATAGTTTAGCATATTGTAGAAACAAAACCTGTATTGTTAGAAGTAACCTTCAAGTTACCCTTCTAATATTTAGCAACTAATTGTGCAAGGAGGTCAGAAGAGGATATCTTCAAGAGTAACGCTGCTGAACATAAGATATCAAGGTGGAAGTTCAATATCTCCGAACAAGTATGCATGTACCTTTTCTCCCCTTGCATGAATTTCAAGACTGCTAGAAACAATCAAGCAGAAGCAAGCAGGCTATGTATAACATGAATAGGAATGTATTGTCCAATGCTACAGAGACAGGTAATTTATAATTCCTAAAGCAGCTAGTAGACGAGCGCTAGAAGAAATTGGCGCTTCAAAGATCACCATAGATGTGATTGAATTTTGTGTTAGTTATGATCTCCTTGAAAGATTTTGACCTATCATCAGGCTATCGGAACCATAAATTGTAATATGCAAACTCACCCTTGAGAGTACGCGCTAGAGATGCTGATTGTACCACCTTCAACAGTCAGATTCTGTTGTTTCAGCTTATCACTAGCAACAGCCCCGTCAGAGGTACATGATATTGCATGGCATGGTTGAGGTTGAGTTGCCGTGTTCTCCGCATCAAATGCCAGTAGGGGTGGAAACTGTGCTGCTGCACCTGCGATCCTGCCAGGATGGAAGAGGTTCGGCTGCAGCGAGATAGGAAATGGCATTGCTTTATTTGTTATTCCGAGGTTCGGATGGTGATCCATTGCATTGAAGGTACTAGCAGAGCTCATATTAGATTCGACTGCATTCCGTGCTCCTCCAGGATTAATGGAAGGAGAAATGGTTATGTTTTTCTTATCTAAATTTGCAGCAAACAATAATGCAGGACCAACACCACTATTCTCGCCTCGAGACTGGTCAACAGAACTTTCCACGGGCCTACTATTGTTTCTCTGTTTTAAACAATGGAGAGCCAACTATTAGACTGTAACAATAATGATTATCACACTCAATAAACGATATAGTGGCCACGAAAACATTGGAAAATATGGAGGTTATGTAGAATTTACCCATGGCCCCAGTTTTGCATGTTCGTGGTTCCATCCTTGGTATGATCCTTCATATTTCTGTACTTTCTCCTGTAGAAACTGAACGTGCTCGATGACCTGTAAAATGATTCACGGACTCCATCATTTACACCGTACACTGAAAGAAAGAACGGTAATTTTATAAGAAGAGTATGTACCTCTAAAAGAAAAGATGCCTTGTCTCTCTTTTGATCGCCATGAGGAATGAGCGCTCTCAACATCTGAAATCTGCATGAAAACTTTGAAATTTTAGTACAGCATAAAGTTGATAAAAGCAGTCGTAATTATTCAACAAGAAAAGTTGAACTAATTAGCTTTATTTAGGGCCTTTTCTAGTTTATATCCATCAGCCTTCATAATTTAACCAGTAGAAACAAAAGGAACAGATTGTATGGAATTGTATTACTTTACCAAATTAACATTCTTAGATAACTGAAACTTCACTTGTAACAAGACGTCAACAACATTATAAAGTAGCTGATTAAAGGAAAAGACCCTCAGGTTTGCTCAATGTAAGAAATTAATGCATGCCTGTCATTTATCTTGCTCCTCCTACGTTGTTCTGTTGCAGAATGCTTTGACCTAGGCGTGTTAGGTTTTTGGTCATTGCTCTTTCCGTCCACCTTTACCCTCAATTCCCCTGAAAAAAGAAAAAACAAAGTCATCAATTTCACAAACATGTAACTCAAACAGAGCACACATAATATTTTTTTTCAAATAAGAGAATTTTTATACATTTATTTTCTACACACACACACACACACACACACACACACCTTTATGGATAGGAGAAGGGGTTTCTTTCTTAAGGAGGAACGTTTCTTCATCGTCTAAATCATCGTCCAAGTTACTACCTTTGGCTGACTTTATCATTTCTATGAAGCTCTGGGTACATTTCAGCCCTGGTGGCCTGCTCAATTACCAACAAAACAAAATCTCATCATGATATTTTAACAGTAAAAAAAAAAAAAACCCAAGAAACATGCAGAAGAAGGAGAAGGAAACCGACTGTGAGGAAGAAAGAGAGCTGAAACTATTGCGATGGTTGTTCGATGAAGACTGTGACGGCCTCTCTGACGTCGTCCACTGATCCGTCTTCGCTGCCGCTTCTGTTACGCGCCAAACATTTCCAATTATCACTAAAATATTGTATCGAAATATCATTTAAAACAATACTGTCATTGGATATTTTGTTTGGGCCATGCGAGTGGACTTAAAGCTTATTAAAAGTTCGGCCCAGAACTCTAGCCCCGCTATTTTTGTACTAAATAATTTATTCTATTATTGCTAAAAAGACATTTTATTTGAAAAATAGTTACGTATAATAAATGGGAAATCTATATATTGTAAAAAAATATTGATATTATTATTGTGGTCCATAATGATAATATCAATATGAGAGGAGAAAAAAAAAAAAGAGCAGAGAACTTTTATGATGGGGTGGTCTACCTATTCGAATTTCAAATAAAATATTATGAAGACTTGGACCGATTTACCATGCAATGTCATATTATTAGTCTCATTTAAATCTCACTCGTCATATTGAAAACTACATCTTGTTTTATTTATAATAATAACCTCTTAGTTATTTGGTTGCCTATTTTAGACCCGAGAGTACCATTCGTGAGAGAAGCCATGTAATGAGACTATCTTGGGCTGATTTCGCAGCTTGGACCTTGTCTATGCCTTTGGTCTTCAAAACTGAACTTGTAGTAATATAACATGAGCATGAGATGATCCGAACCAACTTGAACCATGGACCTAACCAAATAGTGAAGTCCTAATATGACTATGTTTCTAACATGATGACTACAGTTTGTTATTGCTCAAAATCAACCAAAATTATTCGGGGCAAAGATTTTGAGGTTGGGTTTGGTTGTAGTGGTCGTAGTGATGATTAAAAAAAAAAATTGAGTTTGTGAGATAGAAAATAATATAGCAAAAAAATAAGATAGAAAAGCTTTAAAAGTTTTTGAGATTTTAGACATGGAAGTTTCATGGACATCACGACTAGCTTTTGATTATCGAGCGAGTTTGAATCTCATCCTCAATATTAAACGAGTATAGTAACTAAGTGCTTATTCTAGCTAGATTGACATGTAGTATTATTATATTCCACTTACGTCTCTTGTATTGCAATATTTACAATAACACCTCATCGATATATTTAACATCACATCTCTTGGCTGTATGTTGCTAGAGGGAGATGGACTGCACATGCACATGCAAAGCACAACAATGGAAAGTAAACAGACAGAACATGGAAAGTACAGATAATTATTAAGTACCTCTGATAATATTGGATCTTTCTCCCACATTCTCCTTCCCTGTCTTTCCCTTTTTCAATGTGGATTCTTCCCAAAGTGTGAATCCACTAGCTGAATAAGAACTGCAGTTGGAATTCTCGTCATTTTTATCGGTACTGCTAGCTTGAGCTACTGAGAATATTGTGTTTTCTGGCTTTGGAACTCGTTGGTTGAAATACGATACGTGGCTTATACTGTACGTCCCGATGCCTCCAGGGAGGATGTGCTCCACCGAGGGTGGTGGTGCCGGAGGCGGTGGCTTCTCAATTGTCAAGATCTCAACGTTGGTTTCTTCTCTGGCGGTGGATTTGCTTACTTGTTCTAGTGGTTGTAGAAAATCATGTGTCTGGAGGAAGCCACCTGTTCAAGCATGGAAAGATGGAAGATTTCCAGTTCAGATCTGACCCTTATTAATGGATTTATTCTGACTAAGATTTCTCAAAGTCTGTACTACTTTGAAATTTACAATTGAACTAGTTTAATTTGGCAAGTGGAGTGATGATTTATAATTAATAATTTAGAAATTAAGCAAATGGACAATCAAAACAGATCCAAAAACATGGTGTCTTCTTTTTCAACCAGGAGGGAAACAAAAACATGTGGAATATTTATGTCCAAAAATATGGCAGAATAATTAGCATAAGAAGATTCATAAAGATTACCCTACTCGTTTATGAAAAGATATTAAATCAAAATTTGACAATTTTTTATTTAGATTAACAATCCGTATATTCAACACGTCAAAAAAAGTCATTCTCAAATATTTTTTTTCCTTTTTTAAAATCTTATATTAAGATGCGATCTCTTGGATGGTGATTTTCTCAATGATTTAAAATAAATTATCTCTATTTTAAATATAAAAAAAATTACCGGCCACCATCCCCTCACTGACCCAACACCTAATATTTCAATTAAGAAACTATAAATATTAATCAAGTAATTAAGGACCATTTTTACAGTGTAGAGGAATTTTAATCAAGTAATCCTAGTTACTTTTCTTAATTGCTTAATCATTAACTACTTAATTAATTAAACTGTTTTGTCAAAAAAAAAAACTAGTTAAAATTGGAGTTAATTTCCTGAAAAAAAAATTAGCAAAAAATAGTTAAAATAGATGAGCTAAATACAACACCACCAAAGTAATGTCACCATTAATAACTTTAGTGGATAATACACGTGGTTAAAAACGACAAATAATTCACTGCCTTCAATGTTATTGAATTTCATTTCATCATGATATTTTTAACTATACTAGGGTGCTATCATTGTAGCTTCATGGGCCTCCCAGAGCTCATTTTACTTTCATTCTTTTTATTTTCTCTCCTCTTTTTTCATTGAAATCTGTGCAATTCATTTTATCCATTTCGTTGTTATTCCCAACAGCAACATTTTTATATTTTTCCAAGACTTTCTTACTCCGTGTTATTTTCTTTATTTTTTAATATAGTTAATCATAAAAAATTAAATTTGTTGACCGGAAAACAAGGGGCGCCTCTCTTTACACAAGGAAAATAGTTTGTGATCGTGATCGTGATCGTGATCGTGATTTGTGAATAGAATTACAACTACAACCTGCATAACAGAGGGAGTGGATGCGAATCATGTGACATGTCACATCGTGTCTAACTCCTAGAAGATGGGTCCCATAAAAAACAAAACAACATATGGCCAATCTGATGGTGCTAATTGCTAACTGCTAACTCTTTCCTTTTCGGATTTGGCAAACCCCTGTTTACCCTACCCCACCCTACTTCACTGGCCCATATCCCATCATTCAATTCGTGTCACGTGCATCCACGAACCCACACCCATAAACCAGAAAAAAAAAAATCTTTTTCCATTTTGAAAAACCAGAAACAATTTTTTCTTCTTTTTTTACCAGATCTATAAACGAAAAATGATAATACCTTGAGAAGGTGGTCTTGGATCTTGTTGCACGGTTGAGGAATGACTGTACAGTGAAAGAAAGTCGTGTGTTGGTTTCCTTCCTGTTAAGAACATGCTTCATAACCACAGTTAATAACACCACTACACTGCGATTTGTTTTAATCATTTCATAATCCATATGCTAAGCTAAATCGAAACTAAAAATTAAAAGGAATATGTATGAGTAATTAAAATACCTTCAGTTCCGAAAGGACGTTGTTGAGGAAGCTCCATCCAAAGCGGAGATAGATATTTTGTAATGAAATAAATATCTGATTAATTGCTTCTTATCAGATCCGTAGAAATTGAGATTCTTTAAAAAGGTATGGCACCTCCGCCTTAGATCGGAGAGGACATTCACTTTTTTCTAATAAAACTGACTCTTTTTATGCTTTGAAAACAGGGATCAAAATCCTCTCTCACAACTTCAGAGAAAGAAGAACGAACTTCGGGCCACCAAACTACAGATATTAATGAAATCTGCAATAGAATTACAGTTAAAATAATTCATGTTAAATCAGAATTCAATGTTTAGAGAACTTCTAAGATTAAACTATCCATAATTCAAGCCAAAATAAATAATCTCAGAGTTAATTGAAGCTAAAAGGTACCTTTGATCTGAATTGAGTGAGATTCCGTCCCTATTTCAGCTCCAAAAACCGAGCTATCCAGTTTCAGAAAAACAAGAAATTCGAACACGAAATTCTACGCCGGAAATGATCGAAACCGAAGCAAGCTTCGACGAGAACGAAAATGCACAAAGAATCTCCTTTGAGTTTCGATATAAATAAATAGGTTTCTGCTGCAAAAAAAGAAAGAGAAAAAGCTGTGCAGCAGAGGAAGCTAGAAAGGATTGCAAGTCGGAGAAACCTCTCTGATTTCTCTTATTCCTCTGTCTCTCTCTGGTGTTCGTTTGCTTTGGGTTCTTTTATACAATTTATTCTCTAGCATGCTTCATTGTTTTTCCGTTATTCCAAGAAAACGGCGTTTTATTAACGTCGTTGCGGCGGGGTTGACGGTGTTAAGTGTCACGGAGAACCTTTTTGTTTTGTTATTTAAGAGGATGCAGTATTTTATTTTATTTTTCTGTTTACCTCATCGTGCTGCCTGTTGGGGACATCGAGATGAAATCTGTTGTACTTTTCTTGTTAAAATTTTTTATCTAAAATTATTTTTATATATTTTTAAATTATTTTAATATATATATTTAAAATAAATTTTAAAATATAAAAAAAATATTATTTTAATATATTTCTAAATAACCAATAATAAATGCTTACTCAGACTCCTCATCCATCCTCCAAGGCAGAATGGGTTCGCATGGCTCAATAATTTACTTTGTTTTTTTATATTATTATGTTCTTGGCAATCCCGATAAAATGTTTAAAAAACTATATATTGTTTTCTTTTGTGACAACCAAGATTTATTAATTTTATTTTAATAATTTATTAATTTGTCTCCTTGGCTATCCATGAAAGAAGATTTGATAAGTTAGAGGCTTTTATCATGCTGCTCACATCCCATAGGGAGTCTCGGGCATCATAACGAGTTTTTGCATTTTATATTATTATTATTATTATTATCTTAATTTTCTTATGGGGTCTAATGTAAGAAAAATATATATATATATTTATGAGAACATTGTCAAGATCATGAGAGGTTGATTTAACGATTTCCTGCATGAGGCAGCAACCTAGCTAAGAGCCCATTGATTAATATTTATCTAATTTAGGGATTGGATTGACAAACAAATAAATTAACAAATATTTATCTAAACTGAAACAAATGAAGAATGAATACTCAGACAAATGATAAGATGGGAGCGCCAAAAAATAGCTAGCAGGGTTAACAAATTAATTCTACTTTTTGTACGGTGAACCAGAGACTTGAAGTACTTATTGTCTTAAAGGATTAATTACATGCATGAATATGTCTTAATTTAACCCGTGAATTAATTACACTCTTTTTTTTTTCTTTTTCTTTTTTACTATATGCTCTATACGAAGACTTGTCATTATAAATAAGCCTTGCATAGAATAATGGTGATTGGATTAACAATAGAAGAATATTGAGTGTTTTTTCTTTTTCATGGATCTTTTTGCTTAAATATCTTGTAGGAAAGATGGGACTAGCTAGCTAGGATGTGCTATAATATATTTAACCATCGCTTGCTGGTGTGGAAAATGCTGGCTGGCTGGCTGGCTGGCCACAGAACAATTCAAGTTTAGATAGATGCTTTGGTATCAATAGTCAATGAAAAAACAAAAATTGATATATATACATAAAGAAGCTGGTGGAATCTCGTGCTGTATATGCAAAGGAGGCAAACTTGTGTTTATGTGAAGGAGAAGATTTACTATCAACCCAATTCTCCAAGGAAATTAATTGCTAACCAAAATCAAATTATTATTTTTTTAAAAAATATAGGTGTCCGAGCCAGCTTGTGTGTACCTTGACTAATTTTACGAGTCTTAAAGTGTGATCTTGAGGTTTTTATGGGACTCGAATTGATAATTTCTAAAAAATAAATATAGTTTCTGATGAGTTATTCTTTGTAGTTTTAATTATTATCTTTTTTATTTTTTTAATATTTTACTTTATTCGTACGCTTGAACTAGCTTAGGTGGCTATAAAATTAATGATTCAATAAACATAATTATTAATCTCGTTAATTAATTATAATTAATACATCCAACCAAGTTCTATTTACGGCCATATATATATATATATATATATATATATATATATATATATATATATATATATATATATATATCCTAATTAGTTATATATCCTAATTAGTTTTGTTCTCGATTTAAGCTCGGTGACGAGGCTAGACGACGACCGTCAATATCGAGGAGAGGGGGTGGGGGGGTTCAAATTTGCTGCGAAACATGCATTATCTGTGTCTGGACCCTGCATCAATGTTCAAGTCTAAAGGATCATTCCTAGAATGACATGCGATATATATGCTTCATTTCTTCCTTTTCTTCTTCTTTATTAATATAGTTTTAATGCTAAAAATAAAAATATATATTATTACTATAAATTTTTAATTAAAAAACATGTTTAAACATTAGTTTAAGGATCGATTTCTTTGAAGCTTTAGAGGTTGTACATATTTTTAGTTTTAAAACTTTGTATGGAAATATAGTTCAAACACTGTTTTATATAAAATTGAAATTTTTTATATAAAATTATTTTTATATTTTTAAATTATTTTGATGTGTTAATATTAAAATAATTTTTTTAAAAAAAATATTTTAATATATTTTTAAATAAAATATATTTTAAAAAACAAACGTAATAATAAACATGTGTGTTAGAGGATGACATGGTAGCCCCACATTGCCTGGGAATTTGAGCTTTAGGTGAAGAGAGTTCATAGCACAGACCCTATGTGGTCACATGAGGGGGTAAACTAACGGTTGACTTATCAACAGTTTCGGTTCACCCCGTCACCAAAGGGAAGATATTAACTCTTACTCTTACAACCTGATGATTAGTGCACAGATCCCAATTAACTAACAAAACATCGATTAACTCGATACCTCTCTAATTTGCTATTTTTTAGCCGAGCATCGCCAGAGGATGTTGGTGGTAAAGGAGGAAATGTCACGTGCTTACTCCTCTCCCTTTGTAGCGCCGCGAAATGCGGGACTTTCTCCCAGTTATAGCTTCCACCATGTGCCTCGTGGCCTTGTAATTCTCTCGGACCGCCCTTCTCTTTTCTCCCTTGAAAAGGATACCATTTGTACTTTTTATATATATATCAAATATGGTTAGAAATTTGATATAAGAAATACGTAGTTTATGATCGCTCTTAAAATTATTTGGAAAAGAATTTTCCGTTGGTTAATGCATAAATTAATTTAAAAATATATTTATTATCAAATAAAAAAATCAACCAATATACATATATAGATGAATAATGAATATTGTCACTATAGCTTATTTTAGCAATATTGTGGTAGTGAACAAAATCTTAGAAGCTATGACCTATAAGCTCAATCAAATCTAGAATAAACTTTGACAAAGTAGTTTGGATATTCTTTTTTGTCAGATGAATGGATGGCAAGACCTAGGATGTATTGA
>Ga0325404_1002284_pt1 | contig 20537 bp, 14 predicted proteins | sample PopdelMetagenome_18_FD_205664 | JGI IMG/M metagenome (GOLD analysis project Ga0325404, IMG submission 205664) | Populus deltoides microbial communities from Bellville, Georgia, United States - Xylem-Control-R1 | ecosystem: Host-associated > Plants > Phyllosphere > Stem > Wood/Secondary xylem... | reverse complement strand
GTAATTTGCGAGGAAAGTTACAGTGTTTTCCTCACATACTGTAACTGTAATTTTTAACCAGCTCAATATTAAAAAATAAAATAAAAAAATAGTTTCGAAGAAAATCATAAAAAACAAAAATAAAAAAATCATGCGGAGAAAAACTATCACAATCAACAATGTTTTAAAAATAATACAAGCTATACTCTTAATCAGCTCAATATAAAAAAAAATCAACAAATATAATTTTGAAAAATAAAATAGAAAAACTACGTGAGAAACCACCGTAGCAATTCACAGTATTTTAAAGAAAAAAATTACAAAGCGAAATTTTTAACCACCTCCATATTTAAAAAAAATAAAATTGACAAATATAATTTTGAAAATAAAAAAAATAGAAAAATTATGTGGGAAAACACCGTAGCAATCCACAATATTTTAAAAGAAAACAATTGAGCAAAATTTTTAACTAGCTCAATATTTAAAAAGTAAAATCAACAAAGATAATTTTGAAAAAAATAAATGAAATAAAAAGGAAAAAAAGTGAAAGTTGGAAAAAAGAAATGAAAAATTGCTAAAAAAAAATTACGAGGAAAGTTACAGTGCTTTCCTCACATATTGTAATTGTGAAGAGACACTGTAGCAATCCATAATATTTTGTGAGGAAAGCTATAGTATTTTCCCTACATAATTAAGCTTTATTACAAAGTTAAATTCTAACAAACTCAATATGAAAAAAAAAATTGACGAAGATAATTTTAGAAAAAAATATTACAAAAAAAGAAAACATAAAAGAAATTAAAAAAAACCATGTGAGGAAACACTGTATCAATCCATAGTGTTTTATGAGGAAAAATTTGCAATTACTTGTAATTGCAATTCTTAACCAGCTTAATATTTAAAAAATAAAATTGACAAAGATGATTTTAGAAAAAAATATAAAAAAATAGAAAAAATCATGTGGGAAAAAACATTGTAGCAATCCACAGTAATTTGCGAAGAAAGTTATACTGCTTTCCTTACATATTGAAACTGTAATTTTTAACTAGCTCAATATTAAAAAATAAAATCAAAAAAGATAATTTCAGAGAAAATAAAAAAACATGCGGAGTAACACTGTAGCAATCAACAATATTTTAAAGAAAAAAATTACAAAACTAAATTCTTAATCAGTTCAATATTAAAAAAATCGACAAATATATTTTTGAAAAATAGAAAAACTATGTGGGAAAACACCACAGCAATCCATAATATTTTAAAGGAAAAAATACAAAGTGAAATTTTTCACCAGCTCAATATTATAAAAATCAACAAATATAATTTTGAAAAATAAAAAAATAAAACAGAAAAACTATGTGGAAAAATACCGCAGCAATCCACAGTATTTTAAAGGAAAAAAATTACAAAGCAAAATTTTTAACTAGCTCAATATTTAAAAATTAAAATTAACAAAAATAATTTTAGAATAAATAAATAAATACAAAAAAACAGAGGAAAGTTGAAAAAAAAAGCAAAAAAAAAGGGGGAAAGTTGGAAAAAAAAGAGTGAAATGCACTGTGAATTACTGTTGTAATCCACGTTACATTTGGGTGTGGGAAAACAACCATTGTTTCCCCCACACCCTTTAATTGTATGTATAATGTGATTTGTAATAATTTTTGAATTTTGAGAGAATTAGGGATAATTGATGAATTTTATCATATTGATAAATTCTGGTGAGAATTTGTTAGAATTAATTAATTTTGTAAATCATTAATGGGTTATGGGTTACATAAAATTAGATAGATTTACTTACTTGGTATAGTGAAATTTCACAAAACAATGAATAAAGAGAGAGGTATAAGGACACTAGTGATAGATGTAGGTTGATGCCGGGTTGGCTAACTGGATTTGTGAGGATAGAGCCAAATTCTTTAGGTTGGGCTGGTGTGTTTTTGGCAAAAAAAAAAAGAAATGAGAAGTAGAAAACTGTTTGTTATAATTCTTTTAAATTTATCGATGAAATATGCCAATCAGATATTTTCATTGGCTTTAGTTGGAAGATATTGACATGTTATAATACTAACAAATTTTTTTTATTGATTTTTTTATTATTTTTATTCCATCATCAATTCCTTCGAAAATTAATAGTAAAATATATTTTGTCGTTATTTTCATTAAAAATATCCATTAAAAATTTTCTATCGCTATTTCTAATTTTATTGGTAATGTCATTGCTATTTGCTAATTTTCTAATTGTGATTTAACATTTAATAACTTATTAATTAGAAGATGTCCAAATATAACCGACATGATATTTGCAAAACTATGCAAATAGTAATTATAAGATACAAAATTAATAATAGATTAAAAGGTATATTATTGATGTATAAGTTTATTATAATAATGTTAATTAATCACATATAAATAGACATGTATAATAATAATTTGCTAATCTATAACTAAAAAAGACTTTTGAATTATTTGCACAATTCAAAAATCTCTAAATGAAAATATTATAATTTGTACAGAGTAATTATAAGATAAGAAATCAACAATAAACTAAAATGTTTTTATTTAATTTAAAATTAATTATAACATTTAGTATTAAAGATAAAGTTTACTAGCTAATAGAGCTTGGGACAATTATTAAATAAAAATTTTAAAATTGAGATGCAGTTTAAAGTTTTAGAAACCTAAACACAAGTATAAAATACATTTAGAATTAAGAACATATCAATAAACACTAGCTTTGGCTTTGGTACTAGCTTCACCGGAGTTTGAACAATTTTTTATTTTGCTTATAATAACTTTCAGCTTCTAAAATGAGGTAAAAAAAAAAAACATTAAAAAATTAGTATTGTTTAACCCAGGTTAGTATAACAAATCTATAACTACAGTAATTAGGATTGAGTCAGTCTAAGATATCTCATCAAACTTGTGATATCATGAGATTAGAATAACCTGATAAAAAAATAAAGAGGATTATAAAGTTTTTTTTTAAAAAAATTGTTTTAACTTTTCGAACCTGTGACCCGGGTCATAAAAACCGAAACATCTAATCTGAAAAATCCATAAAATTCAATTCTTAATCAATCAAATATTGAATGATGAAATTGAAGAAAGAATTTTCATTATACAAAAAGATTTAAAAAAGAAATTATAAGCAATCAAAATTGCAAAATAAAATAAATTTATATTTGATTGAAGGGTGAAATTAAAAAGAATAATAAATTTTATAAAAGGGTCAAGAAACAATATAAAAATAAAAGCAATGACGATCTAATTGGAAAACATAATATCATCGATTTAAATTGAAGAGTAAAATTAAAAATCAATAAAACTTTTATAAAAGGATCAAAGAGAAAAATCTAAAATCTAAAATATAAAGATTAAATTGAAGAATTTAATATTTGATAAAATAGAATTGAAAAATAAAATTGAAAACAAATAAAATTTTTAAAAAATATACTGGTTGGTGCAATATTTTAATGTCCCTAATGGCTAATTATAAGTGTTTTTTTTAGTGAAGACTCAAAAAATCATTACAATGTTACTCTGGATACTTTAAATGAGCATGTAGGTACAATAATTTTCCTACCATTTTTAGTTTCTTTTAATATATATTGACACGCGGAGTGCCTAGAAGGTGCATTCTATTTCAAAACATTCTCTTTATCATCAACAAACCAAATGGCATGTCTTGGGCTCCCAGGCTTGTCAGTACTGCAATAAATTCGGTGTATCAAAATTGGTAGGCTTCCTCGGAGGCTTCCTCGGAGGTTGTACCATCCCAAGGTTCTTGATTATTTTGGTGAACCCGTGCGTTTATCTTATAACCATACGATGCCTTCGGCAGAAACTCATCCACGTCAATGATGCTATGGCTCAATATTCGAGTTTTCACCTTAAGCATATTATGGTATATTATTAATCTCGAACAAATAAATGTGATTAACTTCACATTAACATTAAGAAGAATAACTCAGACCATCATCAGAAAGCGTCCGAAGATAATTCACGTTTGAAATCGAGAAACAGAAAACGTGGGTTCATGCTACATTATTATCGAGAGAGAAAAAAAGGCTTTCCAGAAAACCAATTACGGGTCTTCTTTTATTGAAAAAGACAGCAAAAATCTCGAGAACCAGGCTCCAAATACGTGTTGAAATGCAGAGTCGATCGCTCGTTCAAATTGAACTATAAATGTCCTTCTCCAGATGGGCTCCTTATGGGAGAGGAGATGAGACTTTTACTGTTCAAACTTGGTGGGCGCAACGTGAACTTCTGTTTTTTTGTGTCCTTTTCCTATCCTGAGGCCAGTCCCTGCCTCTCTTCTTCTCCCTGCTATAATTTGGGCGTTTTGATAAAAGCCTGGACTCGCAATATACTCAGACAAGGACTTGTAATCTTTTGAGAACACATTTCACTTTTTCTTATTCCAATTCAGTGGAGGAGAAAGCTTGCTTCGAGGGTGGGTGTCAGTCGATGCTTAAGGGTAAAAAGTAAAAACTAAGACCCCATTAAGCCTGTCATTTAACGAACAGATTTGACAAAAAATTGTCGGTCATTGGACCCTGAGACAGTCAGAATTCATAATTGCACATCAGTCTACAAGAACATGAAGCTATCCTATCTTAAAAAAAAAAAAAAAAGCATTTATTATTATTATTAACTTTAAAGATATAATTTAACTTATTAGACTTGAAGTTTAATCTTTTAAATATTATTAGTTGGAATGTTACAAGTTTTAGAATTATTAAAAATTTATTTGATTGTTAATTTCAAAACTTTAAAAAATTAATTAATATACATATAAACTGGTATGGATATTTACTATTACTAAAAATAAAAAAAACAGTTTTTTTTTTCTATAATGGATGACACAACCGACTCCAAATAATGATGAAAATGATTTCTGTATAAGCCAGAGGATTAAGTTAGTAAAGCACCACTGGTTTAAGGACCGATTCGAGAAGAAAAAAAAACACAAGAGTAAGATACCCATGAGGAATAATCTGACTCCCTCGCAAAGCTCCATCTTCTTTCTGCCAAAAACTCAAGCTTGAGTCGTCTCATCTAGCAGCGTAGTCCTTCTGTAAATAGGTCTTGCCTTTTGTAAAGAGGTCTCTTCCAAAATAATGCTGTCGTGTTAGCTCCTGGTACATTTTCCTTTCTTAGCTGTAACTGTCAGAAGTTGAAATTCCCAGTCCAGGGTATCGTGTAAGAAATGCATATAAATGACTCCAGGTCATGATAAAAATCAAGTCAAAATTATCATGTTACTTTTTTTTTTTTTTTAGAAAAAATTATTGAGTTGGTTGAGTAAATTGAAGTGATATGCTTGTAATTATAATAACGGTTATTGTTTAAAATATTTTTTAAAAATTTATTTTTAATATTAAAATAATATAAAAACATAAAAAATAATAATTTAAAGTTAAAATAATTAATTAAAAAAACACTTTTCAATCATAAAAATATATGAAACCGAATAATAAAAAAAATTGTGCTTTACTATTTAATAAAAATCTGTAATTTTAAGAATAAAATTGTTAACATTACTTAAAAAAATTTAGTCTTATTTGAAAACTATAACATAGTTTGATATTTTTTCAATTAGACTTGATATTAAAAGTGTCGACACATATAATCTATGCTGTAGGTTCGTCTCTAAATGCGGACGGTTGAAAATTAGCAATATAAGTCCAACTCATGAAAATATATATATACACACACACACACACACACACACACAAAACAATTATCCAATCCGTATATCCAACCCATTCGGTCCAAAAAAATTAAATGAGTCAGGTTTATAATTTGTCAAATATAAAAAGTTTAATTGGATACTATTATGGGTCCAAAACCAACCTAATTATATTTATGACCACCCCTATTATGAATCTTAATAACCTCATTTGTAACCTTAAAACACTATATAATAGGTCAAATAACTCAAAATAAAACCAAATAAAAAAACTTTTATAAGGCATAATTTATGTTTTTTGACGAGATTAAAGTTCTAAAACACCTTTATGAAACTCCATTCTCAAAGAAAAATTCATTGATACAAAGATTGGTTTTTTGATGAACGAAATGTGGCAAATCAAAATCTTTCTCTTTGTTTTTTTATGACTTTCTCTCTCATGTCTCAGAATGTAGGGACTAAAACATCATGAAATGAAGTTTGAGGACTAAAAAAAACATAAAACTACAAGGATGAAATCTATGAAAATAAAAAACTCTATAGACTAAGTTTGTTAAAAATCACCATTTCATTATAATGTGGTCTAAGTGTAGGTTACTAGTATATAATATAATGTTGTGAATGAATATTAAAAGTTGTAATGTTTATCAACCACATGGAGAAATTCTAAATAAATAACAAATGTTGTGGTGTTTTTGTTGTATCATTATGAGAGGAAATATTGTGAATTTCAATGGTGTTTCTTTTTTTTATCCTTTCAATTTTCTTATCTCTGGTCATTAAACTCTTTTTTTTCAATCTCATCCTTTCATATTTTGTTGACTGGGACTTGGACTCAATAATTTATTTTAATTTATTTTAATAGGATGGTCACAACGTTAGAAAAATATCTTGACATTGGGGCGATGCTTAATTTTGCAAGAACGAATTCATTTTTATTTTTTACTAAAATAAAAAACATGGGGGTTAAAATTAAAAATAAGGCAAAAATAAAGATTTTCTTTTCAAAAACTTTTTATATGGCATCTTTTAAACAGTTTTTTCCTCTAGCGTTTTGCAAATTTCATTTTCGGTCCTTATAGTTTGAAACTTTTGTGTTTTGGTCAAAGACTTCATTTTTCACATCTTAGTCCATGAATTTGAGAGAGGAGAGAGAAAGTAATCAAAACGTAGTGAAGAAGAGTAAAAGAAATGGTTGTTATCGCTCCCAAAATCACATTAACCATGCCATCTTTCCTAAGCTTTTTTTGTGTTAGGGGGAAAGTCTTATGTTAAAAGAAAGTTGTCATTTAGTATTATGATCATTTAAAAACCCTAACTGGTCTATATATTTATTAAGGTAATAGACTAATTACACTAAAGAGAATATATTATCACCTTAAAACATCTCACATGAGGTAAGTTGCATTGCTACTCTTTTCTTCTAACCTAACAGTCAATTATGTCTAATTTATCAATAATCTATTTATGGGTGATAATAAGTCTAATGCAATGACTTAAACCTAAACAATTGGTCTAAGCCTAATCATTATATGACCTGGTTTATCTTTATCACATCCAATTATTATCTTTTTATAATACTTTATTAATTGATATGTGTATAACTGGTTACTCTTTATCATAACATGACTAATAGCCTATTAAGCCATGTAAATAAATAACCAATGAGCTTATGTTGGGCTCTTTGAACCCAACCTAAATCTTAGGAAGGGTCCATGAATAATGCCTTATTAAGGTGCATCTATCATAGTACTTAAGATTATTTCATAATATTTGTTGAAAATGAATGAAAATTGTATGCTCCAGTCCTACCTAAATAGTGACCATTATAGGTTCATCTACTTGGAATAGGATCTGGTGACGTAAAGGTCCCCAAAAAATAAGTTTTTGATAAATGATCTTAAGGTTCACTTGTCTTTAAAGTATGTTATTTAACAATCATTTTCTTATGATTCATCTTTTTAGGTGTTGCCTTTCATTAGTGCTTGTACATATCGAACTATGACTCGTGTATGTATATTTATAGCAAGTGAATAACTGATTACCAACATGCATATGTGAGAACTTATTAAAAGGGTCAATACTCTTAATTGTTTGGTGAATATTGGACTTTGACATTTCTAAGACTTATTTTCCATTTAAAATCAAAAGAATGGGTTATTTCTCTTAATATCCAAGATAACAACCCATGTTGAGTCCATTTACCCAAAACACTAAGAGTGGATAACAAGATATTTTTTACATCATTTGTAAGAAAACAAGGATGAGTTTTTTTAAGGTTTGGAATGTTAGCCCAATTACCCTTTTAATATGGGTTGAGCCCTTAATGAGTTTTATAAAAAAAATTATAAAGTCTAATGAAGCAAACTCATGTATAAAAAAAAATAGAGGAATGATAAAAAATATTAAATATGAGCAAGAAGTAAACTTTGAAGGATTCAACCTAGATGCATAAAAACCAATAGAACTTGAAAACACAGTGAATACATTTACAATGCACATTAATCCACAAAACACATCTTGTAAAAAATACACAAACAAATTCAAATGTTCACATATATATGCAATCAATCTCAAAGTTTGTTCAATCTCATAAATTTCCTCACAATACACATCTAATCCAACCAAAAATAAAAATATCATTTATAATATGTTTAGCGTTTGAATGAACCTTTAAAAGTGGATGAGATGGACTAAAAATGATGAAATAGTAGGTGGAAGTGGTGAAATAGAGTTGGAAAATCAGCAAGGGCGACTCAGATTATGTCACATCATTCAAGTAAATTGTATGGGAGAGGGGTCGAGTGGCCTAGTCTACAGAAACCACCATTTCCTCTTTTTTTGATGGTGGTAGAGGTGTAATTCACCTTTATACAGGGTGGAAAATCTATTTGTTCAAATTTCACTTATTTTGCCTCTAATATTGTTGTTTTTTAGACAACCTTACTTTCAAAGAGTCTTTGAACTTACAGGAAGTGAGGGGAAGTGGGTGGAATAAAATACAGGTTATGCCACCCCTTACAATTTTTATTTATGGTGGTTCAGTTAATCACCTCTCAACGATGAAAGAGATCTGACACCTTGAAGGTTCGGTGGTTAGAGTTCTCTTATTACTGTTTTGGTTTTCTCTCTCTTCTACTCACATAGAGTTTATTGGGTGATAAGGTTTATATATTTGTGTAGTTCTCATCAAGGACATAATAATGATTATGGTCTTTCCTTGTTACACGTCAGAGAAGAGAGAAATCAAAAAGAGAAGTTTGGAGGCGATTTTCTCTTTCTCTCTCTATTGATTATGATGCAGAGGTTGTTGGGTTTAATTAATTTAGAGATTTTGTATAGGGTTTTAGATAATGATAATGGTCTTGTTGGAAATAGAGGTTGTAGGTGAGAGAAATCAAGTGGGGGGAGTTTTGGTTTTAGAGACAGAAAGAAGGCTAGGGTTTTTTTATAGGACAAATATATGAGAAGATGAATAATGTTCTTTTAAGGTTTATTTCTTCACATTTCAATTTATATTCTCTCAAAACAATTCATGGTGGCTCTGTCCTATAATGGTTAAGGTTTTTGGTTAGTGTTTTGGTGGAAGAGATGATGAATAATGTAATTTTATTTTTGGTAGCCTTCTAGATTTCAACTCCATTTTATTATCTCTTTCACCTATCTATTTATAACCCATACATCTTGTCATCTTCTTTTTAGTAAGCCTCCAAGTAACTTAATCTCCCTTTGGCCCAACTTTTTCTTGTTTTGCACGTTAACCTCTTGTTTTTTTTTTTTTGCTCTCTATTTTGATATTTTATTTTTTTATATTTTTTGTTTTTTCATAAAACAATATTGACGTCAATTCGATAAGAAATCAAGAATTATAAAATTCACGCATATGCATCAAAAACATATTTCTTTGAATTAAATTTCTCAAAAAGGAAAAAATAGTTGACAATTAGAAAATGGACATATGAATAAATGAAACGCATTGAAACATCTTTTTTAATTTATTTTTTTTGGATTTTTGGAAAATATTTTGAAAAAGGGATCAAATTTGGGTTATTATAGTTGCCAAGATTTTGTTAAAAAAACAGCCAAATTTGGTGTAATGTGTTTCTCTTAATAAAATAAGAGTCATTGAAGTGTTTTAGAGCATTAATGACACTGGAAAAAATAGATTGGGGTTGAGAAAGGTTTTTGTAATTTTATTTTGTGTTTTTAAATTAATTTAGAGGTGTTTTAAGCTGAATAATTAGTTTCTTGAAATTCCAAGCGTGTGTATTAGTTTTTTTTAGGTGAGGATAAGCTAAAAAAAATAGTTTTAGATCCAAAAAATCATGGCCTGTTGTTTCAGCCATCTCTCTAGTGGCTATAATTTGTGTAAACAAATTATGTGTCTTCTGCCACAGCAGACAACACCTTATCTATTTTTTTTTAGAATAAAACATGTTTTTATTAAAATAATAAAGAGATAAATTAATAAGAAAATAAAGTTGAAATTAAAAAATATATATATATCCTTAATGATTTTATTCATTTTCTTTTCCAAAAATAGCCTATTTCTATAATCATTTAATTAAATAAAAAAAAAATTCCAAGAAGGAAGGTTGTTAAACCTAGTCAAGGCAGTGACCTAGGTTATGAGTTGAGTAAGTTAACCAGTTTGATTTGGATCAATCTAAAATTTCATAACTCTAATATTACTTTGATAAAAAATTCAATTGACATCATTTTTAACTTAAAAAAAAAAATTTGGGTTTTGGTTTTGTTTAACCAAGTGGTTGTTACATCTCCCTGGTTAGCTAGGCTAACTCCCACCGTGTTTATTTTAAAACTCAATTTAGTCTAGAAATCAAGTCAATAAATTATCATGTTAACTTAACTAGTTTAGCTTGGTTTAATAACAATGTTAAAAAGTATACTACGGGGGGCTTGCTAGTAATTATACTAAATATAATCTATTAAAATATTAAAAAAAAATCATATATAGTCTTTAAACGCACGTGAGAAGTTGAAAGACTTCACATGGAGAGCAGTCTCAGATAGCTTACTGTTAGTGCCAATTTGCAAAGCAGAATTCATTACTTTCATCCAGAAAGCAAAGCTTGTTGAGGTTCCTTTGAGTCTCAAATACATATTTTCTCTTGTTTCCCTAAATTGAAGTGGTTGGGAGAGATTCACCTTTTCATTTGTTTTCAGATACCATCCTTAGTGAGAACTTTAGAACTTGATAGAGCAATTCAACAATTTAGAGAGCATCGAATCTCTCTTGCTTGTTTTTTTTTTTTTTATTCTGGAAGTTATAAAAGGCTAGTACTGATCTTATATTCAATTCTATTGATTGGAATTCTTCTCAGATTATTGATAGTGCCATTTAGCAACTTCAAGAATTTGAACACTAGAGTTTTTTTCTATATAATTGGTGGCAATATCAAACACATACTACTACAGAACCATCTACACATTGTTCATGGCAGCCTCCTCTATTTGGATCTATTAAGATTAACTGTGGTTGAGCTTTTGAATTAGCGTCCAATGAGGCCGCTTTAGGCTTGATTACTGCAGATGACACAGGTTTTGTTATGTGGGTTATAAATAGTTATCATCCTAGTGTTTTTTATGCTAACGTGGTTGAAACTTTAGCTTTGTAGAGAGCTATCTTTTTAGCCTTACACTTGCAGCAACAAGATTTCATCGAGGGAGATGTTAAAAATCTAATACAAACAGTTCAAATAGAGCAATTCCATGATAGTGAAGCTCATGTTATTTTACAATATAACATAAAAAGCTTAGAACAATCTTTGTTTACATCATTTCATTTTGTTCAGAAACATTGGGTTACCTATAATGTAGCACATAAGCCATGGTTGATTTTCAGTTATGTGACAATTCCTACACTATTGTAAGTTAGATCTAAGATGAATTAGAAGAATTTAACTAATAAAATTAATCAAAATTTCTATCCTTAGTAGTAAAAAAAATCTTGTGCAAAATCCAAATAAACCAAGCAATAACAACAACAACAACAACAACAACAACAACTAAGGGATATAAGAATTTAAGAAAGCCTACTTCACAAAACTTCACCAACAAATACCCCTTTACTCCAAACCCAATTAAATCCAAGAAAACTCATAAAAATAATACCATACTAATTCTTTTTTTTCTCATGACTTATACATGAAATGCATCAACTAATTTGCTTAAGAATACACGAGGCAATATTCATCATTATTGGATGATTTTCATATAATATATCAATATTATAATCTATTTTTATACGTTCTTTCAAGGAAGGTTCTGATTGATATGCATTCATACCTCTAGATTGTATAGTTGTAGTTCCCTTATCAGTTAGACTAACATTTTGGATTGAGTTTGTTGCTTTTCAAATCTCTTTCTCTCCTCACATTTCTTTAAGAATATAAGGTACGTTGTTGGCAACAACTTGTGAGTTTTCAGGCTTATTTTTGTCAAAATCTTGAATCACCTTATCACTCTATCTACTTACACAATAGTTGTTGTCATCATATTATGCATTGTTAACACTCTCCCTCAAACTGTACTTGGGTTGAAGATAGAGTTTGTTTTGAAAGTTGATGAGAGTAGCCTTTAACATTAGCTTGGTAAAGAGATTAGTAACTTATTCATTAATGGAAACATGTTTGGTCACTACAAGATTTCATATTTTTACCGATGGACATATTCCCTCGGTGTGTGATTAGAAGTTCGTCGGTGATTTTTTTACCGACTTAATCACCGACGGATTACGTCCGTCGGCTTTCCCTTCGTCAGTGATTTCTTATTCCATCGCTATATCAGTCGAAAAAACAAAAAAACCATTTGCCGATGGTTTTACAGACGGAATTTTCACGCCAAAAAAAAAGTTTCCCGCTTGAAATATACCGACGGATTTTCATTCTGTCAGTGATATCGTGATTTACCGACGGCTACTTTCCGTCGGTTAAACTGTCGGTGAATGTATGACATACCGACTGAATATATCCGTCTGTAAATTTTCGGTAAGTGTGGCAGCTATTGTCAAATGCCGACGGATTAAGTCCGTCGGGAAAGCTTTCGGTGAGTGTTTGAAATACCGACCAAATATATCCGTCGGTGAATGCTACTGTCAAATACCGATGGATTCATTCCGTCGGTAAAACCCTTTGTTATTAGTTTTTTCTAAATTTGTTTTTAAAAAATTATTTAGAAAATATAATTTAAAATTATATAAATTAATGGTAATAAAAACCAATTATGCAAATAAAATTTATATTAAACATAAAAAACAAAAAATCAAAGTTAAATAATATTCATTACAAAATTAATGTGTTTCAAAAAAAATATTAAATGAAATTTTAAAGGTAAATAATGTTTATTACAAATTAATATAAAGGTGGAGCTGGAGGAGGAAGAGGAGATCCTAGAGGAGGAGGCTGGTGGTTATACGGCCAAAAAGGATTAGGCGCACATGTTCCACTCTGTGTTGCCATGTTCATGACCATTTTGCGAAGCTGTTCATAAGCCGTTTTTTGTTGTGCAGACTCCGCTCTTTGTTCTGCATGAGACGCTTTGAGTTACGCGTACTCCGCTGATAAGTGGTCGTATTTTTCGGTGAGCTGAGCCGTGTGTTGCTGCAAGGCCACGAAATTCTTAGATTGGGAGCTCGATATTGATTGGGAGCTCTCAACGGTTGAAACACTACGGGTCGACCGCAAGTTGTCGGCCGTAGTGTTGGAGAGCCCGTAAACCCAATTTTTATCGGGTCCACCTGACGATCCAACCTCCATCCACAAATCCGGATCGAATTCCAGATGGGTCAAAATATCGTCCCCATATCTCTCCCTCAACCAATTATTATAGGTCTCCTGAAAATAAAAAATAAAAAAGTAATCATCATATTCAATTCAATAAACATAATAACTTACAAAATAAAATGGTTGAACAAACATACCATGAAATGTTGAGCACGGTTATCAACGAACAGTTGCGCCCCCTTTTGGCGGTCTTAACTCCGCACGTGTGTCTCCACAAACAACTCCATCGGGCTCGGCTCACGTCCAAGAGACGCAGCCTATAATGAAAAAAGATATATTAACAACAACTTAATTTAATGATATATTTTATTTAAATTAATCTTACCATCCGTTTTGCATGTGAAACAAACAGAACGGAGTCGCCAGTGTGCGTTGTCACCCCGCCATGAATTGGCCAATTCCGGTTGCCAGTACCGGACTGTGAGCGTCGTGTGAACCGCTCAGACGTCATATATCTTCCGGGATGTATATCGGTTTGTAATCCCTCAAAACCGCAACATCGTTCCAGCCTTGGAAACCCCTATCCCTCACGGGTTTTTTTGCCCTTTTTTGTGCTTCATACCAAAAATTACGCAACCTACTTCACGCAACCAAAAATTACATTTCGAAACATAAATTTTGTCTAAAAAAAATCTTGTATTTTTTTCGATTTTACCTAGTTGCCGCGTGATTTTCCCACACCCTCCTCACAACAGTGTTATACTCACTGTCCCAGCAGAATTTGTGATTTATTATATTAAGTTTAAGTAAAAATAAAAATTTATTTACAATTATATTAATAATTTATTAGAAATAAGCTGAAAATTATAAATTAACACAAACCTGCAAATCTGCCAAACCATACATTGATTTGAGGCATCCATTCAGGATGCTTGGTTATCTGACTCCATTGAAACAATGAAAACTCCATCGACGATTTAAACGTTGATGATATTACTCGGGCGGCCTCAATGTTTGTGAACCCGAAAATAAATAAAATAAATTAAATAGTGATTACTTCATAAATTATGTTGTAATTTTTTTAAAAAAAACTTAAACCTTAACAAACTTACATTGAAAGGTCGTCCTTCCACTGTGCCTCGTACTTGCGGGTAAATTGATTCCGCTACGAAGGCACCCCGCCTCTGCGCTATGAAGTAGCGCTGGAAGAGGCAACATCGGTTGGCGGCGCATGTGGTGCACCTACGAAAATATCATCATCGCTGCTAGATGAACTAGCTGCGACCGTACGTGAGCGACCAGCTCTGCTTTTCATTCTACTCATCTACATAATTTTATACAAATAATTATATAATTAAATTCAAATGTTAAAAAAATCGACAGCACCTGCCCTATACTAGATACTACCCAAATCCACAAACCTGCACATATTAATAAAAGCCACGACCAATTGACCCAATCTATACTAATTATTACTAATCCTAAGGTAAATTCAACATTAAGAATTACAATTCAACAAATTATTCAATAATTATGCCAATACAACAATAAAATATATTCAATAAATCAAAAAAAAATTGTAGACTTACAATTAAAATTAATGGAAAAAATTAAACATAAATCATGCAATAATAGAGTAAAATTAACAATCATTCCAAAATATTCAATTACTAATACTAAGGTAAATTCAACATTAACAATTACAATTCAAAAAATTATTCAATAATTATGCCAATACAACAAAACAATAAATTAAAAAAAAAACTCTAGAATAACAATCAAAATAAATGGAAAAATTTAAACACAAATCATGCAATAATAGAGTAAAATTAATAATTATTCCAACATATTCAATTACTAATTCTATGGTAAATTCAACATTAACAATAAACATTCAACAAATTAATTAATAATAATTATGCCAATACAACAATAAAAAAATATTCAATAAATTCAAAAAAAAAAACTATAAACTTTGGCAATGAATTATGCAAAAAAAAACTATAGACTTTTTCTACATTACAAAAAATACACCAAAACAAAAAACATAACAAAAAAAAACCCTTAAAGTAAAATGAAATAGAAGAAACACATATCTTTTAAACTAATAGAGATTCACGAGAAAAGTTACTAGAATGGAGAGGAAAAGTTGTAGAGATTGCTGGTGAAACCTTTGAAGAATGGAGAGGAAAAGAATCTGTGAAAAGCTGAGGAGAAGAAAAAATAAACTGAAGAGGCGGTTAAGGGACTTATATGGCAGTTTTATCGACGGATTCACCGACGGATATAAAATTAATTATTATTTTAATTTATTCCGTCGGTGAAGTGTTAAAAATCCGTCGGTAAATTTTGAATTTCAAACCAAAATTTTTAATGATCCCCCATTTTTTGGTGGTCCGTCGGTAATTCCGTCGGCACTATGACACGGTCAGATATGAATTTAATGCACAACCTTTGGAATTCGCGCGGTCCGTCGATAATTATGTCGGTAAAATGGACCCGCCGACAAATTACCGACGAACTTATATCCGTTAGTATGTATGTCGGTGATTGCGGCATTTCAAGTAATTATTTTCGAACTCTTTGTGAAATGCCGACGGATTTATATCCGTCGGAAGAGACGTCGGTGTGTTTGTGGCATTTCAAGTAATGATTTTCGAACTCTCTATGATATGCCGACAGATTTATATTTATATCCGTCGGTAGGGACCTTGGTGATTATGGCATTTCAAGTAATTATTTTGTGTTACAAAATATATCATTCATGATCTATTAATATTTCAAGTAATTATTTCGTGATTGTGGTGGCATTTCAAGTGATTATTTCAAGTAATAAATATTTCGTGTTACAAAATATATGAAAAAAAGGGTTTTACACAGGGCTTCATTTTGGTAGTTGGTCAGAATTTTCTTCTTCTTCGTCATCAATTGAATTGTCATCACCTTCATCACAATCTTCAATATGGATATCATCTTCTTCATCGACATTTGCTTGTCCGCTAGAGCTCAAAATAAAATTCAACTCCTATGCATCAACATCAACAAGACTATCATCGAAAACACGAAAATTTGAATTTTTTTCCAATTCAATCGAAGGCACAATTCGATATGGTTCAATCAACTCACTAATTTGAAAGACTTCATCTCGCATACTTGTGTCTTCGTTCTCATCCTGAACAACCTCGACACAACCCCGGGGTTTCGTTTTTAAAACGAACAACCAATCCACTCTTGATCGATCCTTTCTAAATGAAGGGGTGTATATGTAATAAACTTGTTGACATTGCTTTGCGAAAATAAAGACATCGTTTATGTTGCGGAGTCTAGCTTTTAAGTTGATTTCGACCAGAAAATAATGCGGATCAACTCTAATTCCTCTGTCAGTCGTTTCATACCAATAACATTTGAATAAAAACACTCTATTCTGCTCGTTATGATATTCCAATTCGACGACCTCTTCTAATCTACCATAATAATCAACTTCTAACTTACTACTAGTGGATCCCTTAACACAAACACCCCTATTGTATATCTTTCTTCCTTGCCCGTATTCTTCAGTATGGAAAACATATCGATTAATGAGACTTTTGTTTTTGCTTCAAGAGGTGTACTTATGGGTTTGCAATCTGTCATTGTTTCTCGTCTAAGTATAATTAGTGCATAATATGTCTAAGATAAGTGAAGTGATTGTCTTAGAGACTTCAATGCCAAGAAATTTATAAATAGGTCTCTAATGTTTCATTGTAAATTCACCACTTAAGAGTTGGATGAAATTGCTAACAAGAGCTTCTATAGATCTCGTGAGTAATAGATCATCTATATAAAGTAAAAGCATTAGTAAGCTATGTTCAGAGTGAAAAATAAACAAAGATGGATCAGCTAAGCTACAAATCAATCTATTTTTAATGTAGGGTGCATTGCTGGAAGCAACTTGTGAGTGTTCAACCTTATTTTTATCATAATCTTGAATCACCTTATCACTTCATCTACTCACACAGTAGCTGATGTCATTAGATTATGTATTGTTAACACCTTCTTCCATTTACATATAAATATAAATAAATAGTGTTTCAAATAAAACCTATTAATAACGGATTTTGTCATATATAAAGACTCCAACTTGATCTATAAATAGCACTAGTCTTTTAACTAAGAATTTCATGTAGATACTCATTAGATAAATAAAAATGAATATCTGTCAAGGCTATTTCATTTATATATTTCTTTTGATCATTTTTTATCTTTATATTCATCTTCTCTCCTTACTCAACAATGCCTTTTGCAACCTTTTTTGCATTAGAATAGTGAGTATTTTTCATTACTATAACTCAAAACTGGTTAGTATGATCAAATTTATCAACCTTAAATTTCGCAATCATCTTATTTAAATTAACCTTAAATCGAGCTCCTTGACTAGATTGTTTTTGAAACCCCAAGCAATATAAGCAATAACCCAAAATAAAAAGGACATGAAAAAATTGTTGTGGTTTGGTAAAGCCTATTTAACAAAATTTAAACTACAAGAATTAGAGATCTCATCTATTAATTAAGGCATGCACAAATACCTCACTATCTAAAACATGGTTATAACCAAAAAAAACTCATACAAGAAATATCACAATATTTTTATTTTTTTTCACATCCTATACAAAAATAAAACATCTACTAGACTACATAAATAATGTCATGATTTAACATTGAAGAATATAGCTCAACTGATCAGATCTTGAGTTTGCTCCCCAGAAGTTACGAGTTCGAGTGCCACAAACCTCAGAGCCACTGGAGACTTACCTTGTCGTTAATTTCAGGGTCTCAGGGGATTAGTCGAGGTGCGAGTAAGATAACCTGGACACTCACGATTATCAAAAAAAAAAATGTCATGACTTTCTCAATTTTAGCATCTACCTTTGTGTGTGAGTGTTAATTTAAAAGATATGCTACTTCAAAATCGTATCATTCTTGTGAAATATAATAAAATTATGGGGAGAAGATGATTCTTCTTTATTTCCCCCCTCAAAACTCACCTAAAATATCTCAATTATTAAACAAAAAAACACATTTGATTGACATAAAGACAAATATTATCAATTAAATGATCCATATCTTAAAGTTTGCTCATGCACGAGAATATGCACAAAATCATTTGAGACTCCATGTACCTGTTGATTTGGAAATGAAATTGCTCCAAACTCTTATTGTTTCACGCTTGAATTCGAGTCCTTCCATAAAGATAGAAATACATAACCCTTTGGCTAGGTGTGAGAGCATATACAAAAATCTACACTTTGCCTCGTGCCTTGTAGTTTATTGTTCAAAACTACTTCTTCTTCTTCTTTGTTTTAATTATTTCTAACTATAGAGGTATTGTGATTTGAAATTAAAGTCTCCATCCAATAAAACTCTGACACCTAACAGATCTTCCTTTTCCATGCCACAAATCCAAACATAATTTTTTATGGCTAGCAAAACTTCTTGTCGGACAAGTTGTGATTAACTCTTGTCCCAGGAAAGATTGCAAGACAATCAATCTTAGAATGGTTAAGGAGATATGTTTTTTATTTTATTTATTCAAATCTTATAACTTGTGTCTAAAACAATTTATTAAACTTCTCTAAATGTATGAGATAATTCATACGAAGAGACTGTTTTTAAAATTATTTATCTCAACTGACGATCGACGAATAATAGATTCGAAAGTAATTTTTAGCATTAAAAAATTTGCAAAAGTACAAAAAAATATCTTAAAATGTTTTGAAAACCCATCCCATTGGTGGAGAATCGTTTTCCTAAAGCAGTTACATGAAGTTGACGTCGAATCGAGCCCCCGAATCGTTTCCCTAAAGCAGTTGAGCCCCCCAAACCCCAGTAGTCTCCATCATTGGCCGTAAATCATAATCCTTGCTTTGGCCCGCATGGGAATTTATTATTATTATTATCAATGTGAATGTTTGGTTAAATTCTAACTAATTTCACGGATTTTAAAGTTAATGATTATATAAATATTTAGTGATTATTATTTTTGTAATCACAGGGCTCGAATCTAAAATCATAAAAAAAGCAAATCCTTTATTCTCAAACTTTTATTATTGGATCACCCACTAGATGGTTAATGAAATTCACAGTAAATGTAATGTAATTCATTATTCTAAAAGTTAATAAAAAACAATAATTTAAAAATTTTAATATGAAATTAATATTTAAAATGCTTAACACCTTAAGCTAAAAAAGAAAAACAATTGGTTTAATTGGACAACTAGGAGATAAAAATAAGTTTGAATTTGGTGATGAGTTCTTTCCGCCACAAAAGACCGATGGAAGAAAAGTTTTATGAAAAAAAATAAATTTAATTTCTTTTTAATTTTGTTTTAAAAAATATTTTTCATTCTTTATTTTTTTTCTTATTTTGTTTAGGAAATCAATATAGCCCAGTAATTTTATTTTTCCTATACCATATATAATTATAATCTATAATTATTTATTAATATTTTTTTCTCTTTAAGATAATAACACTGTTTAGTTTGAATTTTGTAACAAAACTTTTCAAGAATAGTTTTATGTGGAAACCCTTTTCTGGCTGATTTATGTATTGTTGGATTTATTGTATTGTTTCCATCGTATTAATTCGAATTAGAGTCTCCATCCAATTATACTCTGACACCTAACATCAATCCGCCAGGTCTTTAACCATCAAACCTTCTTTTTCTAAGCGACAAGTCCAAACATAATCTTCTATGAACAGGAAAAGGAATCTGAAATGTGGTGTTCTTCACTTTTTGAAAATCAATCCCAGTGGCTGAGAATCGATTTCCTAAAGCAGTGAGATGGAGCTGATGTCGAATTGAACCACGGAGCACAAAACAGCCCCCCACCTCCTAAAGTAGTCTCCATCATCGGCCTAAACGATAGCCAATGATGGAGAATTCACCAGCAAAAAGACTCCTGAATTTACATTGATTCGACATGGATAATATGTATGATTGATCCCAGAGTGAATTGTGCAAGATAATATCATGCTTGCATCACATTTTCAGCCTTTAATTTTGAATTTACTTCATTTATATATATATATATATATATATATATATATATATATATATATATATATGTTTCTTGAGGCTATA
>Ga0325404_1002279_pt1 | contig 20558 bp, 16 predicted proteins | sample PopdelMetagenome_18_FD_205664 | JGI IMG/M metagenome (GOLD analysis project Ga0325404, IMG submission 205664) | Populus deltoides microbial communities from Bellville, Georgia, United States - Xylem-Control-R1 | ecosystem: Host-associated > Plants > Phyllosphere > Stem > Wood/Secondary xylem... | reverse complement strand
GAGAGAGAGAGGAGACTAGTGAGTTGCAAACCCTTTTCTTTTTTTTATTAATATTATTTTTGGATAAATATTATTAGGAGTATTAATAAATAATTGTTTTTGTTTTTGTTTTTGTTGGGGGAGATTATTATTACAAAACTCACTCCTCCTTTATTGATGGTATTGTGTTTCTCCCTTTTCTTCTGCAACAAAACCCTTACCTTTCTTTCCTTGCCTTTTCTTTTTCCAGTCTTAATATTCTTTTGTTTGTTCAAAAAAGAAACAAAAAACAAAAAACAAAAAAAATCTCACAAAAGCAAGCCAAAAAATCCATGTCAGGCTTGTATAATCCCAGCTTTTCACCTGCAAGAGCTGCTTCTCCTCAGATTAGAAGCACCCCAGATGTTGACAGGTAAGCAAGCTTAGCTACTTCTCTCTGTAAACCCCATCATTTCTTTCTCACAAAAGAAGGGAAAAGACTCAGTCTTTTTACTTATTTTTGTTCAATTTTGTGTTGTCTGTGTAGAGACATGTGTTGTTTTGATCTGTTTTGATTGTTACTCTCCTCTTGCAGTCAGTACTTGTCAGAGTTATTAGCAGAACATCAAAAGCTTGGACCTTTCATGCAAATTCTTCCAATATGTAGCCGACTTTTAAATCAAGGTTCACTTCTTAGTCTTTCATTTTTGGATCTAGTTTTTTTCTGGATTTTTTGTTGGTTTATTTTCTCATTTTAAGCTAACATGTTCTTTGATTTCATCACTCTGGTTTTTCAATATGCTTCTTTGTGTGTTTAGATGTGTTTCACTGTTCTTACCATCTGATTTTCACTGTTATCTACTTTGGTTAGTGTATCGAATGTGTATTTTTTTATCATCTCACTCTGATTGTGTTAGTAATCTTGTTGGCTGGATGGCTAGGAAGTAGTTGTTTTCAGTTCATTTGGTATTAGCAATTTAACATCTCCAGTCTGGTTCAGGCAGCATTGCAGCATGAACTTGGACACCATCTAAAAGCCTTATAGCTAGCGAAGGGGCTGGATTAATCTTGAGTGCATGAAAATAGGCATATACTTATATAAAAGAGTTAGTCTTAACTAATTATAAGTTGTTTCTCTGAATCACTAAACATGTACGGTTATGAGAAGGAAGAAGAACAATAAAGACCGTTGTTGTTCAATATTTCATTTCCGCAGTTTCTGTCAGCATAAAATGTTTATACTAGTTTGTGTCAGACATTAAATTGTATGCACGATCTGTGTTTGGCAAATTTGAGAGCTTTTAAGTTCTTGCGCAGGAATTCGTAAGTGGTTTGCAGTGATTCTGTAGAGGAAATTGTTACAGGCACATGAAATGTGTGAATAGCTGTCTTCTGTTGCCCCCCTTTCTGATTTGAAGTATATATTTTTTTTAAACTTTTCGACCAAAAGTTTTCATGGTATTATCATTGTATCAGAGATACAACTTATGTGGTGCATTCATTTTGCTCTTCTTCTTCTTCTTCTTCTTCTTCTTCTTCTTCTTCACTTTTGCTTTGTGTTCCAGCTATTTTTTTGGTTACCTTCTTTCCTTTTTCTTATGGCCTCAATTCTTCATTTAGTGATGTTTCATTTTAAGATCACTCTGGATCTCTCTCTTAAATAAATACTCTTTTTATGTGTAGAAATTTTCCGGGTATCAGGAATGATGTCCAACCAAGGATTTGGAGACTTTGACAGACTACGGCATAGAAGTCCCAGCCCAATGGCTTCTTCAAACCTTATCTCCAATGTTGGTGGGACGGGTTTAGGTGGCTGGAATGGTCTTCCTCAGGAGGTAATTGCTTCTTTTGTTTTCAAATTTGGATCCCATTTTTTCTACCCTTATTTTCCTTTAACATTTTAGTTATCTATTTGGATCCCACTTTAACTTGGTGTTCGGGTGTTATTCCTGCCTGTATTTCGGGTAGATGAGGTGACTAGTGAAAAGTTTTGAATTTTCATTTTCAATGGATGGTACTAAAACTTCTCATGAAAAATGTTTTCTGGATTTTAATAGCATTGCAAGATGCTAGAATGTCACCAAGAAGTAGTTTTTTTTGTGTAGGATTAATGATTCAACTTCATTTTCTGCTTTTTTCTTCTTCATAAATTTCATGTGTGTTTGGTAATGCGGTGCATAATGCTTTTCAAAAGTGCTTTTTAATTGAAAATGCATCAAATTGATGTTTTTTCAATTATATTTTCATTTTTGATATCATCTTATCAAAACCATTGAAAAGCACCTAAAAAAGCATTAATTTAATGCCTTTTAGGTAAAAAGCAGTTTAAAAAGCAATTCCAATCACAAAAACAAACACTTCTTCGAATGTAAAGAAGCATTCTTGCTGGATTTTGAGTTTTCCCTTTTCCATGCGTATTTTTCTATAGCTTTTTGTTGCTATTGTTTTGAACATTTGATATGTTACCAAGAAGAGGATATTTTAGTGCATTAGTGACTAATTCGATGACTTTTTTTTCTTGAGAAATCAGTAGTAGAGAGACATGGACTTACTGGCTGTTTCAATGCCTAATTTATTATTATTATTATTATTATTATTATTATTATTATGTTTTTCCCATAAGCTAAAGAAACTTTTTCCCTAAACTGTATGGCACAAGTGTTCTTGTGTCATCTTTATTAAAACTCTTAGTTCAATAATCTTATCGGGAGAACCTAAATTACTTTTGTGTACCTTATCTAGTTTTAAGTTCCTCAATCTGAACCATTTCTTCAGGTGTTGTACCAACTGCATCTTGAGTATTTTGCCATGCATTTAAAATTGGAGTGCAAACCATTTACTTCCATGGCATGAGGTTGAAATTGGACTAAAGCTTTTCACATATGAAAAGGGACCCAGCTGATAGTTTGCACCATGTCATGCCAAAAAGCCCATAAGAGCTAATCTTACATAGACTTTGACATTGTATGTTCCCGGTTTATGCATACTTCAAATGCTGAGAAGCTTAGAGACAGCATGATAGGCATGATTCTTCTTAATGAATAGACCCGGGCCAATAACTTTTCATGTTGCACCAAGTTTACTAGCACCTGTGAAATCCACATTTAAAATTTTCCTCAACAAGTTGATGACCTGAATGTCAGAATTGTGTGTCCCAACTATTTCACTTTTAATGTTGGTAGAAATATGTGAAAGTGGTTACGTTAGATTACTGTTCAATTTGAGATAACTGAAAACTGATCTTAGCTTTTCATACTATCAAAGTCAAATTCCACTGTGAAAGCAGTCGCCTGGAAATAAGTTCAAATTAAGACAGAAAGCATCTCCCAGCTGCTATGGTATTGTAATCAAAAGATCGTGCTGCCTATGCAAATTGTGGTTGTTTGAGGAAGGAAAATCCAACATGCTTAAAATGTCAAATATTCTGCTGAATAACTGTTTGTTTTGTGATCACTTGTATGCTTAACACTCCTTTTCACATCTGTTTTCACAAATTAGCTTTCATCTTAATATTCTTGATCCAAATGAGGATTCATTCTCTAAATCCAAACTTTCATAAGTTTGTAGTATAATTATAAAAAATGAGGATAGCCAATAAGTCTATCATAATTTTGGCAAGGGGTCATCTTACTATTTGGTTATATAACCTAAGGTCTGTAATAGGTTGATAACAAGTGTCATTAGTTTAACATGCTGTGGTTAATAACAGAGCTGCTGTCTTTTCTTTCTCACTTTCATTTTTTTTTAATCAGTGGTATGATAGCTAGTGTTATAGGTTCACTATTAATTTGATGACTTGGAGAAGCTTAAGATTGAAGAGGATATTTTGTCTAGTTCAATTTATTATTTCTGTTAACAATTTTGATAACAATCTTTTGTGCTTCTACTTCTGTGGTGTGCTGATATTGTTAAATTCTTCATGCAGAGATTAAGTGGACCTCCTGGAATGACTATGGACTGGCAAGGTGCACCTGCAAGCCCTAGTTCATTTACAGTGAAGAGAATTTTGCGTTTGGAAATTCCAGTAGATACTTATCCAAATGTATGTATTGCAAGTTCCACCAAGTTCTGGTGCTGTCCTGTTAAATTTTACTGGTTGAGCATATCTTCACAGTTTCCTTTAATGAAATAGAATTGTTAAGTGGTAATATTTGCTGGCTTCTTCTTTATTTTAGTTCAATTTTGTTGGGCGACTTCTGGGCCCTAGAGGCAATTCACTGAAACGGGTGGAAGCTACCACAGGTTGCCGGGTGTACATTAGAGGGAAAGGATCAATCAAGGATCCAGACAAGGTAGTGTTAACCTACACACACTCCTTCTCACTTTAGTGCTACTGAAATCTGTTTTTTTTCCCCCCTGTAATGAATGATGATACAGCCAAAACTGATTGATAAAATAAAGCAAACTTACCAGTAGAATCTTATCCTTTTTAATGCCTTTTGAGTTTGCTCCTAATTATTTTCATCCGGTTCCATCCTGAAGGAAGAGAAGCTAAAGGGTAGACCGGGCTATGAGCACTTGAATGATCCACTTCACATCTTAATCGAGGCCGACTTACCTGCCAACATTGTTGACATAAGACTCAGACAGGCACAAGAAATTATAGAAGAACTGCTCAAACCCGTGGTATCTGCCTCCTTTCTTCACACTTTTGTTTAAAAGTTTCATGAAATCTATTTTTTTTTATCAGTATGGTGTGCTGGCGATCTTTTGTATGCTTTGTGCTACAATTTAGTGTTTAGCTGCAAATCTAATAATTGGAGCCTGCTCATCCTCTTTGGTAAATGGTAGTCCTTCCAAGGCTTTAGTCTGTCCGGGAACAAATATGATGGCATACAAGTAGAGAGATCTGTGTTTCATGCTAGTGTAGGTTTTCAGTTCATATTCAAGGTTTGTGGTCCGAATTAATATTAGTGCTCTCAAATCTGGAGGAACTAGGTTCTTGCATTTGCCGTTAAGAAGTGAAGAGGAGCTTTCCTGAAGGTTGAGATATGAAGCTTTTAGTTGAAGATATCACCCTCTTCTGCTTTAGAAACTGAATTCTTATTGCAAATATACTGTGTTTTTTCAGTAACCATAAGAATTTATCCTTTCTAGAAGTTGTTTCCCTTGATGCCTTTGAAGATATCAGGTTGGAAATAAGTGAAACATGAGTGTCCACCAACGGTGTTCTGGCTCATGACATCTTTTAGCTCCTGTGACACAAGTAGTAGTGATAGGCTGTCTCCCTTTTTCGTGTTCTTCTTATGCATTTCATCCCCCCTGCCCCTTTTAGTGGGACTTAAACCTGAAGAGCATTTCCTTTCCCCTTGGTTCTGTAAAATAATTATTTTTCTCTGCAGGATGAGTCACAAGATTTTATTAAGAGGCAGCAGTTGCGTGAGCTAGCGATGCTAAATTCAAATTTCAGAGAAGAGAGTCCAGGGCCAAGTGGCAGTGTCTCTCCTTTCAATACAAGTGGAATGAAACGCGCCAAAACAGGACGCTGATGAGAGCTCATGTGCACTCCTACACCTGTCTGAACTGGTTTATATCAGAAACTCATGCCCAGAGTATGCCATCCAACACATCTCAATTCAGCACAGTTTTACAAAGATACTAGGCTAACAGTCTTGCTGGTGCTCGTTCTGGTGGGGGGGTTTCTCTTATTTTTTGTTTCTTCTTCTTCTTCTTTTCCCCTAGACAAAAGGGACCAAAATGGATAACATTAAATGAAAAAAGGAAAAAAAAAAAAGAATTATATAGTTGTTTCTTGAGTTAGGTTTGCTAAGGTCATCTTTTTTGTGTAAAACTTAATATATTCATTGCATTTATTCTTGTGGTTGTAACCTTGAGGAGTGTGGAATATATATCAATGTTGTAAGTGTTAGATGGATCTGAGTTTTGTAGGTGTCATTTTTTACTAGTGTGTGATAAATTATTGACTTTTGAGTATTTATGGTCCCCCTTCTTTGTCTTTTCTTTGTGTAGAGTATTCCATTCTTTTGCCAGAGGCTCCACTATATTTGGAATGATGTGGAGCAAAACTAACAAAGCTAACGCCATAGTCCAACCATTTGACAATATATATATAAAGCTCAGGGTAGATATGCATGATGTCATTTAAAGAGATGATGAGCTTGACGACCATTGCAAAGATTAATTTATATGATGATTGCTGATACAACTCGTTCTACCTGTACTTGCTCTTCCATGTGCCACCTCTCCTGTCTTTAAATAAGATGGCTTTGCATCGAATCCTTGCTCGCCTGTCTTGGTAGTGGGATTTTGTCATGTAAGTGTCTGTTTGGCGGTCGCCGGCAAAACGCACACCGCACCAGTATCAGGGATGATGGGAGCTATTGTTGTGCCCGCAGCATGATCTGTTGGATTATTTGAATCAGACTTTTAACTTATTTCCAACCTTTTCTTCTTGTTTTTGTTTATATCAAGTGCTAAAATTGTGAAATAAAATCTCTAATTTGTAGTCCAAATAAAGAAAGAAAGAAAGCATTTGGAGCGAAGGGTTTTCTTTTAATCTATTTTTAAATGGTTTTTTAATTTGATGAATATAGTTAAGACAAGAGAGACATATCTCCTCATTTCTACCTATTTTCATGTCTTTATCTTCTGATATTTAGTGCATGTTTGATTTTGCTTATGATCTTTAACAAAAAGTTGGTTTTAATAAAGTTATAAATTGCAGTTTTTTTGAATCAAGGTTTTAAGAGGGAGTATTCGGTTGAAATTATATAAAATTGTGTTCTGTGTTGATTAATTAAAATTTTTTAAACATATAATTGAGGCAAAAGAGAGATTGCATCTTGGCATTTAGGGTTCTAGATTTTAGTTTTCAAAATCTAAGCCATCATCATCCTACATTTTTTTTTAAAAAAACTGAAAGCCAAGGCTAAGGTGAATTCACCATGTCACTATATATATATATATATATATATATCATTTTTCACTACAATAATATAATTACTATTTTGTCCTTTCAATGAAAAATCAATGAGCAATGATTAATCATTTTTAAATTGATTGGGGATGATTTGGTCTTTTGACCTTTTAAAAGCATAGTGTAAAAACTATATTATCTTAGAAAGCAAATTTTGTTAGAAGGTTGATTGGGACAATTCAGTTTTTTTATACTTTGGAAGCACAATGTAAAGATTATTATACCTCGAAAGCAAAAATTTCCAAACTTACAACCAAGAGCATTTTTATATTTTTCAAATTTATTTTTTAGTAATTAACAAGTTGACATATGGGCAATTTGATCTTTTTCTAGATAAAGATATTAATTTAAAAAGAAAAATGGCTGGCATGTGTGACACACATGCTAGCGAGTGAGCAATGCCTCCCATCCAAAAACCGCCTCCTACGACAATGATGGAAGTACCTTACTGTAATTTTCTTGATGGTGTGACGTGCGTATATGACAACGTAGTTGTTAAACTTAAATGCAATTTCTTCTTCTCCTCTCTTTTCTCTCTTTATTTTTTTTTATCAAAATATAAAAATATCTTTTTTTTTTATCTAATTTGATCCTTATTTTTTTATTGCTATTTTTTTTAAATCTTTTTTGATTGAATTTTTTTCAATTTCATCTCTAATCATTTAGTTTCATTTAATTTTTATATCAAATTTGATCTTCATTCTTTTAATTATTTTTATTATTTTCATAACAAAAAATTATTTTCAATTTCATCCCTCAATATTTGATTTCAAATTATATTATATTAAATTTAGTCCATATTATTTTTATTACTATCATGTTTTGGAGCTTTTTTATAGCTTTTATTTTTATTAGGTTATTCCAATCATGTGCTCATGGTCACAAGATTAGCGGTTTAACCCTGGTTGAGTTGTATCTTTTTTCTTTCTTATTTTTTTTCAATTTCCCCCTTAAATATTAAGTTGTTTGATAACTAAATTTTATAGTTTTATTCAATTTGCTTTTGACACAATTATCTTGATATCATAACTAGGTCACAGATTTGACTTGCTAACCCGAATGGGCTCGAGTAAAGTTTTGTTTTTTAAAAAAACTTTTTAAGTTGTCATTTTTATATCAATTTAGCTTTTTATTTGTATTTTTTAAATTAATCATGTTTATTAAATTAAATCAAGACAACGAGTCTTATTTTTCTTTTGTTTTTTTAAATACTTGTACCGTGTTGATATATTTTTTTTAAATTAGAAAAAAAATGGATCTGTCCACTGTTGTCCTATCTAGTTAAATAATATGATACTAGCTATTTAACTCGCGCTTCGTCGAGGGTTATAATTTTTTTTTTAAAAAAACCAGGTATACAGATTGCTTCAAAGTGTTTTTTTTACATGAAAAATTTAAAGTGTAAATTGAAAAGCCTATGCAATCATGTAACTAAATAAAATCGATAACTATTTATGTAAATAAAAAAGTCGCTAGCAATAACTAAGAAACAAACTGCAAAAATAAAATATTTACCCGATTGTGTTTACATTTATTTAAATAAATAAAAGATAAATCCACCCTAAAAAACTCATTACATAAACAATAAATACAAATGAAATTGACTGAATAAACTCAAACCATAAAAAATATTACATAAGGTCAAAGACATCAACAAAATGTAAGAATTGAACACCTTCCGATATGATGAAAAGATATAAAAAAGTCTCGAGTGTACTCGACAGCCAACCTAGGTCAACAAATTAAACACATGATCTAGAACATGAAATTGAGATGACCCCATTAATAGGATACCATAAAAAATACCGGAAAAAAATATTTAAAAAAAATGCTTTAAAAAACAACTAAAGTTGACTTGTGCTAATTTTTCAGATTTATGACTCAGGTCATGAGACTGAGATGACCCCATTAAAGGCAAACATAAAAAAACCAAGAAGCAAGAATTTTAATCAAACAAATATTGAAGAATAAAATAAAAAAAAATCAATAAAAAACAATGCAAAACAAAACAAATAGAAATTAAAAGAATTGAGACTAAATTCAACATAAAAATTAAATGAAATTAAATGTTTAGGGATGAAATTGAAAAAAAAACCAATTAAAAAAATGATTAAAAAAATAGCAATTGAAAGAATTAGGACCATATTTGACATAAAAATTAAAATAAAATAAATGCTTAGGGATGAAATTGAAAAAAAATCAATTATGAAAATGATTCAAAATAAAAAAATAGTAATTAAAAGAATGAGAATCAAATTTGATAAAAAATTAACAAAATCAAACCACTAGAGATGAAATCAAAAATAAAATCCAATTAGATATAATCAATGTAAATAAAACAATTGTAATTAAGAGAAGAATAACTGAATCAAATGAAATAAGAAATCGAAGAGTTGATTCAATTTTTTGCATGGCTAGCATGGAATCTAAGGAAGAAAGAGAATGAAAAGAAAGAAAAAAAGATAAGAAAATTAGCGTTAAGCTAGAACCAACCACCATAGAGGAAGAGAATGCTGAAAGAAATCTAATGATGCGGCGCAATCACGATTCAAACCACCAAAGTTAGCAGCATGCGTCGCCCGAAGACGGTAGAGTGACTGACATGTGCGGGGCATGCGTCAATATCCTTTTCTCTTTTGTTTTTATTTGTACAAAAATGAAATAGCCCCTAGTACTAAACAATAATAACAAAAAAACTGATATGAAATTACAACCAAACCCCTAAAATTAATGATAAAAAATTTGAATGGCAAGGGTAATAGAGTGAGCATACTATTTATTAATCTGTAAAAAAACAAAAATATTCCTAGGACTAAACAACAACAATAAAAAATCATTATGAAATTACAATTAAATCTCTAAAGCTAAGACTAATAAATTTTAATAATAAAAATAATGAAGTAATTCAACTATACATTAAAAAATTAAAATTACTATTAGTCCCTTGAATCAAAGGTTTTTATTGTTAATTTTTTAAAGGTAATACAATAATTATATTTTTATAAAATTTTAAAAAAATTATTAATTCCAAATAAATAAAGAATGATAAATTAATTATATATAAAAATCATTTTACTCAAGTAAAATCTTATAAATATAAAACATAAAATGATAATTTCACTATAATCCAAGACACATTCTATTATTATGAATAAAGCTATATAGTAACATCTACACGATTTATTTTTTTAATAAATAAATAAATAAAATCCTAACTACCTCATTCCACCTGCTCTCCCTCCCTCCCTCCCTCCCTCCTCCCTCCCTCCCTCTACTCCAACAAGCAGCAGCAGCAGCAGCAGCAGCGGCAGCCCCTTTTCTCCACGCCATCTCTCTCTCCTTATTTTTTCTTATAAATAAATTAAACCCCCGCTGATTTTATCAGCTAATCTCCTTCCCTGTGTCAGGTACAATTTTTAATTTATTTTTTATTAAAATATTCAAGATCAGTCACTCTAGATCTGTAAATTATCATTTTCATCCTCCTTTAATCTGTCGACCTTTCCTTTTTTTTTTTTTTAAGCTTAGCTCTGATTGAAAATAAGAAAAAAATGGAAACGGCAGCAGCCCAGCTCCAAATCTCTGCATTTTCAAGGCAATACATTACTAATTACACCACCCCCAGATTCCCAAACCCTAATTCTCCTTCTCTCTCTTTCCCCTTTGCCACCCCTCTTAACCCCTCTCTCCGCCTCCTCCCTTCCAAACCACCCACCCCCTCCAATGCCGGAGGCGGTGGAACCTTCGGTGGAAACGGTGGAGATGGTGGAAACTGGAGTGGTGGTGGTGATTCGAGCTTTGACAATTCATCGTCGTCGTCGGCGGGGTTTGGGGTTCTGGGTCTTTTTTTAAATGGGTGGAGATCACGGGTGGCGGCGGATCCGCAGTTCCCTTTTAAGGTGTTGATGGAGGAGGTTGTTGGAGTGTCTTCTTGTATTCTTGGGGATATGGCTTCGCGGCCGAATTTTGGTCTTAATGAGTTGGATTTTGTTTTTTCGACTTTGGTTGTTGGTGCTATACTCAATTTTACTTTGATGTATTTGCTTGCGCCGACCGCGGCGGCTACTAGTCAGACATTGCCTGCGATCTTCGCAAATTGTCCAACCAGTCATATGTTTGAGCCAGGTGCTTATAGTTTGATGAGTAGACTTGGTACACTTGTTTATAAAGGAATTATTTTTGCTGCTGTTGGTTTTGCTGCTGGTTTGGTAGGGACTGAGCTTTCAAATGGGTTGATTAAGATGAGGAAAAAGATGGATCCGAGCTTTGAGACGCCGAATAAACCACCTCCGACTGTTTTGAATGCCTTGACGTGGGCGATTCATATGGGGGTTAGTAGCAATCTCAGGTACCAGTCACTGAATGGGGTGGAGTTTTTGTTGGCCCACGGACTTCCTCCGTTTGCGTTTAAGTCATCGGTTGTGGTTCTTAGGTGCTTGAATAATGTTCTTGGTGGGATGACCTTTGTCATATTGGCAAGGATGACGGGGTCTCAGAGTGTTGAAGAATCGAAACCTGTTGCTGATGGTGTTAGATCGGCTGCTACGGAGAAGGAGAAACTGCTTGATGGAGGTGAGGAGTTGCAGAGCAAACAGTCGACTTTCAAGTGATCAACTTTTTCAATTTTCACGGTTACTTTTGCTTAGGAATGCTTACTTTTGTTGTCTTTGATCCACATTGTTCACGTGAATAAGTTTTCCAATAGAGTCTATCTAGGGTTAGTGGAAATCTTAGATGTTAGGTGCATTTGGGGGATTTTATGATCTGTTGATGCTGGCCAAACTGAATGTGAACCTGCTGCATGTATTCCCCTTGAAATATGTTGTTTTGCAGGAGTTTTAGGTCTAAATATCGAAGTAGCACTTCAATTATAGAGGTTGAGAGTGATTGAATCATATATGTTGTTGAATTCTTTTATTTTTTATTCTGTTTAAACAAGAGGTTCATCTTTTTCATATTTGCGTGTACGATCTGTGTGTCCACCATCAGGGAAAGGAAGTTGCTTCAAGCCTTGAACAAAGCAAGGAGAACATGTTTGACGGAGAGGGGAACTAAGAACATGAACTGACCTAGATAGCATTCGTTTTCTGCTAATCTTCCCTGAGCATTGATCGTTATCATTCAAAGAGATTCTTTGGCAATTGCTAAGTTGGTGGGGCAAGCAAGAAGTCATGGACCTTTGATGGTGGTGTTGGTGAGAGAAAAGAAACTAAATGCCCTCTGGGCGTCCATGATGGAAAAGAGACTTTCTTTCCTTTTTGTATCTCTTTCACAACACTGTTTTTCGATCTGCATTGAAAACATAGATTTCTCACTCTTCAACACAAGGCAAAAGAATTACAGCATCTATATATTCATTCTAGTTTCTAGATGCAGTGAAACTTCATCATCAAGTTATAAATGTGCCCATCTACAAGCAGAAGTACAGAACACGCCTGATACATGCACGCATCCAACCATAGATTCTTTCTCATAGGAGCTCGTCTCTGTAATAAATAGTCTCTCAAACAGTGAATCAGACCACTGTAATCAGCCAACTCCACAAACATTTCTTTCTTCTCCGAGGAAAATTTGAATAGAAAAATTTAAAATTGATGAAAAAAATTATTGTACAACGTGAGAGGACACATCCTCCACCATATCTTTCCTTTATATCTCCCCTTATCCACATACTCTACTCTACAAGTTATCTATGCATGCTTGTGTCTATCATTTGTGTCAAAATGCTAGCTGCAGCATATGCATGCCACCTCTGCCATTGAATATAACAGGAGATCATCTCATCTGACAGCTTCAGGAGCAGAATTGCAATAAGGAGTGTGCAAGCAAACCAACTTAGTGCACATTAAACATAAACTAGCAAACCCCACTCCAACTGCCAGCCCGAAACCCCCTCTCCCCCTCTCCGTGTATCCAACCTTACTCCTCTTCTAATTATGCTTCCAAAGCTAGGGAGCAATCAACCTTACTCCTCTTCTAATTATGCTTCCAAAGCTAGGGAGCAATGACCATCGCATGATCCAGACCACTGTAGTCAATTCTTGCAAGTATTGCTCCTATAGCAGATATTGGACCCACAAACCCAATTAAAGTTGCCGCTGCTAGGGCACTATGCCAGCTATCAGTAGCACCGAAGACGCAGCTAGTAACAGCTGCACCGTGAGGGAGTCCATGTAGGGAGACAGGAAGGACCATGTGCCGAACAAGTCCATAAGCTTTTGGTGCAGCCACTCCTAATGCAAGCCCCTCAGCCAATGCATGAAAGGCAGCCACTCCTAATGCAAGCCCCTCAGCCAGGACAAGAAAGACTGAAGTGTGAAAGCCCGTTACTGTTGGTAAATTGTTCACTGATGCTGGAGCTTGAAACATGGACAAATGCTGCTCGCAGTGCAAGCAAAGATATGAGGGGGAAAAACCCCATCTTTGAAGACACAAGTAGCTGCAGAGGTCGCCACGCAGCAAGGACAAAGGCAATGCCAGATGCAGTACCCATAAGGAGGGCATGCTGAAGATGGAATGCAAGAGCAAATACAACAAGAATGAAGCCACCAAGCAATGGCCCAAGACCAAAAAGTAATGAAACAAAGAAGCCTGAAGCATCTTCTGAACTGCAATATACAGAAATGAAACTAATAATACAAGTAAATACATAATTAGCAAAACAAGCAAAAATAGGCTACAAAAGGAGCAAAATCAGCACAGAAACCACAATGGCGAGGTTGCATTTGGGATTGACACATCTCATAATCTGACAAACTTCTTGGCAAGAGTATTTCTTTGATGGCATGGAGGGAATATACATTCTACTTATGAGACGGGCCATTTTTTTATTAAAACCCCCCCTCCAATCATGCAGATCAAGGCCGTGTTACAAGAAACTAAATGCAAAACTGCATCTCATAACTAAAGGCCAATTATATGTACAACGAAATTTTTAAAGCATGCTTGCAAAAGGTTTCAGATGGCCAAAATGTTCCATGCAATCAAGATGACCTGATTGGGTTAGATTACTATACGTGGCCAAAAGCAGTTATTTGGATCATTATGGATTTGTTTACACGAAATTCCCAGGGGAGAGATGATTTTCCTTATTAAAAATGAGGTGCTGAAGCTGAATGTCGTTAACATGTCCTGAACTGTAGTACAATATAAATTGCACCAAAGAAGGCATCACAACCTGGTCAGCTAAGGATATAATGGGCTTCAAAAGGGAATAGCAATTATGCCATACAATGACTGCAATCCAATATCAGTAAAGTGCACATGTCAACGTGACACAACGAGGAAACTTGAAACATAATGCAATTTTGCTACTTCTGGCCACACCCGAAGTAAAGTGCCTAGCAACTCACCTGTAGTCATGGCTGAAATTCTCGAAAGCTGTGCTGAGAGCTTTCATAAATGCTACAGAAATTGTAGCTGCTGACGCCACTTGAGGATGAGAGGCTTCCTGTAATACAAAAATCCAGAAAAATTTAACTATGTGATAAAACAAAAGTAAACAACTTAAAATGGTGAACAAAATTCAGTTTAAACTTATTTGAAGCCTTTTGACATTTAGGATTCAAGCAGCGGCGGAACCAAGGGGAGGCCAGCAGGGGCCCGGGCCCCTGCAAAACTTTTTTTTTTAAAATATAATAAATAATAAGCTTTTGAATATTAAATTATTATTTTATTAGTTACGTTTGACTTTAATAGGCTAAATATCCGTGTATCTCTATGCAAGTGGAAGACAAAAGCTTTTCAATTTTTAATTCCTTTCCTTTACTGTCTCTCTCTCATTCTTCTCTGCAAAGTGCAAACCTAGCCGAAAAAATTAACAATACAAAGCATAAAAGTTAAAGCAAAGCTGCTGCCAATTAATTCTTCGAAACAACAAGGTAATTAGTAATGTTTGTTAAGAATTTAATGAATACATATATATAATTCTGCTCTTTTTTTTTTTTTTTTTTTTTTTTTTAAGATATACTAGTTTTACCATTTTTTATTTCTTGTTATAGTGAATGTTGCTTTTTCTAATTAATTGGATATATTTTATGAGTTTGTTTGTTTCGAATATGCTTGGATTTTTTTATGTTCTGTTTTTAGCAGAGCCATCAAAATTATCAATTTTTTCTCACGTGTACCTTACTATCACCAGGTCCAATATACAATTAGACAAGGTCTCACGTGAATCATTCAAGGTTCCCTATCTCTTCGAGGGGGAATGGGTGGGGTCATTTTTTAAATGGAATGGATAAAGAGCAATCTTATTTTTGTTCATAAATTGTCCAAAAGTTCCACTTAAGTCTAAAAGGTAGGCCTAGAAATGGTAGACATGTTTCAAACAAAAGATTATTGGAAGCTATCTAATTAATCAATGAACAATGGTAATATCATGTGAAGGACCAGGAAAAAACCAAAGAGAACGAACTAGTAAAACATAAATATTCTTGCTATCTTCCAACACAGCTCTTGCCTCTTTCTAGACGTGCACGTGCATTTATCATGTATTGACACCCATGCATGTACCACGTCTTTGGTAAGAATAGCAGGGATGCAGGTTTGTGATGGGTTAGTCAATGTATATACAAGGCTTAAGTCAAGGATTTTGAATGCTCAATGCAAAGACCTAATCCAATCCAAAATGTATTGAGCCAAGTATTCATATATCCAGAGATGCAACAAATTACCTTGAAAGCGTCAGGAAGCACTTCCGCAACAACCATCCAGATCATACATCCAGCAGCAAAGCCTGTGCAGAAAGGAAGGAACTTGCTAAATGCATCAGCACACATGAATGCAGGAACAGCTACGATGGGTTGTAATAAAGTAAACAACCAATAATCAAGAATGCTGACAACGTTCATATTAAAATACTGTTAACCCCATAACCAATCATTATTTGCATATCTTTTGTTACTTCAAAGAGAATTTTTTCCAGATGGACCAAATTCTTGTTGTACATTTTCCCATTTTCATGATCAGAATATAAGCTTGCTGGGTATCAAGATCTCAAGTCTTACACGATCGAGATTTAAATAAATAAACCTCAAAAAAGGCTCTCAATTCTCTTTCCCTATATGCAAAAGATCAATTTTGCATCACAAAGGGGTACTCTAGAAGGAAAATAAATCGCCTTGTAAAAATGTATAGTCTTGCTCCCTTCGCACACGCAAAGTTGTTGGATAAAAGGTTCCAATTACTTGTTAGTGTGAATTCCTCACCCTCAACCAGGAACCTTCTAAGATTTGCCATATCTCTTTCTTGACATTGTCCTTAGGTTGGGTTGGTGTTCTTGTCCAACCCATATCTTGATCCTCGTTTTCCAAAAGTGAAAGAAGGACCAAAGTAGAACAAATCAATCAATGAGGTTGGATGTGAACAAACCAATTCGTACACTTCTGAACCACAAGCAGTTAATACAATCAAGATTCGTCCAACAAAGGTAACATTACAGCCAACAACAAACCTCAAATACAAAACTGATTTTGATAATGGTGGGTCCTCCAAGCCCTTACCAATCTAGCAGAAGCATTGTTAGGAAGCATACAAATCTAGAGATGAGGAAGTTCTCTGAGGCTTATCCTAATGATAAATGCATGTTACTTTTAAAAATGTTGCTTCTATGATTTGTTTTTTCTTGTTTTCATAGTAATGATTCATAAGGCTCATAAAGTGATCTCAGCATAGATTAGCTCTCTTGAGGTGAGTTATACATGTGTACTTTATCAAGTCTGATGCACTACCTGAGGCAAGGATGTGATTACACTCCACAACATTGCATTTTGCGGGGAAAAACCCTTCGATGCAAGCATCATGCTCACAGCTAGCCCCTCTGGTATGTTGTGCACAGCTATGGCCAAAGTTACCAAAAGTCCTTGAGAAAAGCCTTTTGAGCCAGCAAAAGAGACACCAACACCAGAACCCTCCCCAAATGGATGGAGAGTCATGATTCCTATAACAAGAACAACTTTAGTTGCATCAGCACCTGTAATGTCTAACATGCTTACTTCCCCGTATTGTTCAAGAAACTGAAACAAGAAATCATGTACATCATAATGAGATATCAACAACAAAGAACATGTGAGAACGTACACATGTTAATTATATATGCAAATATGACAATCCAAACAAACATTTAAACTGAAGCCACATCATAGAATTAATAAACATACACGAACAAAATTGTTTGCTAATTTTTCAAAAAATGTATGAATAAACTTCTCTGAGGGTTCCCTAGCTGGACTCTGTGTCAAAGTCCCAAATAAAGTGTCATATATGAGAAAGGAATAGGAACCTTATCAACACCCACTGAATGTATGTTCTCATCACTAGACAAACAGGAATAAGAACCAAAGATGTATGCCTTCTATGAAACATTGGAAAAGGGAACGGATATATGATGTATCCCAACCCATACTAAAGAAAGAGCTAAAAGCCCAGAAACAGAAAATCAGTTTTAGATGGAAGAAGAAAACTTCATATTTAAATGTGAAAGAGCAGATTCATTACCTTCTTGCACAGCAAAATGAAAAGTCCACCAGATAAAATCCCAATCACAACCCAACTGCCAGCACCATGGCCTTGCCCTTCCCGTATGAGGTCAAAGCTAGCAGCCAGCATAACACCAGCAGCCGTCCCACCGCACAATCCTTCCCAATGAGGATCTAGCTCCACAAAAAAGAACGGGACAGCACCTAAACCAGTGGCAGCAGCCATAGCCAAAGTAAATAATGCAACTGTAGATATCGAGACTCTGTTATAACCACCCTTTCTCTCCTCCAACCCACCACTTGTACCCTCAAAATCAACTGCATTTTCTGTACCACTTCCATCTATAACACTACTTCTCACATTTTGATGAGGAGCCGACTTTAACCTTTCAGAATTATCACTATCAGATTCTGCCAAAATGCATGCAAAGAGAACTACAGAGAGCAGAAAAAACAGGGGAGCTTGTTTTAATATGAACCTCATGGTACTTAGCATGCAACCTAAGAAAACTCACTTCCTTACCCTGTACACCTAACTCCTATACCAACTTGGCAATTACACTCTTAAGAGTTTCATTCCAGAGATTTCTGAATACAATCAATTAAGTTCCCAGATTGGCTTAACAATACACAACAATACTGTCCGAGCTGTGCTTGTTGCTGCCGAAAGTTAAAGAAAATTGTATAAGCCAACGCCATAGTGTGAATCACAGATATTTACTGATACAAATTACACTAGAAATTCAGATTAAAAAGAAAAGAAAAGAAAAAGCAATTGAGGTGGCCTTCTAAACCCTTTCAACAGAAAATCCCTAAAAAAGCATCAAAAGCAAAGAACTTTGCTAGGCACATGATCACAATCAAGGCCCTGAAGAATTCAAACTTGGTAAAACAATTGAAATTATATAAATCTAAATGTGCTCTCTTGATCCTCTCTAGTCAACAATTTGATCTCTCAAGTCAACAATAAATCCAAGGGACAAGAAGATGACAGTATCAAAGTAAAGCAAAGAATTTTTCAAAATCACTAGAACCCATTTGGTTCCTGAGCTGTCAAACGCCAAAAAGATGAAAAATTTCGAATTATATACAATATTCCCAATTAGGATTTTGATTGTGCATTGCAAAGTTTTCAACTTAAAAAAAAAAAACCCCAAAAACTCATGAATCAAATAAGGACGCCTCGATTCGCAATCATATATAAGAAAAGAAACTCACCCCAAAAGATGGAAAGCGGGCTTATATCAAAGAATGGAATCAAGCGAGTGGTATTGAATTCTTGAAACAGAGACAAAGGCAGAAGAGGACAAGCTTAGATTCCTAAAGAAGAGGGATCTATAATTTTAGAATAAATCAAATGAGAGAGCACGTCGTTTTCTTATCACAACCAGCAAACCCAAATCCAAAACATGAGTAAAGTTCGCGTTATAGACATTCATACATGTGTTTATAACATCACCTCCTACTCCTTGTCTTTACACATTGCACTTGGGTGAAATACATTCACTTAGTCCATGTGTTTGAGTTTTTGGTCATATTCACCTTTATAGTTTCAGTTTGATCATTGTTGTCCCTGGACTTCCAGTTTTTGTTCATGTACATAAATTGTCGTTTGATACTAACATCTTTCATTGTGAAATATTAGAGTTTACTTTGAAGCTTTTGATGAAAACACTAAACAAATACGTGATAAAAAATTAAACTATCACTGCTCGTGAGCCCGTCGAAGGTGGTGTTGTCTAATATTCATTATATCTGAGGTAGATTTGATAACATCAAAAAGATTAGGACTCAAATAGATAATTATGCGCTACATTAGGGCTTCCCAAAACAAGCTAGAAGTTTTACAGGGCTACGGTTGATTTTATGGTATGGATAAAATGGGCTTCTACGGTTGATTTTATATAGGAGATGAGTTTCGGTTGTCTGGCAGTGGACTGCACTTCACATTGCCAGATGCAGTCCTGGCCTCTGTAACTATTTCAATGCCATTATCTTAGGTTCCATTTGAGTATTCATAAAAAAAAGGTTCAATCTTGACCTGTCTGTCACAAATGAATTTGGATTTTGTGATAATTTGAACCACCTTTGGTTGTTTTTCTCAGATGCATTACAATTTTTTCAGAAAATTCCTTGAGCCCCTCCCTTAGTGCTCCGAGACGAATCCCATCTTCGACTAGGATGCTTGTTACTCCCATGTTTGAAACCTGCCATTCAAATAAATGAGATTTCCCTGAAGGGGTTACATGAACTGCTAAGAGAAACAAAAAAAGAAGCAGCTATTGAAAGCTTGTTTTTACTGATTCAATGTTCCTCTCCTCGTCGTCGGAAAAAAGCATCGTGCTGAAGGGTAGCCCGGTGCTCGTATGAACTTTCTGGAAGTGCTCGGTCTTGTAAAACCAACTGGAAAAGATTTCCTGGATAATCAAAATAAGAATCACTCATTGCGTAAGCATGCAAAGGGGTAATTCCTAATTCATCACTTCTCATCAAAGGTAAGCACCAGCCACCCATCTAAGCAAGTATCAGAATGTGTATCTAATAAGCGTTAGAACAAACTAGACACTGATGATTCCAAATGGCTAGGACATAACAAGATGAGTACAAAAGATGACAACCTAGTGCCTGGAGATACAGACTCTGAGAAACCAGCAACCCAGCACCTTGAGAGTATACACTGAATTGAAAAATCAGCTGAAAGACATATTGCCAAGATGAACCTTAAATAACACAAATCACTCTCAGGGGGGACATGATTAAGTAGTGGCATTGCATGATCAGATTCATAGACCAACACCAGAATATCCTAAAAAAGTAGACAGAGGAGTAAGAGACAACAACATTAATAATAGGTAAAACCTAGCATAACCAAGAAGCACCAACCAGAGGCACTTGGAAATCACACCTCAAGCAAGATAGCAGAAACAAAAGGCACCTTGAGGTGAATGTGCCAATCAGGAACATGAAGGCGAGGAGAGAAAAATAAGAGTGGGGTTTAGGACAGGGATTTAAATTCAAGAGTTTCAAACAACATAAACCAACAAAAAAGTAAAAATAAAAAACCTAGGTAATCTAAACATTGCAAATCCATTTTCCATATCACCTGAGTCATTCCAACTCTCTATTCAAATTTGACATTAAAAATCCTATCTTGACACCAACAAACATGAAAACAAAACTACAATATC
>Ga0325404_1002277_pt1 | contig 20566 bp, 11 predicted proteins | sample PopdelMetagenome_18_FD_205664 | JGI IMG/M metagenome (GOLD analysis project Ga0325404, IMG submission 205664) | Populus deltoides microbial communities from Bellville, Georgia, United States - Xylem-Control-R1 | ecosystem: Host-associated > Plants > Phyllosphere > Stem > Wood/Secondary xylem... | reverse complement strand
TCTCAAGTCCAACAACCACAAGATCTTAAACAATAAATAGAATGGAAGACTTCAAGTTGGCTCAATTGCATCCTGCTCTTTAAAGCAGATGCAAATCTTTCCATATCTCCTTATTTTTATTTACTGATGCCGATATATATATTCATGTCATGAGACATTGGTCTAGTAAATAATAAAATACAGAATTTAATCAAACGTACTGCTATGAGAACAATTCTTGCAGAATAAAGTCCACAAGGCACTAGTGAATGATGCTTCCATCACCAAGAAAATAAATTTAACTTCATTAATTTTTAGTTTCATTTCAGAGGAAAAATTGTGGAAGAATCTGAACCAAATACAGCAAAACCTATTACTTCTTTAAATTAATAAACATGTTGGAAAAGATTCATATTACAATCAGACAAGAAAATTTAAAGCAAAAGAGCTTTAGGAGACGTGCATCTTTTACAATGACAAATCTTTGTGTACCATAATAGACCAGGGCAGCTTCAAGATTACATTGTTCCTAAACATAGAATTAACACGTCATGTTGATTAAAGAATGGCCGAGCTCCTCTGAGAATTCCTCCAAACAACGTTCAGATTATAGACTAGCTTGAGTTCAGAAGGAAGGAAAACTCTCTCCACCTTTTCCTAGTTAAAATGCTAGAAATCCTGTTGAAATTGCCAAAAAAAAAAAAAGCAATAAAAAAAAGCACTAGTACTTTAATGTATCATACTATCAAAAGGAAAAAGGAGAGATTTGTATAATCATGCATTCTTAGAAATAAAAAAGAAAAGGACTGGCATATATGATGGGATAATGCTCCCATGGCATCAATATATCATATTGAGATTTTGGTCCAGTGGTATTAATGACCTGAGTGTCATCTTTTACAAGTACAGTTCCACCGTGCAAAACCACTCTTGATAGACGGCATAGCTGTTAACCAGTCAGGTCAGCTTGTTGACAGGTTTTGACCAACAAAGGGTTTTTGTTCTAACCAAACTGGAGCCTTGGCTGGTTCACGTGTAGCCTGGTTGAACTGGCCGGTCCAGTTTGGTTTTGACAACTTTGCACCTCACTAGAAGTTCATGATTGAACAATGATTTCAAAAATGAAGAAGGTTTTCACGTACTTTGCATCTTTGGGCTAACATAATTTAAACTTGAAAGAGAGATTTAATATGCTAACCAGAACTGTGAAAGAAACCATTTATGCATTGGAGCATTCTGGTTTTTCCAGCTCCGCACTTAACATATGATGCAGAAGATTATCAACCCTTTGACTGCGAGTTTTTGTGCTGCACCAACCAAAATAAGTTCAGATTATTGTCAGCACTCAACATCTAGATTGAAAGAAATGACTAGCCAGCAGCACATACCCAACAGATCGGCGTCGAGATTTTGAGTTGCTTCCTTCCTAACATTGAGAAGGCAAAAGAATATCATTTAAATTCAGTAGTTAATCTATTGCCACAAATACAAACAGGGGATAAATCCAAAAGCTCAATACTACATTTAACCCAAAAAATCAGGTATAAGCAATGAAAAATTTGAGAAACAAGATCAACCAGTAAATCAAAGCCACAATTAGCATTCAGTAAATGTAACAAAAATCTTATGGTATCTGAAACCTGAATCTATTTTCTAATGTTGAAGAGTGAGAACTTCTTTCCAATGTAAACTAGAATATTTAGCTTGCATTTCTAATTAGCTCATCATTTATAGCAATCACATGCTTACCATATAACAAAAACAATTACTTGAAATTCTTTCTGTAAATTATTGATTTTTTATCAGACAATATTATATATTGAATTTTTCAATATTTAGTGGGGAATGCCTTAAGATGTTAAATTTTCTTTCTAAGTATGACATATTGTAATTTTGTAATTTTAATGGTCGTTGTCCCAAATGATTTTAACAAGGATTATCACTATCAAACTATCATTTAAAATTGAAAAAGATTAAACACAAAAAAATAAGTAAAAGAAAAACAGTTAGGTGGATTGAAAGTGAAAAACAAACAAGGGGTTACTACCTGCCCTTGCGCGAAGGAAAAGGCAAATCAATCAAAATAGAGAAAGAGGCAAGAGAGAGTAAATTTCTAGATCATTGAAGTATTAATTAAAGAAATGAGGTGGAAATGAGGATGTTAAAATATGGGGAAAAAAAGAGCCAAAGGATCACTAGATAAATTCAATAGAATGAAAAAAAAAATCATAAATATTTAATTTAAGAAAAAAAAAAAACAGATTCATATTAGAAGAGAGAGGGAAATTAAATCGTTTATACTAAAAATTTTGAATTAAAATTTTAAAGTTAAAAAGATTGCGTGGTAGAGCCTATAGTAATGGGAAGAACAATGAAACAAACTAATATTGGTAGCCTTTTTTCCTTTTGCTTATAAGCAAATAAATATATTTTGAGAAAACAACCGAAGCATGCAAATTAAAAACTCATAGTTTAAAAAGGTACCAACCTTGTCCTCTCCTCCACATTTTTCTGATGTCTCAAGTTCCATTTCAGCAAAGAACGCCTCCAGGACAAAAGCCATAACCTGAAACATTGAAAACAAGGAAATGATGTTTTGCATTTTACAATAGCTTTTGCCCTTAACTAAAAAATGCTATGCATTTAGTAATCCAGTCATAAAGGCCAATAATAACTTGAGTGGAATGAGATACATAAAGCTCCAAAATTCTTGTTATCTAGAAAACTCTGCACTTCATTATCTAATATAAATAAAACCAAATAGCAACCAACGAAGCTGAGTTCTCCTATGCATTTTAATTTCATTACAGAACACCTGACAATACCAATCAATGATCAATTAAATCCAGCTTATTATCATTCAGATGATTAAGTTCTAGGGTCACCACCATTTCTTAGATATTTCTGGAATAGCCAGTCAGTGTTACCAGGCTCACTGAACAGTGAAAACACTGACAATCTATTCCAGATCATGATGCATTTGTTATCTGACCAGTTCACTAGAAACGGGATGGTATGCAGGAAAGAAAGCTACATCACAGAGAAAAGCATTAAAACTGCAAGGACCAAGTGCAATGGTACATGCTATTCAGGAGTCTGCCAATTTGAGGTTGATTTGGGTAAGCAATAATGACCAGAACAGATTGCCTTTATGCAGATGAAATCATAGATGCTTCCTCTCCACAATAATAAAGGATTGATCAGAATGAGCACAAGAATACAAAATGCAAAAAACTGTAAACCAATAGTCTCATAACTTCGTTCTATGAACTTTCAATGATTCATGGACCATACATCTGACTGGAAATAGAATATCCTTCCTATCAAATTATCAATGATAAGGCAAAGAAGTGGAAGGTTACACGTGGTTTTCCATTATTTGTGTTGTATTTTACAGTTGACCTCTACAGGTTTTGAGTTTCAGCAAATTCAATAAAAAGTGCTGCAGCTACAAATAGAACTCACCAAATTCAAAAGCAATAGAACTGTTACTAGGTAGAAGCTGATGAAGTATGCAAAGCTCCAGTAAGTTCCAGTCAAATCCTTGTAACTCTGAAATAGTAAGTACAAGTGATTAGGGTTTTTAACCACAGTTATAAGATCGAAGACTGTAAACGGTAAAACAGGTTAACATTTTTTCTTATGGTGTCGTTGAGTGTTACCAACAGCCTGATGTCTCTTGCATGCAATATACATAGTTCAGTAGTTGTTTTAATGTATTTCCTTTTAAGTTTTTGGAAATTTATGACACATTCATTATGTTGCATACAAAGCAAACATCAGCTAATCATGTTGAATCCATTGTTCGCTTCAAATTTAGAAAGAGAGCAGATTGTGTAAAATGTGTATAATCCCCTTTGTCTTTCCTTTAATAAATTCATAAATTATTCGCCAGGAAAATCATGAAATGAGACAGTATTCTCATTTACAAGAATGAAAATTTGATAGGATATGGAGGAAATGACATGACAGCATTTATAAATGTGTACATGATTGCACATGCATAATATACAAAAGAGAGTGGACTACAGTAAGATTTTCCAAAGTTTATCATGCTTAATATTTGACCACACCAGCTTTGTCTCAACATATCTTTCTGACTCTCTCCAGTTCCATGGGAAACAGCTTCCCACCAAACAACATGTTAAAATACATTTGCAAGTTACTGAAATTAGAAAGCCACTCAAGCTGATGAATGATTTTTCATCATGTATTTTGCTGATAAAAGCTATCTTGTGATCTCTATTGGGACTGCTTTGATGTGGTTAGGGTTTCAAGAGTGATATCCTGCTGGCACCAAAACTTCTGTTTTTATGGGCAGAAATAATCATTCCTTAAGTGACAATTACAAGTTTACATGCAAGATACCAGATATTATTTTGTTATTTTTTCAAAGGAATCCATAACAAAAGGGCATGTGAAATAGAATGTTCTGCACCTTACTAAAAAACAACAGTGAAATTGAAAAAAATATAAATGTAGAAGGCAAAAGGCAGTATTTACCTGCATCCACTCTTGCCAATTTCCCATAACGAGCAGATTAAAGAGTGTCACCATTCCATTTGGATAGTCATTAAAATTGAAAAGCAAATAACTTATTCTGTCAAGGAAATTGATTTTTGAGAAACTAGTGGCTTACCCTAATCATAAAGCCATAACAAGTTAAGAAATCAATTTAAAAGGCACCACCCACAGATCAGAGGCTACCTCTAGAGGGAAAAAGTAAAACGGGGCTTACAGCAGGCTCTAATCCATTATGATTAAAGGATACTCATCTTCAGCAAGATCTGTTCGTTCCAAATCGAGGTTCCCGGCATTGACAAGCCCGCCAAAGATCTACAAGTTTAAACAAGTAGAGATTTTATAACAATAATCATAGTAAGAAAGAGAATATAATCCAGTATAGTTTATACAACTACTGCAGGCTATCTTGAGACATGCCAATCCAAGATATCACAATTTGCAGATTACACCAATAACCAGCCAAAGAGTAGTGAGGCCACAAATGACATCTTTTCCTTACGAAAAAAATTAAATCAATCACATATGCATGAATGTACCAATACTTCCCAATATAACAAAAAAAAAAAATAAAAAATCCGTACTGTATTTTTTATTGTTAGCAGTTTTTGGGCAAAACAGCACTATGCTTCATCTAAAAAGAAAGGGGATCATTTCTGAAGGAATCGATTTACTATGAACTAGAAGTTTCTTTTCACTTTCCTGCTACCAAAAAGCATATATTGAAACAGAAATATCGACAACAGCAGAATTTAATTGCAATATGACAAGAAAACAGAGCATCCAATGTACCTGAATACCAAGAGAGCAATAAATACACATGACGCAAAATATTGTTCCCAGATAAGGCATCAGACTTGGTATGAGGGTTAAAAATGTGGCAACAAAAGCCTGGTAACTTCTAACATACATCAAGATCCTTATTAATCTTAACAATCTTGCAATGAGGAGGTAACGAATCCTGCAAACAAAAAAGAAGATGAAGATACATCATAAATAGAAGAAAGAATATCTATGCATATCAAGCTTCCATTCTCCTATTAGAAAACTATTGTTTAACAACACTATAGTGAGTGGAGATGTTGAAAAACAAAATTGTGCTTTGATTTTGAGTTCAATGATGGAATTATATTCACAATACACGAAAAATGTCAACAATGAGCTTGTAAAGGCAAAATATGTTAAAAATCACATTCAATAACAATGTGAAACTTGCTGAAAGTGGGCCTTGGCAAGGATGGGCAGTTTAATATTACTGTCATATATAATGCCAGAACTCTTTCTTTAAGTAATCTAAGCATAACCAGACTGCAGGAAATCAGAGCTTATTGCTTTATCCAATTCTCTGCAAGGGCTAAGAATGATCTACACGAGGAAAACTTAGCATACTGTTCTGGGTGATTGCGTGGTTGCTGCAGAGCAATCCCCAGTGCTATTTATTTTATGGTGAATAACAGAAAGGATCCTGCAGGAGGTTCAGAATGTCCAGTTGCATGTGCATTAATGTAGGCGAGCTTTAGCACAAAGTAAACAGAAATAAGGGTTGCAAGGGCTGGAATACGGAAGAAATACCACCCAAGTTAGACAAAAACCCCCCATCCCTCACTGATGTCACCCTACTTCATTTGTATGCGCACTAACTGTAGATGCCAGCTAAGTTTGTAGGTAAAAGTGCTGGGCAATCCTCCCAATAGACTTTTGCTCAAATTCTGCTCACACTTAAGATCAGAGGGGAAATAAGTGGATAAGAAGTGATATCCCCACCCTTCCCCATCCCCCATCCTCCAAAGGTGTAATCTAGCTAGTAGACCAAATAATAATAAAATAATAATTTTTGAAAAATAGAGGAAAAATGAAAAATAGTGGCACAACTTAGAAAAATCACTTTACACAAAATAATAATAATAATCCATTAATAAGAATATATATATATAGTTCATACCATTCTCCATTTGAAAGAAAAGTCAGCTCATTAGGAGATGCAAAAGTTACAGTCTCTCCGATAACTGCAAACACAAAAATCATTTTCATGGCATTATGGTGCAGCATAAAATGAAATATTCCTGTCAAACAAAATAGTTTAGTTTCTCTACTTAGAACATTTGAATCAATGGCAAACAGGCATATCAAAACAAAATTCTCTGGAAAACAGTGAGCAGGTTTCTCGAATTTCCCCGAACTATAGTTATTAAATACAAAATCTTTTTTTCTTTTCAAGAGTATTAGTTTGGGAACATTAACAAAGCAACACAACCAGATCCTCATGTATGGTCATTAGTTCACTCGTAGGTCATCCTTTACACAACATATTGAAAAGAATATACAAAAACAAACTACTGATTTTTTTTTATTGAGATGCAAAAGAAATTACAATTACTAAAAATAGTAGCAATGAATCACCATTAGAATTCACAGAATAATAGGGTGAGAAATAATTTTCATGCATTCATATTAATTGCATTAAAGAAAGAAAATAATTGACACAGGCTGCCGGGAAAGATTATATTAAGTAATTACCTATAACCAAAGTGATCACAAAATCAAAGCGATTTTGACCATCCCTCCAATAGTTCTCAAATCCATATGCATAGATTTTTAGAGCCATTTCCACAACATAGATCCACCCTGAAGTACAAAAGGCAATCCATGAACTCCAAAGACATGATTCAAACTCACATCATAAGCCACTACAAAATAGCAAGATCAAATTCACACAACAAAATTGTAGAGCTAATAAGTGGTTGACCTTGGACAAGTTAATATCCAACTTTCAATTGACAGCCTGCAAAATCTAACTAGTAGATAGTCCGAGGTATCAATTATTTGACCATCAAGATTGGAATGACAAATGGTCAAGAAAACCAATTTTTATGATAAGAATTTACATCTTTATGAACTCATATTCATCATGAGCAATGCATGTCATGTTTCATCATTCACAGATTATATTTTATGAATGATAAATGGAAATTCAATGAAGCATCAGAAGAAAAAAACAGGATAAAACATGTACAAGGAGGGACACCAAGAGGTATGCAAAATCTGTCTTCATTGGTTTTAGAATTAACTAAAGAACAAGTCAATGTATAATGGAAACAAAAGCGCATTAAAATTCTCACATAATTATCATATTCATATGGATAAATTCCTTCAGCCATTAATGTTAAAGGTTTATATACTGCTTGCCACCAAATTGAAGTCAACCCTGGCTGTTAGAAAGTTTCAAACCAACTACAGAACACATACTTATCCTCAAGAATTTCAGGATTAGTCCTATAGTCAGTCATTTCTTTTCTGCTAGATGGAACATTGTTTATAGACAACCGTGAGTTATGTGACTATCCAAATTTGAGGCTATAATTGCATAGACCCAAAAAGCTCCATAAATGTACTTATATCCATATAAGTAACATTTATAGGAGAGGGAAACAGCATCGGAAGAGTTGATGATTTAGCAAGTCTTTACCAAAGACAAATTCCACTTCTTGCCACACCTTTTGAGCAGAATTGTTGGCTATATCAAGCTGCAAACCAATTACATACAAGATTAGCATAATTGCATCAGCATTTAAATATACAACATCAAGACAGTAATCTAACAAGTGGATCTTGGTGGTTTCAAATTTTTGGTTTTGTTTATTGAGCTGGATAGATCATGTCATTGAAAAGTTGGTTGTCTTGAAATGAACTGGCCCAAAGATCTTTGCGTGTCTCAAATTATATTTTAATCTCCTTTCCAAACGGTTACATTTCAATGCAAACATGCACTCATATGTGGTATTCAGAGGAGTTGATTTTAGATCAAGACATGATCTTGGCAACAGCTACATCCAAAGCCCACATTGTTTTGCAGTGATATGATTAGATTTATAAGAATAAACATTTAAACAGATTAACAAACCAAATCTTAGAAGAATTTAAATATAGAGGAACCAAACTTTAATCTCTATATGTTTATCGTGATATGAGAGGGGAAAAAAGGGAAAACATCAGTTCTATCAAATTTTCATTTCATGCCATACCGTTGTCTCAGTGATGACAGCTAACAGATTCATGACGAGAATGGATGATATTATGTAGCCAAATTTAGGGCTTCGTACAAACTCTTTCAACTTTTCAGAGAAAGGTGAATGGTAGATTGATGGAAGGTATTCAAAGTAAGATGGCTGCAAACAGAACCCATAGTATCAGAGATGCAGTCTAAAAGCTCCAAATATTTCCTTTGTGTTTCAGTTTCAGAGCAATACAACTTACAACATCCTCCTTTTGAAATCTTAGAGCGATTGCATTGCAAAGGTCCTCAAATTCATCCAAGTTGATCTACATAAAGAAAAGATACCAAGGCCAGAAAACATAACTGAAAGATGCCAGATGAAAAAATAATAATAACCAAAAGTCATCTTTCTTATAAATGGCTAGTTAAAATGTGCCAAATGGGATGGTTGTGAAAGACTCTTGCAAGCTTTTGCAAATGATAGCACAAGCAAACCAAAAATCTTAGATACCAAGAAGCTAAATATCAGTAATATAAATGAATTCTTGTAGCGCAACATAAACTAGCTGCAGTGAGGAGCAACCAAAAATAATGTGAGTTTTGGGATTTTGCACTCACACACACATAAACGTGTGTGTACATACACACATCCACATAGGCAAGCACACATGCAATACTTGATCTTTGACTAATACTTTTGAGCATATGGCTTACACAAGGATGAATGAAGTTCTGTGGTTTTTCAAGACAGCAATTTTATAATGGAACTTTGTGTAGTACAACATTCATAACTAACACAACAAACTCAACATCAGAAATATTTTTGTGCATATCAGCTTGTGAATTCAAAAAATAGATGATATGCACTAAAATATTAGAATGACGAATACATACACACTCATGTGTGTGTACCAATGATCGGTTCAATGAAGCAAATTGTTTCCTTCCTTTCAAGCCATGTAGAAATCATACAAACTAATGTGGCAATTACTCTATTCATGCTCAACTAACCATTTAAAATGTGTGAAACCCACAATCCACTACTTATCACTTACCACACATGTTAGAATGGAGTTTTAGTATTGTTTTGTTTGTATGCATAGCATTTCCATGATGATGGTGAAAACAAAAGATCACCCGTGTTTTGTTTAAACACGAGGGAACATACCTTGAAATCATGAGAATCGTCAAGTTCATCAAATATCAACTCGAATTCTTCCCTTGATATGCTTGGCAAAGTCCTGATAAACAAAATAAATATAAATAAATAGCACATACTTCAATATATAAAACAACTTGCACCAGAATAACAACTTGAGTTATAAAAGCTAAAGGCAAGCAATTTTTTATCCTAAGCCATGGTAACGTCTTGCCATCTGTTTCCCATCTTTTTTCCAAACTCCATCCAATGGAAATGATAGAACATTTGCCAAGATATGGTGAAAATAAAGTGATTATTATTACAATTCTTTCATCAGTTAAAGTCCACTCTAAGTGCTCCCAAGATGACACCCATGATGAGAAAACTGAAGGCCAGAGGACTTACAACAATATAAAGCACAGATGCAATTTTAAATAAGACCCAAGGCTCAAACAGAATAGCGTTTGAGGGAGAAAACATATTCACAAGAAGAAAACATGCCCACGAAACCAATCAGTTAACAACCCCAGACAACGACACCAACTAAGAAGCTCAAGAGAGAGCCATAAATATACACACAATTGAAAAAAAAATATAACAATTAAATGCATTCCTCTGGTCAACATGTTGTCTACAAAGAGTTGTAACTGTTTTCTGTTACAGTATCCCCACACTCATATGTTATCAAGGCCTTTTCTTTCAAATAATATATAATGACGGAAGTTGACTTTAATGGCTTAATCCAATCAGTTCATCAATAGTCAGCCCATATGATTGCCTGGTGATGATATCGAATATCTGAAATACTTTTGTGTATATAACAGTAGCTTTAAAAACCCTTGCACAATGACTTAAGTCACGAGGATGGTGGTATACAGTGTAGCTGTTCATTCTTACTTCAAGACCAAATGGATGATAGGATAGTGAAATTAAATAGGCATAATGAAGCTATTCATGTCATTAACAAATGAGATCCAAGTAAGGCATAATCCATTTTAATTTTCATCAAGGAAAAATATCAACTGTCCTAGTAAAACAAATGGCTTTTGAATAAGGTTGGTTTTGAGATCAAATACCAGAACAAGTAGGCAAAAGTTGACCAATCCTTGTGCAAAGAAAGCACAAGACACCATTAGAATGCCTTTGCACTAGAAATGGATATTTGAGTATAAGTGGTGATTTATAATGTCACTCATATTCAAACAGTTAGTTGAATGCAAGAATCTGTGGAGTGTCTGTTGTTGTTCTACCAAGTATTGAATACACAAGTAAATGACTGAATTAATATTTTAATGAAGGTTTTTCCACTTGTGCTCCATAGATGACTACCTTAATGTCCTTTCTTTTCCAACTTCTAAAGCAGAAGTGAAGACAAAGAATAAACAAAGTTAAATCCTATGAAATCCAACTAATATAGTGCCTAATTTTCATCCACTCATTCTTTTAAAGGAAATGGGAACTATTTTCACTATCACACATCTATTCCATCAGTTCCTCTGGTCAAGGAGTGAGGAAGGGGCTTTGCTGAAAATGAGTTCCTCAAGGAAGAATAAACTATATGCTACTTTCAGGAATCAAGACCAAAAAAAGGTCAGAATCTGCCAATATTAGTCATCCATTTAGAAAGCACCATATTCGGGAATATAAATATTTTTTTTGCAACATCTTTGTATTTTTAAGAAGTCAATTATTCGTGCTCCTCTAGCATAAATTGAATTAGACTAAAAGCGTTTGTGCAAATCATATCGGAAGGATCCTGTGCACGATTTATAGAGTATGTTTTGAAAGTGTATTGAAGATGGTACACAAGGAATACCTGTATTTATTAAGTGCTTCAAATAAATGAATGCATTGCTCCTTATTAAGGTATCCAGCATCCTGTTGAACAAAAATGATATTCCCATTGGACACGAAACAAAGAACAACAAATAAGATGTCAACAACTACATTTTAATACAGAGAAAAAAAATGCTATATTCAAATGTTGAAAACATAGTGGTAGGTCAATCAACAAGAGTAACTATACTGGGGGGAAGTTGAAAATTTTCCCTTAACTGAAGCAAACCATACACCAGGGAGAAAATGACTGCAAGAATATGACACGCAGTCATATTGTGCACGTTGTTCAAAACAAACATTTGCATCAGATCAGATGAATGTGAGACAAAGAAACTAGCCTTGTCACCTCATCGCTTGATTTAGCGTGTTTGTCTCCAAGAAGAGATAAGAGAGCAAGAGCATAGTATTTGGAAAATTCAGGACATGTTATTTGAAAATCTTTCATGCTCATCTTATTCATAATCCTACATCTTCTCAAATCCCTGTAGGTAATCTTATTTGTAAGGTCAAGATACTAAAAATAAAGCATTTGTTTTGTTCAGTCGTAAACAATGTCAATACTTACATTTTCTCACATCACAATGTCTCCAGATGTTTGTTTCATGCATTCTATTAGAAGTGACACCTTCAAACATTATTACCACATAATTATGTAGCTTGGGTAAAAGAAAATGAAATTGTTGACATATAGAGAGCCACGTATTTGTCCAAATAGCCTAAATGAGTTGCTTTTCTATATGCTTTTGTGAGTTTAGCAAAGGTGCATACAGCTTTTGCAATGATTTGATGAATTTGATTTCAGCACTCTAGAATCTTTAAAGACTTGAAATTATCTTGTCTTCTCATTTTGGATAAAATAGCTTTCCTGACTTTGTCATTGTAGCACCACAAAACAAAATTTTTGGAGCCATATCTGAAGAGCAGAGGGACTGCAGAGAAGATCTTTTGTTTAAATTGTATAGTATGTTTCCAGGGAGGATGCCTTGTCATCCATTAAGTACCATGCTCTTTTTTGTGTCTAGATAAAATTACTTCCTATATCAATATCAAGTTGAGCATTTAACAAAAGAAAGTTACTATCATTCACATCTACCGACAATGGACATAACAACATTGGTACGCACATTAGACAAGGATATCTCTTTTGTTTAGAAAAGGTATTTCTCCATCTGGTAGAGAATCATTATGCAAGGGCTATTTTGATTTCTGTCAGATTTTCATTTTATTAGATATCTAAAAGGACTTAATGAAGAACATTTCTCTCAGAAAGCAGAAGTATTTGAGATGTCATGATGTTAGAACAATATTTTGAAGGCGTTGTTTGAAAGAGGAAGGCTATACAATTACTTTATAATGAACAAGAATTAAGCACAAAGATTATATTTGTGGGACGTGCATGCATAGTAGCATCCATGGAATATAAAGATAATGCAAATTGAATGGATAGTTGAAAACCATGGTATTGAGTGACAACATACTTACATTCTTATCAATGAGATTGAAGGCTTTCATCAGTATTCTTTTCCTCGAACGGTCCATCTCAGAAACTTGTTTTACAAGCTAGAACAAAAAGAAGATGTAAGCATGTACATTTTCATTTTATCCCTGAACACAAAAGAAAACATCCTACAAAATATTTTGTAATATATCAAGAAGGAAATGGTATAAGCATTTGAAAATGAGAGGAAGACCGCAGACTGTTCACATTTTCAACTTTACCTGGTCTTTGAAGCTGTCATATACGACAGCAAGAACCAAGTTGGTGACAAAGTACACTCCTATTAGCACGTAGAGGATGAAAAAAAGGCTATACCAACGTGAAACCCTGTAAAACAAAGAAGATGTGGACAATACAATCTGTTATTGTATATATGTTTTTTGTTCTGCCCATAGTTGAAAAGCACACCAAATAAATGAATAGCATGTGTTCTACCATATGAATGACCCAAAGAGACAAGCATGTAATACTCTAAAAAATTGTAAGAGAGAATTATCACTTCAAAGAGAGCAGAGACTTTTTTAAAAAAATACCTTAGCAGTTAGCAAAGACCAATTACACTACAAGTACACCTAAAGAATGTTAATAGTGGCAAATCAGATTATAAGCAAGCCCCTATAACAAATTTCACATTCAAAGTCCTAGATTGAAGTGGAAAGCATATCTGATCGATTTGCATGCAGAATCTCCAACCAAAAATACAAGGCATCTTCTATATCACTAAATATTACATATGCAACTCCACAACTTTTTGCCACATTGCTCTAGGTTGAATTCCATGCCAGTATCACAAGTGAAATGCAAACTATATGGCAATACTTTGGACGAATGTAGGCTTGAGAATCTTCTATACTGGCAGTGTCTTAAAACTCTCTTGAAGAATAAAATCATAATAAACTCAACCAAGCTTTAAGGTCAAACAACTTAACACCAATGACGTACTCCACAATGTTTAAGGCCACATTTCCCATGACTTCAGAAATCACATCATGTCTTATAACTTCAAACTAAGTCAATTGCAGTATGTCTCTCATGCTCTTTGTTCCTTCCACTGGATGCAATTACTCTTCCTCACTCTTTGCACTTTCATATACAAGGTTGGAGCTATTAGCACTATATCAATTGCTAACAGTACTGTGCATCTCTCTCAAACTTTTTCTCTCTCTACAGTAGCTGAGTGCCATTGACAATAGATGGCATAATAGATCAAGGGCTCATAAACCCATTACATGTCTAAATGTCCATGTTGCAAACCAGACTATTATCAAATGGCTTTTCCTCCACTTTTCATTAATCAGTACTACCTTTACCTGTTCCTTCCCCTGTCCATCATTTGAGTATTTGGTGTTCCTATAGAGCATAGATGACTTTATATTTGTCCAACAAAATGTGCCAATCAACTTGAAAGGTGTGTTATAATCTCATACTACATTGGAAATGCCCCTCCAAGATACCAAGAATATCCATTCCTATATTTCTTAGCCATTGAATTTTATTAGACTATCAGATCTATTACCAGAAGTTCTAAGGTCTGAATTACAGGATTTTGTTTTTCTCTTACTTACTCTCAAGTCCTTAAGAGTATAACATGAACTTTACAATTGTAACTTATCAGTAATCCCATCTAGCCTAGTTTCATCTATCATTAATTTCGCAAAGATTGGACGAGGTTTTAACCATAATGTAACCAATCTCTTAACCCCATCATTTGCAGAATGCAAATCACTATTTTTGGATGAAAAAAATGCAAAGAGTAATCAAAGGCAAAAGGGTTTTTTTTTTCTTTACTTTTTTGTCATTTTTCTGAAGCTAGAAATCTCATAAAAAATTGCAGTTCAATAGCTTCAAATGACAACAACATTTTCACCACCACCCTCCAACCTCAAAATAGAGTAAACACACACACAGAGATGAAAAGGACACCTCACTAGCTACACGTAAGTGGAAGAAAATATAATAAAAATAAAGAAAAGATCACATAAATCATTTCTCAAGAAAACTTACTTGTATGCAGGTATCCATACATCTGGATTGTTGGATGTTGTAAATAAAACAAACATCTGATACAAAGTGATGCCATATGAAGTGAAAACTATTTTCCCCTGTTGGGTATCTTCAAACATGACAAAGGCTAACCAACTGGAGAAAAGCAGAAATAAAAACCCTAGAGCCTGCACAAAGACATCAGACAACAATAAATAGAAAAGAGAACATTATGTAACGCGCACTAATGGAAATAAAAACATATCAAACCAGTTTAATTGTAATTCCAGCAGCAATATTGATAAAGGAACGAATGGAAACGAACCAAGACATTCACATAAGTCTTAAGCATTCCGCCCAAAATGATGATGCTCCTTTGCAAGTCCCTAAGGTCATGACAAAATAAAAAATCGGTCAAATAACCATAAGTTGTTTGACAAAGAGAAGTGCAATTTAAAAATGTTCACCATAACATTCAAATTACATGTAGAAATAACTAAACATTATAAAAACAGACAATTCATTTACCTTTTCTTCTTTTAAAAAAAGAATTCAATAAAATGACAACCCAATTACCACAGACAATAGAAGTAGAGAAGAAAGATCTCAAACATCATTCCCCTAAATTGGCTGATTTTCATCCCTTCTAACGCAGTCCTGCTAGTTTCATTCTCCCTGCTTGTATTATCTAAGAGGTTAAATCATGAAGCATGATGTAAACATCCCTGAGAAATTGTGCCAACCTAGGATTTCTACAGGTATTCAGTAATGATGCGGCATTAAAGAGATAGAAATCCTTGACAAAATAGTTGTCCACGTGACAAATATCATGCAATACTACCCCATAGTTCGAACCAAACTAAACTGCCAACAGTTCACCAAATCATATCTCCATTCACTAAAATGCTATCGATTAAACTTCACCACTGGAACACAAATGCAAAGAAGGTTTATCTATATATATAAGAGAAGAAGAATATGAACTATGGTTAACACATGAACAAGGAACATGTGAGTTTTATGACATAGATACCTGATGTATAGAATAAACAAGACAACTCTTATGTAAGGTGCAATTCTGAAAGGAAGAAAATTGAAAGCCACTGGAGACGCATAAATCGCATAAGCCACCAAATCAACAACCAAAATGCATAGGCAAATGACCTGAAAATCCAGCCACCCAAAACATCGTATATCAAAACCTAAAGAATGACAAATTAACATTTTCTTCATCAATTAACTTTGTAGAATAGAGTTAATTGATGCACATGTACATTCCATAAAGAGACACATACGTGTTGGAAAAATAGAGAGCTGGGTTGCCCAAATGAAAAGGAAAGTATGATGACAAGCAAGCATTTTGTGGCTACACAAACATGGAAACACAAAGATGGAAATTTTTTATGCAATAAACAGTTGATAACATGAACAAGTCTTGTTTTCTGTGAGCTTATCAACTTCCCAATTTGGATTTGGCAGAGATGACCAGTAACAACATTCAGCTATATGCAAAGACACTCAGTTTCCCACATGGAAAAACAGAAATGGATACATTACCGCAAACATTAGAAAAATGTTACAAGAGAATCCTTTTACCTTCAAGACACCAAACTTTAAGCTGGGTTTACGTTTTGGAAAGAAATAAAATGTTACGGAGCGGCTCAAATGGGATACAAAGAGTGCATATAAATGCAAGGCTGCTTAAAAGGTTAAACTGGAGTTCATTCATTAGCTTACGGGATAAGGTGCTAGTGTTTCACATTACGTTAACAAACAATATATATGGTACAAGTTTCTCCAAGGAAAAAAAAAAACAGTGAGAGAGAGAGGTATTCACATTCCAAAACTATAATCACTGCCCATAAGCAAACCCTATCTAACAAGCTAAAGATGCTTCATGTGGTAGAAAAAAAACAACAACAATCAGATTAAAACTTCACAATAAGAAAACCATAGCCCAGTACCTTAGAACAATTAAGAGGATTTTTCCAGTAGATACGGAAACCTTCATATGATATTGGAAAGAAAATATGTGCCGCTAGTATGATGAGAGTTATGCCCTGCATAAGAAAAAAGAAACCAGTGTAACTTGCCAAAGACCAGATCTGGTGACAGAATAACCTTCATATGATATCATTAAAGTGACATGTTTAGTAATAAGACTACTAATGAATTCAAGACAAATTTTACTGACTATGCATTTTATTAGGTCTATACTTTAGATGCATGCTTTCCAGCAGATTAACTAATAATTTATGAAATTTTCAGCACCTTCAAAACTTGGTGAAGATATAAGAACTTATCCAGCTTATTGCTAACGTTTCAAGAAATCCTAGAAGATCCTTCAAAATTTTGTTAATTAGTCCTGAATCTTTACAGTAATTTGCTTGAACCATAACAGCCTTCTTGCCCAAACAAGAAAGCTATTGCCAGTTTCTGGTACAAGTAATTCATTAAAAGTGCTACAGTGCATGACCCAAATGTGCACTATTAATTTTTTTTAATGTACATTTACAACTCTAGTCAGTAAATGTTAAAAATTTCACTAATCAGTTTTGCAATATTTAAGCCATTACTCAGTGTATATGTGCCTCTGTGTTGACAGCGTCTTTTGCAGCACCCTGAATAGAAGAGGATAGATTTCAATCCTATGGAACATGTCCTACACTAAATAAACCACCTTGTAGTTATCCAACTGGTTAACTTTTCTCTACACTAACGAAAAAACTCTTGTTTGATTATATAGAGATGTCGCAGCAAGGCCAGAACTTACTTCTCCAAGTTAGAAACAAACATCAAGAAGATATTTACTCATACCTCAAAAACAAAGGACTCTGCAGCAGTTAAGTACGGCAGCTCCCCAAGATAGAAGTACTCCCTATCATTGCAAGAATGTCCAGAATTATTTTGACACCACAGCGGTTTCTGCACCAGTTAACCAATTTAATAATTATATAATAATTTAGAAAGACATTGGAAAATCCTGTTTTTGTTTTTCAATTTTCTCAGCACCTTTATGATAAACTGAAAGCATATAGCGGTTATCAGTAACAGAAGGGTACTGACCTCCAAGAAATTTAGTACTATCATCGCAAAGTAATTGAGGGTCCAAATGATATCAAACTGAATATAGATGAAGTAGAACTTTGCAACACTTTCAAAGTTTGCTTGATCAAGAATTTCTTCCGGTATACCAATACCATCTTCAGCCTGTAAGTATTTTCAAACCATTCCAACTAAATTCAATCCCAGTCCCAAAAATTCTCAACCAATAACAAAAAGTAAATTTTTGTAAAAAATCTTAAACTTAAGATGGTTAGTAAATTGCGTGGGAGATAAATGAATAATTAAGTAAAAGCAAAAACCGATTCAGCTCCTCGCACGCTAGCAACTAATATGATAATTCATGCCACTTGAAACAGGTCCATATCCTCCATATTTATAGATATTAATATTTTCAATGATCGGCTTGGTGCTTCCTCACCAATCATTAATTTCTATAAATCAATATTATATTTTGAATTTTAGCCACTTCACGAACCCTTGATGGACCTGTATTACTGGAAATAAACTAACATAACTGTGCCCATACTAAGGACTATAAACAAACTAAAAGAAAACAATACATGATCATAAACCACAAGTATTTTACTCAAAAAGTCAACCCTTCACTGTTTTATTATTATTATTTTACATCCATCAAGACGATATTAACTGACTGAAAAGAATTCCAGAACAAGAAAGCAAAAGAAAAGAAGAAAAATAAGACTAAAGAGACAATAAAATGATTATCAAAATCTCTCTAATGATGAGTCAAACCTTAAATCCAAATCACATGAAAGCAAGAAAAGAACAAAAACCAACCCATCAATCCCATTTACAAATCAAGCAAGAAAACATGATCACAAACACTCAAAAACTCAACTTTATAATAACCCATTTCGATTTAGAGACTCAAAATGTGTTCCTTTTACTATAAAATGATTAACATCCACATTCAAGAGCACAAAAAATTAAAATTTTCAAGGAACGAAGCTAACCAGATCAACAAGAGCAGCAGCTTTTTGAAAGGGAGAACCATGAGTGATGGCATCAGAACGTCGAGGAAACTTGGACTTGGACGTGGACTGATCTCTTCTTCTAAAACGTATATCTCGTCCACCGCTGCTTTCTCCTAACAAAGGCTTCTCCATTTTCTTTTGTGATCTCTGGTTGCCGAAAATGGTGGGAAACAAAAGAAAGACAGAGAGACAGGGGTTTAATACTACACAGACAGATCCACGGTCCCCGGGTAGTTATGTGTGCGCCCCACTACCTTAAGTTTAAGGTGGGCCAGTGGGTCCACACAGTTAGATCCCGTGGTGGGTGGTTCGGTGTAAACTGTAGAGGTCGGCTCAAATCCTGTCTTTTCATACTTTTTTTCATTAAAAAAGACAACAAATCCTTAACTTAAACAAGAATAATCCCATTTTATAATATGTAAGTGCGTATTGAAAAGAAAGAATTACCCAACAAAATAAACTACAGAAAAAACTAAATAGATTAATTTGATTTTTTATTAGAGTATTGATTTAAGAATAGATTTTTAAGTCCAGGCCAAATACTCATCCTTGAATTTCCTAGAGCATTGTAAATCATTGGTTATATTAAAGTTCATTGGGGTAATCTGCTTGATGAAACTGTTGAATTTTGATGCAGATGAAGTAATTGCAAGGGTAGATTGGAAGCATTTATTCGAGAGCGAATAAATACTGTAACGTTAATACTAATAATAATTTTGGTTTAGGACTCCTTGATATTTTTCTTTACTGTTTCTTAACTAATTATTTTTATTCTCGATTGACTTGCATCATGCAAGGTTCGGATAACGTTTTAGATAAATTAATCATGATTAATTTAAGATAATTAATTTTTATTTTAAAGTCAAAATAATATCATTTAAAAAATAAATAGGCTTTTAATCAGGTTGATTCCCGAGCTAAAAACAGGTAGGCTGGGTTCCGCGTTGATATTAACCGTTAAGATTAGCAGGTTTGATGATGTTGTTTTGAAATAAGAGGGCGACAATACATTTTCAAACTCCCCACTTGGCGAGTTGATTATGAATGATGAATAAATTACTCAAAATTAAATTCCAAATCCTTATCATGATCATGATGGCCATGGCTACTTGTAAAAGCGTGGAGGGAAGTTTCTATTACTGGATAAAGCAAATCTGTGCAGCAATGGATGTCGGCAAGAGAAAAGGTCAAAACTGTGGGACCAAATGAAATCAATTTCCCAGCTGGCTTTTATTGCTCCAGTGGGGGATGAGGCAGCAAGCTGCTGCTGTTGGTCTTTTTCAGTGCAGAAGTTCCATGGATAGAGATGAACTTGAACAGATAGATGGACCCATCTTTGATATTTCTTCGCAACTAAGATGACCCCACCGGGCCCACCATCATGCAATAAGATTTGGATCAAATCGTGGAGCCCATGTTGTTCTTGCTCAGATTTTTAAGCATTCAAAGCCTGGATTTGAAGGATCAGATTCAAAGATTTGTTGAGCAGAGATATTGAAGCCCAGCAAGTTGATCCGGTTCATGACGATAGAGAGATAAGCCCAGATATG
>Ga0325404_1002275_pt1 | contig 20582 bp, 12 predicted proteins | sample PopdelMetagenome_18_FD_205664 | JGI IMG/M metagenome (GOLD analysis project Ga0325404, IMG submission 205664) | Populus deltoides microbial communities from Bellville, Georgia, United States - Xylem-Control-R1 | ecosystem: Host-associated > Plants > Phyllosphere > Stem > Wood/Secondary xylem... | reverse complement strand
ATATATATATATATATATATATATATATAAGGATATTATTTTAAAAAATCATGGCATGTTGCATACACTAATGAATTTTCTAAGAAACTTAAACCTAAGACCATCCAAAGGTTTTGTGAAAAGGTTAATCAATTGATGTTCAGTTTTAACATGTTCTAATGTCACAATTTATTATTCAACCAAGTCTCAAATGAAATGAAGTCTTATATCAATATGGTTGGTTCTTGTATACTGCACGGAATTCATAGAGATACTAATGGCATTAGAATTATCACAAAAAACAGTCATAGTATCTTGAGTAAAATCATAATCTTGTAAAATCCTCTTCATCCAAAGAAGTTGTGTGCAATAACTTCCAACAACAATGTATTCGGTTTTAGCAATGGACAAAGAAATTGAATTCTATTTCTTGCTTATCCATACTGCCAAATTTCCACTGATATAAAAACAACCACCTATTGTGCTTTTTATATCATCAGTGTTACAGCCCAGTCAACATCTAAGTAACCTAACAAACTCAAATTCTAGTCTTATGAATACCAAATACCATAATTAGATGTGAAACTTAAGTATTTCAAGATTCTCTTGACTACAGTAAGGTGTGATTTTTTTGGATTAGACTGAAATCTAGTACACATACCAACACTAAAAGCAATATCAGGTCTGGTTGTTATGTAGAGCAAACATCCTATCATGCTTTTATAAAGTGTGGAATCAACACACTTACCTGTGGGTTCTGAATTGATCTTGACAGAAATGTTCATAGGCGTTCGAGCATAACTCTTACCTTTGATACCAAACTTTTTAACCATATCTCGTGCATACTTTGATTGAGAAATAAAAATTTCATTATCAAATTACTTAACTTGTATGCCAAAATGAATTTTAACTCACCAATCATACTCATCTCAAATTCAGATTTTATCTTGTTAACAAACTTATAAGAAAGTGAATCACAAGTAGCGCTAAACACAATGTCATCAACATAAATCTGAATAATGATTATTTCCTTACTTGTTTCTCTTATAAAGAGTGTCTTGTTAGCATGACCTTTTTGAAAACAATTATCTAGCAGGTATTTTGTTAACAATTCATACTAGGCTTGTGGTACTTGTTTTAAGCTATAAAGGGCTTTTTTCAATCTGTACACATAATCAAGAAATAAATGATTAGCAAAACCTTTAGATTGTTCTACATATACATTTTCTTGTAGAATCCCATTTGGGAAAGTACTGTTCACATCCATTTGGTATAGTTTGAAGTTCTGGTGACAAGCAAATGCGAGCATTATGTGAACAGACTCCAAACGAGCTATTGGTGCAAATGTTTCATCAAAATAAATTCTTTTGATTTATAAGTATCCTTGTGCCACCAATCTTGCTTTATTTATGATAACTATCCTATGCTTATTAGATTTGTTCTTGAAGATCCATTTAGTTCCAATTATATTGTGACTGTCAAGTTTTAGAACCAGCTCCCGTACATCATTTCTAGTGAACCGATTTAGTTCCTCATGCATGGCATTGATCCAACTTTCATCTTGTAGAGCTTCTTCAACCTTTTTAGGTTCAACTTATGGAAAGCAACACACATATGAGACTTGATTAAAAATTATTTTTTCTTAACTTCTTACCGTCATCTAATTTTCCAATGATATTCTCTTTAGGATGATTGTGCTTTATCCTTGAGGAAGGTTTTTTTTCTTGGGACTATTCAAACCTATTCATAGAACTTCCTTCCTGACAGTGTTCATTCTCTTTAGATGAGATTTCTTTTGTTGCTTCAAACGTGTCATAAAGATCATGACAAATTTATCTCTTATGTAATTAAAATTATGATAGTCTTACTAGCCAACTTCTAATTGAAATTACAACTTGAAAACAATGTAATTTAGAGTTGATGTCTTTATAAAAGTTGTCGGTATGAATATTATCTTTTAAATGGAACTAGTCATAACTTATTTGAAGTTGTATAGCTCCAAATATGAGAAAAACACTGAGTAAAGATCCAAACCGATATAGTATTGGACAAATTTTGGGTGCTACTGTAATTGTTACTTTTGAGCCTTAAAACGATACAATTTGAAGTTGATGTCCTTTTAACGGTTATAGGTATGGATGTCATATTTCAAATGGAACTAGTCTTAATTTATTTGGTGTTGTATAACTTTGGATATGAGAAAAACAGCGAGTATAGGTCTAGAATGACATAGTACTGGATAGATTTTCGTTGCTACTATAATTGTTAATTTTGAGACTTAAAACAATGTAATTGGGAGCTAGTGTCTGATAAAACTTATAGATATAGATGCTATCTTTCAAATGGAACTAGTCTCGATGTATTTGAGGTTATATAACTCTATACATGAGAACAACAGTGAGTCAGGGTCCAGACTAACATCGTACTAGACAAATTTCTTATACTAGTGTAATGAGTGAGTTTAGACATGTAGATGACAAATTTGAGTGATGTGTCCTTCGTGAAAGTTGTAGCCCTATATACTAGCTTTCCATAGAGACAAACTGTGCTAAAAAAGAGTTCTAAAACTTTAGGTATGATTAAAACACCCAAAAATGTTCGGAGTTGAGTGGACTAAACCAGCTAGGACTAATCAAGCTCTAATCTTTACTTGGAATTTGTTGTTGATTAAATGTTCTAACACTTGGAATGATGTAGTAAAAATCAATGAAATGAACACTTAACGTTAATACCGATGTTTCAACCTATAGAAATTTAGATGAGACAATCCTTGAGAATGTACATGTTGAACTTGATTATATAGTACTTGACAACATTGTGATGAACGTGATGAGGTTATGGAAAATAATATGATCCTTAAACATATTTAGTAGTACTTTGTAATTGGAATGCGTAGAACACCTTATGCCACATGATAGTGAATGAGAAGTTGATGTTGCCACATGAAGAACATAAAAATATGCTTGTTAGGGGAATGACATAGGCTTTAGCCACCTTAAGAGATGACAACATAGAAATACCCTCATTAAGATATAAATGAGTGATGGTTCCTCTTTAACAATGTTTGATGAATGTGTGATCTTGTTATAGAATAGAAACAATACATGTTTCCCTTGCTTCATAAACTTTGAAAGTGAATTTGGTAGTGGTTTATGTCCAAAACTAGGTTGAAGTATGGCCTTTAGAAGGAAAACTTGGTATTGACCATATGCATGAATTTAAGGGAAAAAACATGTCAGAATGTCTTAGTTTTTGTTGATGATTTTCAGTGTTAGAATGACTTAGTTTTTCATTGATGATTTTCAGTGTCAGAATAAGTTAGTTTTCGTTGATGATTTTCAGCGTTAGAATGACTTAGTTTTCAGTGATGATTTTCAGTGTCAGAATGACTTAGTTTTCGCTAATGATTTTCAATGTCAAAATGACTCAGTTTTGTTGACAATTTCAGTGTCATAATAATATAATTTATGTAAATAACCTTCATTAAAATTAGGGACGAATGTCTTATTATAATTTATCACTGTACAATTATACAAACATATGAGATGTTTTAATGAATGTATGTGTGTTCTAGTATATGTGTGTTTGACATTACCTAAATAAAAATATACTAAGTAATGATCATTTTGTGTATTAACAGGCATGACTGGGATCGAATCTTTGACCGGGCGAGGACACACTACAAGAGGGGCAGGTAGGTGGTTTTCTCCTTTAACTAATTAGTATTTATACATAATATTACTACTCGATTGTAAATCAATTAAAACTACTCATGAAACACAATGAATAATGATGTCCATGTTGGATAGTCAATAATAAGGGATGAGGTTAACTCCGGTTAATGGGGTCCTTAATAGGATTACCGATAATGAGTGTTGTGAACCATCTCATTTGAAAACTTCCATTAATACAATGAAATAAAGATTATGATGTGTTATTCACAATCAAAATTAATGTTTAAAGAACCATATACAAAATTGATCCATAGTTAGGAATGAATAGTTATACATGGAAGAATTCTATATGTATAAAGATTCCTAGACCATAATACATGTCATTAGTTGTTTGTTGAACATAGCTTAAATAAAATAATGCGGTATAAGGTTGTATAAAGATGTGGAGTAAAATATTAAAGATAGACTCGGTAAGAAGATATTAATAGCCGAATTTGTTGGCAATCAAATGAGTTTGCTAGAATTATTGGCATCCGCGAGGAGATGATCGGATTATACTTAGTAGCCATAGTATCGGTGACTAAAGATGAGAAAGGAACGATACTTAGTGGTTACAGTGTCAATGACTAAGGATAAGAAAGGAACTATACTTAGTGGTTGCATAAGAAAGGAACGATACTTAGTGGTTGCAATGTCAATGACTAAGGATAAGAAAGGAACGATACTTAATGACTATAATATCAGTGACTAAGGACAAGATATAAATTGATAGTAGACGATTAATTACCAATATCTATGAATATGACAACTTCTGATGTTTAGTTGCCCAAATAAATGATGACCAAAGAAGCAAAGTATGATTTGGTTAATTATAAGATGATGATGTAGGTTCTCCTTTCCCTATGCTTCAATGTAACAAACGGTTGTGATAGCTAGAAAATAGAAAATATGGTAATGTTACAAACAAATTATGTTAATCGGTGATAATGACGAGTAAACATAAGATTAATACGTGTGGTTACTTCAAAGATTATACCCACAAAAATCAGTAACTAAGGAAATGAAAATTTATTATTGATTGAGGAATCAAAAATTAAAAAAATAAGATGCTACGTGGTGACGTATAGTTGGCAACCTTAGATTTGAATGTATTACATAATTCATCGTAACGACAATGTTAAAAGTGACAAATATGAACTTAGACGCTATAACAACTATTGCGTAATTTAATATGTATATGTTGTAATCGATGCTAAAAGGATTCTAGATAAGCATATTGTTCCATTCCTTATGAAAAACCACGTACATGTATTTTATGGCTAGATGTTAAATTTGTAATGTTATTTTTATTGCAATGATGAGCATGAGTATTGTCATATGAGTTGATGTATTATTAAACTTGAGTTGAGTGTTTGAGTAAGATTGTTAAAAGTGCTAATAGACATGATAATTCCTTTCCCTCATAAAAAAAATCATGAGCACAAGTCTTCTTGATGACTAACAACTTTTATAATGCTATATATGTTGCAGGTCTATGTCATGAAGTGGGCCAACACTAATTGTGTCGTTTCATTATTTATAATTTTGTTAGGTACTTGTGTATATGTACTATGAATACTTAAAATTATATTGATAACTTCACCTTGAAATGTACTAGATGGTATGATTGTATTTTTAGCATTTGGTTATTGCATCTCTTTTATTATATGTGTGTGTGTATCCATCACACGTATGTTTTTAAGTAAATGGAAAATGGAAAGAATATAAGATGAATTGTGAGAAGTGATGTGAAAGAATCAAATGGAGAAATAATTGAATTGGTGGATGGCCGAAGGCTACTATGTGTATGCAATAGAGTTATTTGATATTATGTTACCTAGGAGGATAAGAAAAGAACTGAGGAAATGTACAAGTTATAAGGGAAACTATGTTGTAAATTTGGTAAATCAAAGAATCAATAATGAGATGTATTGTTAAACATAATTCACAAAAAAAAAATTGTCCCATTATACTTAGACATGATTATTAGAAATATAAAGTTATATGGAAATTTCACGTCGTTACAGTTGGTATCAGAGTTTATGGTAGTGATTCAGTAGACTATCTAACTATAATTGATATATCAAACTTCTATGGTGAATTTATGATGGTATGAACTAGAAATGGAGCTGGGTTACCCCACCTCTAAATGGTTAATACTCGGAGGTGTTTTGAGTACAACTGATGTTCTTTCTAGTTGTATATAAGTGAATGATTTATTTTTTTTTTTTTTGTAAATTGGTTAAATTGTATGTAAAAAGAATGGCTTAGAAATGAAATTGTTAAGGTGTATAATGCTTATCATACTTATATCAAGGGAATGACTTAGGGCTAGTATAAAAGGTTTTGAGTAGATAGTGACATAAGATGACTTGTATTTTAAGATGAAATGAAATTTCAGGTCGTTACAACACTTTGCAAACACTGATCAGTAACCAAATAAGTAAATAATGCAGAAACCTTAAATACATAAGGTATTTGGTTACGAAGAGAAAATCTTTTAAAGAACTATTTAAGAGATAAAAAAAAATCTGGGGCGCCCAAACGTAGGATAGACAAGAGGAATATCTTTGAACACAACCATTTTATGTCTATACTACCTTACTTGAGAGACAATGAGCCATGTTATGTTTCCTACCGCATTAGCTTACTAGTACATATGACGATCTTCAAATTATTGTCATCCTAATTGAAACCTCCAGTTGTTAACAATTCACATAAGAACTCCCCCTAGGAGTCTGCAGGCTCTCCAATTCTTTAAGGATCAATTCTCCTTGAAAATTTCTTACACTTTCCTTGTTTGTCAAAAATATGTGTTGTGAAACTCTGTGTAAGCTCCTTAGATGGTTAACACATTTGCTTCAATGTAATTGATGCTTTTATGTTTTGAAACTCTCCTTTGAAGCACACATTTCTTCATACTTAACCTTCCTTATATATATGTCTTATGTGATAAGGATAATCTTCAAGTTTCCTAGTCTGTCACGTTGGTAACAGATTGCTCACGTATTTTACAAAAAACACTAATAAAGTTATTTTTGGATAACTTTTTCTACTCTATCTAAACTTATCTCTTAAATAATCTAAATTAATCAGATAATTATAGAGAAGATACTGCTAACTAATCTTGATAAACCAAATTATCTTTTTACTAACCGTAAAAAAGTTTCATTAATCTAAGCCAACAAAATGACATTTAAAGTGAGCTTTCTTTAGTACTGGATTCTTAAGCACTATATCATCCGGTAAATGTAGAGTTATTCATTACCACTACCCCATCTCCTGATATTTGGATAATGTTTCTCTCAATTTACCTTTTATTTTCTCCACCTCCACATCCTTTTGTTTTGAGCTTCCAAAATCTTTTCTTAAAACACAGAGCACACTTTTAACTAGGTCAATAAAGATCCTTCTGGTCCCAACTCCTAATAATGCAACCATTTTCCTTAATTCAACCAATTTTTTGTTGTTCAAATTAGGAAGTTCATCTACCACTCTTTATTCGTGCGACTAAACGCGTTCGCCATAACATTTGCTTTGCTCAGGTGGCAGTCTATCACATAGTCATAATCCTTAATCAGTTCCACCCATCTTATTTTCCACATATTCAACTCCTTTTATGATATCAAACACCTCAAACTTTTATGACCCATAAAAATCTAGACTTAGGAGCCATACCCTCAAAGCAAATACTACGACCAATAATTCAAGATCATAGACCAGATAGTTTACCTCGTGAGGCTTCAAATGTCATGATGTATAAACAATTACTCTTTCATGTTACATCAACACACAACTAAGCCCCTTCCTTGATACAACCCTATAAACTACAAATCCTTCAGTCCTAAAAAAAAAGGTTAACACCGAGGTGACAATAAATCTTCTTTTTAACTCTTGGAAGCTTTCTTCACATTTTTTAAAGCATTCCTAGTTCTCCTTTTTTTGATTCAATCGTGTCAATAGAGTTGATATGGTTGAGAACTCATCAATAAAAACTCATTCCTAAGAGTTCTTGTTTCCAAAATAACAATGAACTTAACAAAAAAAAGCATATTTTCACTTAAGCAGTGAATCCCAGTAGTAAACGAAACATGACTGAAGTTTTTTGTAAGAATTTAAGATCAACTATCCATAATAATGAGCTGAAATCCTAGTAGTCAAATTCTCAACTTACCACACAAGGAATTTCAACATTGCACATCGTAGATTCTGTTTCTCCTTAGGTTATCAACCAGTATTAGAACATTACACTTGCCATACCTACCTAAAATCCCTTCACATTCAGTTTTCTCTTAAAATTACATGCAAAAATATAAAAAACCTTAAAACATTAAGAACCTAAACTAAATGCCTAAGTTCTTAAAACATTGAGAACCTACTCATGCTCCCTTGTTGCTGTTGTTGCACCATGCTTGTGGTCCCTCCTACATATCACAGATTTATCTTATAAGTTTTCCTCACTCAAGGATATGTTTTATAATCAACAGCCAATAAGTCTTTCTTTGAGTATTTCTTAATATTTTATGTTTTTCTCATTTCATCCATTAATATTGTTGTTCTTTGTCCAACCATAGTTATCATTCCTTTCTTTATATTTGAATTATTTCTGTTTAAATCCTGAACTATCATTGTCTAGATATTGAACTGTTACTGTCCGACTTCTCCTCAAATGTTTAACTATATCTAGAGTTATATAACTCCATTTCAAGCGAGATTAGTCTTGTTGGAAAGCTAAGACATGAGGCTACAAGTTCTCTGAAGGAAGGAGAACCCAGTTTTGCCTCCAAGACAGCCAAAATTACTCATCAACAAACATTTAGACTGTTACTGTCCAACTGTTATTGTCTTGTTTTTTAACCGTTACTGTCCGACCTCTCCTCAGATTTTTAACTATATATAGAGTTATAGAATTCCATTTCAAACAAGATTGGTCTCGTTAGAAATCTAAGATATGAGGCTACAAGTTCTCTGAAGGAAGGAGAACCCAGTTCTACCTCCAAGACAGTCAAAATTGCTCATCAACGAACCAGACCTACTACCCTACAGGGTTTGTCATGACCTAGTCTCAGTTGGTGACCAATAGCTGCAGTTATATAACTTCAAATTGAGCAAGAAGAATTTCTTTAGTTAGTCAATATCAAAAACTACAATTTCTATGTCAAAATCCAAAACTATAATTAGGAACCTGATCCTAATTCCTTCATCCTCGTACCTGAAATCCCTCTGAAAGTCAAGATACGAAACTGTCAAGATTCGTCAACCTTTCCATTTACACACAAAGCATGAAGTTATTAAATTTAGCAACTCATACGTTTTCCTCAAATCAAGTCTAAGAACTCTAATCTATAATTCAACATCTTACCCGGTACGAATCAAGATTTCGATCTTCAACTCCCTCCTTTTCTTTCTAATGACAGCCGACCTTCCCCTCTTGTCTTCTTATTCAAAGTTTCTTGTCAATCCCTTGTCAACCAGTGTTTATTCTACCTATAACTCTTAATCTTGGATGAGTTTTTGAAATTTTGGTGTTTCTCTCTTGATTTGTAACAATGGATACAAAAACTCCCTCTTTTCTTTCTTTACAATAGCCGCAAATTTTTAGTGAGAAGAAGAGTATTTATGCTCTATAATTATTCTTATTTGCCCCATTTCTTTTTAGTTTAGTTTATTTTCTTTAATTTAATCCAACCTTGATTTTCCCGGGATTTACATGCACACTCGATAAGGGGCATGAACCGAACAACCCTCCATAGAAAGAGGGAGTAGAGGCCAAAATGCCCAAGATTTGCTAGACGAAGATCCCTTATATGACACAGTTTCTTATACCCCAATGAGATCATCTAAACCTTACAGGAAAGAACCGCATAAGTAGGAGAAGACTGAATACCTAATCGAACGGAGGAAGTACCCCTAGCAGAGATGGGCAGCATGAAGGAGTGAAGGCACACCCATCGACCATACCAACGGGGGTCCCTCGCCGTATGTAGACCAAGGACTCCTAGTCCACATAGCTAAAGCAGTGATGGAATGCATGATTAGCTAAGTACAAGACTAGATAGACTGATATATATATATATATATATATATATATATATATATATATATAAACTGGTACGTTTCAAATATCAAAGGTTTCGTAGTTAGTAATGATGCCTCAAAGAAAGAACTTAGGTGTAATTTATATAGCATAGGATGTGATCGCTTATGTGTCAAGATAGTTAAGGACTCACATAGAGAATTACTCGAAACACGACTTGAAGTCAGTTACTATGGTATTTGCTCTAAGAATCTGGAGGCACTAGCAATATGAGTCCCTTTAATTTTGAGGATGAAATTTATATTAAAAGGGGAGAATGTAAACACCCAAAAAGTAAAGTAAAAAACAACTCCACCGTCGCTACAGATTTTTGGATCGGCAGCAGCACACTTATTTGCTGCCGATTTTTGGATCGGCAATGACATAGTTTGTGGCTACCGATTTATGAATTGGCAACAACGCAATTTTATTGTCGATTTCTAAATCGGCAACGACATAGTTTGGCTGCCGATTTCAGAATCAGCAGGGTCAAAGCTTTTGGCTGCTGATTTCTGAATCGGAAGCGATATAGTTTGGCTACCGATTTCTGGATCGACGGCGACACAGTTTGTGGCCATCGATTTATAAATCGGCAGTGACGCAGTTTTGCTACCGATTTCAGAATCGGCAACGGCAAAGCTTTTGGCTATCGATTATGAATCGACAGCGACATAGTTTGTGGCTAACGATTTATAAATCGACAGCAACGTAATTTTGGTGCCGATTTCAGAATCGGCAGTGGCAAAGCTTTTGGATGCTAATTTATGAATCGACAATGGCACAGTTTGGTTGCTGATTTATAACTCGGTAGCGACGCAGTTTTACTGCTGATTTCAGAATCGGCATCGAAAAAGCTTTGGGCTGTCGATTTATGATTCGTCAGCGATGCAATTTTGCTGTTGATTTCAGAATCGGCACCGGCAAAGCTTTTAGCTGCGGATTTCTGAATCGGCAGCAGCACAATTTGGCTATCGATTTATGAATTGGCAATGGCATAATTTTTGCTGATGATTTTTGAATCAGCAGCGACACAGTTTGTGGCTACTGATTTCTGAATCGGCAGCGACGCTGAAAAGCCTTACACAAATTCATGTTGGACCAGGCTATTCTAGATGAGAACAATAGAGGAGATGACCAGCCTTAGATTAACCCAAAAGAGGAATGAGAACAACCTTATCCAACCTACCAAACACCCCTTTTGCATTTAGGAAGGGTATAAATGCAACAAGGAGAGAGAAAGGGGCACTCTTTCCAAAAGAGGCTGCATGCTCTTGCCTTCTTCCTCTCTCTAAAAAAAACAGTCAGCTAGCAGCCTTTGCTGTAATAACCTCTCTTCCCAAAGAAAAACCAGCAAACCTAGCTGCATGAATCTTCTTGGAACGTTGGAGAAGAATGGAGGATTAGGGAAAAGCAGAGGTGGCCGAAGGCATGGAAGGAGAAGAAATCAAGACCTCTCCCCAAAAGCCAGCCAGTAAACACCACTACAGCCGCCGCTTCCCCAAGAAGAAAACCTACCAACTAGCTGCATGCACATTCCTTGAGTGTTAGAGAGGAAAAGAGAGTTAGAGAAAAACATAAATGGCCGAAACCATAAAGGGAGATGGGGTGTAACAGACAGCTGAATAAAGGAAGAAGAAGAGGGAAACCATGAGTAGAGGGGAAGAAGCAGCAGAAGAAGAAGATTGCGAGTAGAGGGGGAGAAAAACCTGTTGAATCCTTTCCTAAAACTACCAAAAACAGTAATGTATGAACCAGACCTCTCTCCCCACTTGTTCTTAAGACTTTTGGATTAAAATGATGAAGGAAAACCCCAAAGAGATGACCTAGAATCCTTACACTAGCTGCTAAGTAAATTGGGCTAAAGAATGCATGTAAAACAGGGGTGAATGGGAGGCCAAATTCTAGAACACTTAACAAAGGAAATGGATAATTTAAATACACAAACTGAGGTGGAAGACAGGCCTTGGTGAGGGTTTGACAAAATGCAAACACTATGAGAAAAAAAGCAGGAATTATGACCTTGTTAGAACCTTAGACCATGCTAAAGTCAAAACAGAAAACATGTTAGTGCTATTGACTTGATTTCTTATTGTGTTTGATAAAATTGTGTGATAACAGGCTTAAAGTATGGTTATGTGCAAGATTGTGTGTGTTTGTAACCTTGAAAGCATGCTACAACTGAAACAAGAATCTAATGAAAAAGCATGTGCTGGAATTGAATTTGCATGTGTGTTAATGCTAAAATTGTATGATTCTGCTGGATTCAAAGAACGAATTGTGGTGTCACAACGAATGAGTTTTTGCTGTGAACTGTGTTGTTGGCACCGAATCAGTTTCGCTGCCAAACTGTGTTCTGTCCAGCGAATGAGTTTTCCTTGTGGAATTGTGTGTCAGCAGCGAATCAGTTTCACTACTGAACTGTGGTTTGTAGCGAATCAGTTTCGCTGTCGAACTGTGTTGTCTGCAGTGAATGAGTTTTCGCTGCCGAATTATGTGTCACCAGCGAATCACTTTCGCTGTCAAAATGTGTTGGCTGCAGCGAATGAGTTTTCGCTGCCGAATTGCGTGTTAGTGGGAATCAATTTCGCTATCGAACTGTGTAGTCTGCAGTGAATCAGTTTTGCTGCCGAACTGTGTTGCTGTAGTGAATGAGTTTTCACTGCCGAATTGTGTGTCACCAGCGAATCACTTTCGCTGTCGAAATGTGTTGGCTGCAGTGAATGAGTTTTCGCTGCCGAACTGTGTAGTCTACGGCGAATGAGTTTTTGCTGCCGAATTGTGTGTCAACAGCAAATCAGTTTCGCTGCCGAACTATGTTGTTTGCAGCGAATGAGTTTTCGCTGCCGAATTGTGTGTCACAAACGAATCACTTTCGCTGTCGAAATGTGATGGTTGCAGCAAATGAGTTTTCGCTGCCGAATTGTGCGTCCCAAACACATCACTTTCGCTGTCGAAATGTGTTGGCTGCAGCGAATGAGTTTTCACTGCCGAATTGTGTGTCACAAGCGAATCACTTTCGCTACCGAAATGTGTTGGCTACTGCGAATGAGTTTTTGCTGCCGAATGTGTGTCCGTAATGAATTAGTTTCGTTGCCGAACTGTGTTGTCCGCAGCGATATAGGTTTTCAGTGCTGCATTTGTGTTGTCTGCAGAGAATCAGGTGTTCGCTGCCAAATTATGTTGTCCGTCATGATTCAAGCTTTTGCTGCCGAATTTGTGTGGTTCGCAGCGAATCGGGTGTTAGCAGCTAAATTGTGTTGTCCACAGCAAATCAAGTGTCCGCTGCTGAATTATGTTGTCTGCAGCGAATCAGATTTTTGCTACCAAATTAGTGTTGTCCGGAGTGAATCAGAGGTTCGCTGCCGAATTGTGTTGTCCGCAATGAATTAGCATTCGTTGCCGAAAGTGTGTTGGTTGCAATGAATTATCATTTGTTGCTGAAGTTGTGTTTTCTGCAGCAAATCAGCATTCGCTGTCGAAGTTGTGATGTCTGCAGTGGAAGTGTGATTCGCTACCAAAATCGAGTTGCTTGTAGTGAATTAGCATTCGTTTTTGAAAACGTGTCGGTTGCAGTGAAGTAGCATTTGCTGCCAAAATTGAGGTGCCTGCATCGAACCAGTTTTCGTTGCCAAAATGTGTGGCTTGCAATGAACTAGTTTTCGCTACCGAATTGTGTGGCCAGCAAAAAATTAGTTTCGCTGCTGATTTTTCTACAATAGTTCCCCATGCAGAAATGACTTAAATGCTTGTGACAATTTCATTGTATGATGGTGTAAAATGTGGAACACTTGAATGTGAAAATATGAACTCTTGAAATAAGTTTGGTGATGAATATGATTTAAGGATGCAAATGTACTGATTTGTGACCATTGATGTCTTAGGTGGTGTGGCCGGGATCGAACCATCGCCAAGACAAGGACAACCCACAAGTGGAGTAGGTAGGTGGTTTCCACCTTTTTCTCATATAATGTTTATGTTTGGAAATGATTTACTTATGGTGATATTTTATTAAATCCTTGTGGAATGATGAAACGACGAATGAAGTGTTTGATTGAATTCTTGATGATTGTCAAAACGACTATGAAACGTCGATTGAGTTCTTGATGAATGTTGAAACAATGACAAAAATGTTAATGTTTTGAAATGACCTATTTGAGGTAGATATATTATTATGTTGTGATGAATAGTAAACTGACTATGAGGTGTTAATTGGGCTACTATGAATTTCAATTGCTGATGAATAGTAGTATGAGTATTACGAAAGATCTACTATTGTATTTTATTGAATGTATTTGTGATGAATGGTTATATGAGTATTACGAAGGATCTATTATTGTATTTTGTCGAATGTAATTCTGACGAATGGTTATATGAGTCTTACGAAAGATCTACCATTTAATTATATTGAATGTAATTCTGACAAATGATTGCATGAGTATTATGAATGATCTACCATTTTGTTATATTGAATGTAATCGTGACGAATGATTGTATGAGTATTATGAAGGATCAACCGTTATTATATTGAATATACTTGTAATGCATGATTGTATAAGCATTACGAAGAATCTACCATTGTATTATACGAATGAAATTGTCACGAATGGTTGTATGAGTATTATAAGGGATCTATTGTTGTATTGTATTGTACATTAACTTTCACGAATGGTTGGATGAGTAATACGAAGGGTGCATTGTTGTGTTATACTGAATGCTAAACTGTTATGGAATGTTTGTTTGTGTATTACAAAAGACGTATTATCTTGTTACTAAATGTTAAACTATTATGGAACGCTCATAGAAGTATCACGAAGGGTCTACTATTATGTTGCAGTGAATGTCAAGTTGTTACGAACTGTTTGAATGAGCAATTCAAGGGATATTACATGTTATAGTGATTTCATAAACTGCCTCTAGAACATTTGATTGGTTGATTGATTAACTTCAGCTGGTGTCATCCAAAGCGGATGATGGGGACAAATGATTGATTAGTTCTGGTTAATGGCATCTGAAGGGATAACTGCAATAAGCCAATAACTTATTGATTAGCTACGACTAATAGCATCTGAATGGATGACCAGAACAAATGATTGATTAGCTTCAGTTAATGGCATCCAAAGATATGACCGGGATAAATGATTGATTAGCTACGGCTAACGACATCCAAAGCGGATGACCAAGACAAATGATTGATTAGCTACGGCTAATGGCATCCGAATGAATGACCGGAACAATAGATTGATTAGCTTTAGCTAATGACATCTGAATAGATGACCGAAATAAATTATTGATTAGCTATGGCTAATGGCATCTTAAGCGGATAACTGGGACAAATGATTAATTAACTTCGGCTAATGGCATCCGAAGGGATGGCCGGGATAAATGATTGATTAGCTTCAGCTAATGGCATCTAAATTGAAGGCAGGGATGAATGATTGATTAGCTATGGTTAATGGCATCCAAAGTGGATGGCCAAGATGAATAAATGATTAGCTTCGGCTAATGGCACCCTAAGGGGATGACCGGGATGAATAATTGATTAGCTTCGGCTAATGGCATCTAAAATGGATGACTAGGATGAATAAATGATTACCTTTGGCTAATGTCATTCTAAATGTATGACCGGGAAGAACAAATGACTAGCTTCGACTAATAGCATCCTAAATGGATGATTGGGATGAACAAATGATTAACCTTGGCTAATGGCATCCTAAATGGATGACTGGGATGAATAAATGGTTAGCTTACGCTAATACATCCTAAGTGGATGACCGGGATGAGTAAACGATTGGCTTATGCTAATGGCATCCTAAGAGGATAGGCGGATTTGTGAGTTATGAGTTAGTTTCAAGAATTAATGTGTTCATGTATACTATGTTTTGTATATACAAAGTATATGAAAGAACTACGATTATTATGTTTTAACCAGAGAATAATGTTAGTTTGCCTAACGGTATTCGAGATGAATGATCGGGTTTGAGTATTATAACTAGCCTCGATAATTGACGAATTATTAATGGTGATATTTACATAAGTAAGGGGAAATGATAGAATTATGCTCTTTTGGTCCATGAATGAAATGTAACACTAATATTGGTTTATTATGTTTTTAGATTGCCTATAATGCTTGAAATTATCTTGTGCTGTAACAGGGACATCATACCAACATGGTGCGTAAGGAAATCCATTTCGCAGCTCACACATTTTGAAAAGAAATATATATTTGCACGTTACGGGTGATATGAGTTCTGTAGGAACAGACGTGTTAATCACTTAATTAGTCACTTCATCCCTTTTGTAAAGACTAGCAATGAAAAATTCAAATGGAACACAAATGTGAATGCACGAATATGTTGATATGATGTGTATGAATATACATATGAGGTATTCACCTTGTGAGGATGTCATATTGTGAAATTATATGAGGTCAGGATAACGAAAGTCTAGTTATGTAACTTGTTGTTCGATATTCTTATATGAACTCGTGATGATAACGAGACTAGAACAGGAATGTGAATTTATAAGTATGTCAATATGATGTAATGTAAACCTATAAGTATGGAAATATAATATTATCGGCACAAGTATTGACAATCCATTTTATGGGAACGTTGGCTTACATTATCCTACGTAGATCGTGCCTTGTTAATGAACAAAATGCAATGGTAAATCTGAAGAATGATATGGTGAAAACATCCAGATACTGGACGATAAAAAAAAATTCTATCGATTTTGGCCTTGAAAAAGTTAGGTCATTACAACTAGGAACTCATATTGTCCATATTAAGTCCTAAATGTCGTATTTGACGCATCTTCCTCTTTGATCCTCAATTGGTAATATCCTGATCTTAGGTTTATTTTGGTAACACCATAGCTACCTTCAATTGATCAAACCAGTCATCTATCCATGGAAGTTGATATTTATTCTCCACAGTCACCTTATTTAACATCTATAATGAATGCAGAGCCTAATTGTTCCATCTTTCTTCTTCACAAACAAGACTGAAGCTCCCTAGGATGAATTACTTGGTCATATAAACCTTTTTTCTAACAAATCCTGTAATTGGACCTTCAACTTCACCAATTCTATATGTAACATCCCCCATTCCAGGATAAAAAACAACAATCTCATGTCAACCGAATAACAGAGTAATGAATTATATATATATATATATATTCATGGTTTTCGTATTAAAATCTACCGAAATTTCGACGGAGTCCCCCCTATACCGGAAGGTCCCAAATTATTGACATGTAACCTGTTTACACTTCTAATAGCTCGCATCTCATAACTTAATCCCGACCCAATCATCTTGGGTTTCAAGTTCACAAATATTCTCACACCTATCAACCACAAAATTTATGATATACATTATATAACAAAATATCATTATAGATGGATAAAAAAATATAAATACATAGACATGAAATATAGAGTATTTCATTAATTAAGTTCATTCAATCAAGTTTAAACATTAATTATACAAATTAAGTTATACAAACATTTTCATGTTTACAAAATACAAGGGTATACTCCTTAAAACCTAAATTATAAGAAGGGAACATAAGCTAGAATCTACTCCTTTCGTGCATGCGATGATCCTAAAACAAAATACATATTATTGAAAGGTGAATATCACATAAATATAATAACATGAATATCTAACAATTTCAACAGGGTAACATGCATTTATATTTTGTTCACTTCTCCCTTTTGGTTTTCATTAGAATCTCTTCATTATTAAACTATTAATAATCGTTCCCTCTTCCACTATTAAACTCCATTCTAGACTTTATAAAATCAAACATGATTATTTTTGTTTAACACATTACCGATACCAATTTCACTGGTATCATCATCATCACCCCGTAGGAGTCGATGCAAGGTGATCCCCTTACCCGGGATCGTAACATACACTAAATGTATGTTAGTTAATACATGGTTGATCCCCTTATCCAGAATCCTAACATACACTAAATGTATGCTGGCCAATACATGGGGATCTATGCTAGCCAATACATGGTGATCCCCTTACCCAGGATCCTAACATACACTAAATGTATGTTAGTCCAAACGTGGCGATCCTCTTACCCAGGATCCTAACATATGCTAAATGTATGCTAGTTTATGCCTCAAATCACACTTCTCATATTTCCTTTGTCAATGATAATTTCATCACTTGGCAATTCACACAACAACATTTCCCCTTGAATACACATACATTCAGTAATTCACATTTCACATTGGGAATATATATTAAATCATGGAATTTAACTAGAAGGTATATGTGCGATTCACCTACCTACAATAGAAGCTTTACTCGTGCTCCTCTGTTGCTGCTGTTGCACCACACCTGTGGTCTCTCCTGCAAATCACAGGTTCATCTCATAAATTTTCCTCACTCAATGATATGTTTTATAATAACCATATCAATAGCCAATAAGTCTTTCTTTCAGTCATTTCTTAATATTTTACATTTTTCTCATTTCACCCATTAATATTGTCGTTCTTTGTCCAACCACATTTATCATTCCTTTTTTTATATTTGAATTGTTTCTGTTTAAATCTCGAACTATCACTGTCTAGACATTGAACTATTACTGTTTGATCTCTCTTCAGATTTTTAACTATATCTACAGTTATAGAACTCTGATTCATGCAAAATTAGTCTCGTTGGAAAGCTAAAACATGAAGCTATAAATTCTCTGAAGAAAGAAAACCTAGTTCAGCCTTTAAGACAGTCAAAATTGCTCATTGACAAACATTTGGATTGTTACTGTCCAATTGTTACTGTCTCATTTTTAAGCTGTTACTATCTGACCTCTCGTCAGATTTTTAACTATACCTGGAGTTATAGAACTTCGATTCAAGCGAGATTAGTCTTGTTGGAAAGCTAAGACATGAAGCTACAAGTTCTCTGAAGGAAGGAGAACCCAGTTCTACCTCTAAGACAGTCAAAATTGTTCATGAACAAACATTTAGACTGCTAGTGTCCAACTGTTACTGTCTCATTTTTAAACTGTTACTGTCTGACCTCTCCTCAGAGTTTTAACTATATCTAGAGTTATAGATCTCTGATTCAAGCAAGATTAGTTTTGTTGAAAAGCTAAGACATGAGGCTACAAGTTCTCTGAGGAAGGAGAACCAGTTATGCCTCTAAGACAGTCAAAATTGCTCATCAAGAAACATTTGGACTGTTACTATCAAACTGTTACTGTCTCGTTTTTTAATTATTACTGTCTGACCTCTCCTTAGAATTTTAACTACATCTGGAGTTATAAAACTCCGATTCAAGTAAGATTAGTCTCGTTAGAAAGCTAATACATGAGGCTACAAGTTCTCTGAAGGAAGGAGAACCCAGTTCTGCCTCTAAGACAATCAAAATTGCTCATCAATAAACTTTTGGATTGTTACTGTCCAACTTTTACCGTCTCATTTTTTCCAACTGTTACTGTCTGACCTCTCCTTATATTTTTAACTATATCTAGAGTTATAGAACTTTGATTCAGGCGAGATTAGCCTCATTGGAAAGCTAATTGGAAAGCTAAGACATGAGGCTACAAGTTCTCTGAGGGAAGGAGAACCTAATTATGCCTCTAAGACAGTCAAAATTGCTCATCAACAAACATTTGAACTGTTACTATCCAACTATTACTGTCTCTTTTTTTAACTGTTACTATCTGACCTCTCCTTAGAGTTTTAACTATATCTAGAGTTATAGAACTCCGATTCAAGCAAGATTAGTCTCGTTGGAAAGCTAATACTTGAGGCTACAAGTTCTCTAAGTAAGGAGAACCCAGTTCTGCCTCTAAGACAGTCAAAATTGCTTATCAACAAACATTTGGACTGTTACTCTCTCATTTTTGAACTGTTACTGTCTGACCTCTCCTTAGATTTTTAACAATATCTGGAGTTATAAAACTCCGATTCAAGCAAGATTTGTCTCGTTGGAAAGCTAAGAGATGAGACTATAAGTTCTCTGGAGAAAGGAGAATCCAGTTCTGCCTCTAAGACAGTCAAAATTGCTCATCGACAAACATTTGGATTGTTACTGTCTAACTGTTACCGTCTCGTTTTTGAACTATTACTGTCTGACCTCTCCTTAGATTTTTAACTATACCTAGAGTTATAGAACTCAAATCTATAATTTAACATCCAGGCATCAATTCATAATCGACTTTAAAATGACTCATGAGACCATGTTTAAAATACCTTACCTGGTACGAATCAAGTTTCGATCCCTCCTTTTCTTTCTAATGACAGTCAGCCCTCCCCTCTTCTCTTCTTGTTAAATTTTTCTTGTTAATCACTTGCCCACCAGTGTTTATTCTACCTATAACCCTTAATCTTGGATGGGTTCTTGAAATATTGGTGTTTCTCTCTTGATCTGTAGAAATGAATACAAAAACTCCATCTTTTCTTTCTTCATGATAGCTGCAGATTTGTTTTTGGTGAGAAGAGGAGTATTTATGCTTTATAATTATTTTTATTTGCATTTAGGCTCCATTTTCTTTAAGTGTATTCATTTTGCCCCAACTTCTTTTTAGTTTAGTTTATTTTTTTAATTTAATCCAGCCTTGATTTTCTTGGGATTTACACTATAGGTGTCATCCTATAAGAAGATTGAGCTATGGAAGATACCCTAGGTAACACATTAATAGAAACCTTAACTTCCCTCACTAGAGGTAATCTTGGCAATTTTTCCAGAAATGCATCAGCAAACTCTCTTACTATATGAATACTACTTAGCTATGTGTTATCTCTCTTTGAGTTTATTACATAAGCGGGATATGCCCCACTCCCCTTTCGTGAC